>Ga0209475_10000238_pt1 | contig 149398 bp, 106 predicted proteins | sample tdDd471_FD_187128 | JGI IMG/M metagenome (GOLD analysis project Ga0209475, IMG submission 187128) | Marine sediment microbial communities from the Atlantic coast under amendment with organic carbon and nitrate - tdDd47.1 (SPAdes)... | ecosystem: Environmental > Aquatic > Marine > Coastal >... | reverse complement strand
CGCGGGGCACAACACCGAAAAAGCACCCACATTACGGGTGGTTGTTCATCATGATCCGGCGAGAGGTCAGGCGCAATGCGGGCCGAGTGTTGTGCCCACAGAAAAATGCGACACGTTTAATTTCAGCCAGTTGCGCGTCGGGCGATCAAGATGGGGCGTCCGCCTTCGCATCCGCGCTCGCCCTCGCCCTCGCCCTCGCCCTCGCCCTCGCCCCCGCCGGCTGTGCGGACGAGGCCGTGGCGCCGGCGCGCGCCTGCGCCCACCACGATCAGTGCGACGACGACTACCTCTGTGGCCCTGACGGGGTCTGCGTCGCCTCGTCCCCGTGCGACCACGACGTCGACTGCTGCCCGGGCGCGTACTGCTTCAGCGGCTGGTGTCGCCCGACCGAGGTGTGCGACGACGTCGCCGGCCGCCCCTGCGAAGGCCTCGGACGCGCGTGCCAGCAGGGACAGTGCGTCCCCGCCCCGTGCGACACCGACGCCGCCTGCCCGGGAGCGACGCGGTGCTTCGCCGGCCGCTGCGTCGACGGCCCGCCCTGCGAAGATCGCTGCGGCGAGGGCGAGCTCTGCGACGTCGCCAGCGGCCGCTGCCTCCTGGCGAACGCGCCGCCTCCCTGCGGTGACGGCGCGCGCCTCGTGCTCGCGCCGGGGTTCGCGCCCGACCCCCTCACCTGTGACGGCTTCGCCTGGCCCGCCATCTGCGCCGACCTCCCGACCGTCCCCCTCGGCCAGCCGGGGGTCGACGGGCGGCTCGTGGCGCTCGGCGCCGGCCCCGCGCTCGTCAGCTACGATCCCGTCTACGGGGACCTCGTGCTCTCGCGCTTCGACGCCACCGGCGACCGCGCCGACGTCGCCCTCGACGGTGTCCCGGCGGGCCCGGCCGACGCGGCCCTGCGCAGCTATCGGGGCGGGATCCTCGACGACGGTCCCGATCGCGGCGCGCGGCCGGCGCTCGCGCTCGCCGCCTCGGGCGAGCTCGACCTCGTGTACCGGGACCTCGACGACGGCGGTCTCCGTCACCTCCGCGTCGACCCCGCGAGCCTCGCGGTGAGCGTGCGTTCCCGCCTGCCGGTCGACGGCGTGGTCGGGCGCTGGTCGTGCCTCGCGCGCCGCGTCACGGCCGCCGGAGATCGTCTCGCCGGCCTCTCCTTCGTCGAGGTCGACGGCAGCGGCCAGGCGTCGGCCCTGGTCGCCTTCGAGGCCACCGCCGACCCGCCGACCGGTCCTTCGGACTGGACGGTGACGACGGTCCTCGCGACGCCGCTACCGCCTCGCGCCGAGTCCCCGTGCGACGGGGCCTGCGGGCTGACCTCCATCTGCGTCCGTACAGCCGCCGGAGGAGACGTCTGCGGCGCCGCCCTCGGCCTCGACAGCTGCCCGAGCGCCTGCGGCCGGCACGAGGCCTGCGTCCGCGTCGACGGCGCCGCCGCGAGCTGCGAGCCGCGCGTCTACCCGGTGTACGACGCCGATCGGCTCCCGTTTGGCGTCGGCCTCTTCGCGACCTGTGATCGCGCCGCGGACGGCGAGCTGGTCGCCGCCTGGTACGACCACGACGCGCGCGCGCTGGTCGCCGGCCGCTGGCCGTTCGACGCCGGTCAGACCGCGGTCGTCGCCGCCTCCGATACGGCGGACCTCGGTCGTCACGCGCGCCTCGCCGTGGCCCCGAGCGGACGCGTCACGATCGCCTATCGCGACGAGACGGCCGGCGCGCTGCGGCTGGCCGAGGCGTCGTCGGTGGCGAGCGCGTGGAGGCTGACCACGGTGGACGCGGATCCCGACGGCGCGCTCGATCTCGGCGCCTGGCCGGATCTCCGCTTCGACAGCGCCGGCGAGCCGCTCGTCGCCTACGGCGAGGCCACCGGCGGCGACATCCGCGTCGCCCGGCGCGGCGGGACCGGCTGCTGGGGTGTCACCACCGCGCTCTCGGACGGCGGCTTCGCCTGGCCCAACGTCCTCGACGTCGGCGGCGCCGAGCTCGTCCTGACCGCGCAGGCCTTTCGTTTCACGCCCGCGCTCCGGCCGGACCACGCGCCCGTCCTCACGCGGCTCCCGGCGCCCACGTGCGGCCTCCCGTAGCCGCGCGGGAGGTGCCGCGGATTGACATCGGTGGCGCCGCGCCCATCTATTGAAAGTCGAGGCCGAGAACGACACGAGCGAGGCGCAGTTGGTGCAGACAGAGCGGGAGATGCTGATCCTCCGGGAGGTCGTCGAGGCCTACATCGGCTCCGGCGAGGCCGTCGGCTCCAAGGCGGTCGCGCGTCGCCTCCGAAACCGCCTCTCGTCCGCCTCGATCCGCAGCACCATGCACCGCCTCGGCGAGTCGGGTTTCCTCCAGAAGCCCCACACGTCGGCCGGCCGCGTCCCGACCGATCGCGGCTACCGCGCCTACCTCGACGGCCTGCTCGTCCCGATCCCCCTCTCCGCGGGCGAGCTCGAGCGGCTCGCCGCGCCGCTGGCCGATCCTGTCCTGGTCGAGGGGTTCTCGTCGCAGCAGCTCCTGCGCAACGCGGCCCACGCCCTGTCGCGGCACATGGGCGCCATCAGCCTGGTCTTCGCCCCGCGGCTCGAGTCCGCCGTCCTCCGCCGGATCGAGTTCCATGGCGTCGGGCCCCACCGGGTCCTCGCCATCGCCATCACCGAGGGGGGGATCGTCCACGAGCGGATGCTCCGCGTGGAACCCGAGCTCGGGCGCGACGAGCTCGAGGCGCTCTCCCGCTACCTGAACGAGCTCCTCCCGGGGCGCACCCTCGACGAGGTGCGGGGCTTTCTGACCGCCGAGCAGACCCGTGACCGCGCCGCACACAGCGCCCTCGAGAAGCAGGCCCTCGAGCTCGGCCGCCGCGCGCTCGACGACGTCGGCGAGCGGCCCCCGGTGGTCGACGGCGCCGCCCAGCTCCTCGAGACGAAGGAGTTCGCCGAGGCGCCGGACAAGGCCGCCGAGCTCCTCCGGGCTCTCGAGCAGCGGGCCTCCTGGCTCGAGCTCCTCGAGCGCGTCGCCGCCGCCGACGACATCGAGGTCTACGTCGGCGAGGAGAACGGCCGTCCGGCGCTCGAGCCGTGCGCCCTCGTCGCCGGCCGCTACGACTCCGACGGCGGCGTCGGGCTCGTCGCGGTGGTCGGCCCCAAGCGCCTCGACTATCGGCGCGCCATCCCCATGGTGCGGATCGTCGCCCATCGCCTCTCCGCCGTCTTGGGGAGCCGTGGGGACGAGCGCTCCGCGACCGGTTGATCCCCACCCTCGCTCCCCCGGCCGGCCCCGGGCGGAGCGACCGAGCGAGCGGCGGCCGCAGGGCGCTTCTCGTTGACACGCGTCCGCTGTAGAGCTACAAACTCGCGCCTCTTTACGGCCTGGTAACGCTCATGAATCGTCTCGTCCCGCCCCCCTCGCCCCTCCGCTCGCAGTTCCTGCGGGTGGCGCTCGTCGCGCTCGCGACGTGGCTGGGCGTGGGTGTGTCCGCCTGCGCGAGCGGCGACCGGGTGGCGAGCGAGGGGATCCGCGACACGGCCCGGCGGAGCTACTACGAGGCGATGGAGGAGCTCGTCGACGGCAACTACATCGCCGCGACGCAGCTCTTCCAGAACGTCTCGCGCAGCCCGCGCTACGTGCGCTACGCGGCGCTCGCGAAGCTCCGCATCGGGGACGCGCTCTACCTGCAGGACCGCTACCAGGAAGCGACCGAGCTCTACCGGGCCTTCGCCAGCCAGTACAAGAGCGACCCGAACCTGCCGTACGCGCGGTTCCAGGTCGCGGCCTGCTACTACAATCGGGTCCCGAGCGAGTGGTTCGCCTCGCCCCCGGCCTACGAGATGGACCAGACGCTCACCTACCAGGCAGAAGCCGAGCTGAAGGGCTTTCTCGACACGTTCCCGACCAGCCGCTTCGCGCCCCAGGCGCGCGAGATGCTGGCCGAGGTGCGACAGATGTTGTTCGACGCCGAGATCTTCGCGGCGGACTTCTACGAGGGGCGCGGACGCTATCGCGCCGTGGCCTGGCGGCTCGATCGGGCGATCGACAACTACCCCGAGCTCGGGCTCGAGGAGTCGCTCGTCTGGCGTATGGCGGACGCCTACGCCAAGAGCGGCGACCAGGCTCAGGCGGCGAAAGCCTACGGGCTCTATCTCAAGAGCTTCCCAGACGGGGAGCACAAGCACGAGGTCAAGGAGCGGATGGAGCAAATCCGCGAGAGCCTCGACGATCACGGGAGGACGTGAGAAATGGCTGTTCCTACGCCCAAGCAGACGGTGGAGAAGCGGTTCGGCACCCGGTCGGACCTGGTTGCGGCGATCATCCCGCTCGTCGGCGGCGACGACGCGACGCGCAGCCGGCTGATGGGCACCACCAATGCCAAGCTGCTACGCATCTACGAGACCGCGAAGTCCGTCCAGGACAAGTTCGGCGGCAAGAGCGGGCTCATCGACGCGATCGCGCGTCTCCAGTTCCCCGCGGGCTCCCCGAACGCGGGCTGGCGCGAGAAGATGGAGGGGCGGACGGTCAAGCGGCTGCTCGACCACCATCGCCAGCTGAAGGGCGCCGCGGTCGCGAGCTGAGTGACGCTCCACCTCGCCGCGCGCTCACTCGTTGTGCAGCGCGTGGCGCGATGTGTCGCGTTGACAGGGGTTGGGAGGTCTGGTCAAATCGACCCTACGACCTCCGTCTGCTGCATACGGTGGTCAGCAGGCTCACCCCGCCAACCACACTGCCGATGCCGCACCGGTCGTCCCAAGCACGAGCACGGAGACGGCTTAGGCGCGTCGGTACAAGGAGTGTGAATGCAGCCCACGTTCAAGATCGGCGACAAGGCCGTCTACCCGGCGCAGGGCGTGACGGAGATCATGGGTATCGAGACCATGGAGATCTCCGGGATGCAGCAGAACTTCTACGTTCTGCGTGTCCTGGACACGGAGCGGAAGATCCGCATCCCGATCAACAAGGTGAACTCGGTTGGCCTGCGCTCGGTCATCACGGTCGAAGAGGTCGAGGAGGTCTACGAGATCCTCCGCGAGCGGCCCGAGAAGTTCGACCAGCAGACCTGGAATCGCCGGCAGCGTCGGTACTGGGAGAAGATCAAGACGGGGTCGGTCTACGACGTCGCCGAGGTCCTGCGGGACCTGTATCTCCTCAAGTACGACAAGACCCTGTCGTTCGGCGAAAAGAAGATGCTGGACACCGCCCAGAACCTGCTCGTCAAAGAGCTCTCGATCGCCCGTGAGACCGGCGAGCTCGAGATCGAGCAGGAGCTCGAGGCGATCTTCGCGGACGCTCACCCGCCCGAGGAAGAGCTCGCCGCTGAGGCCTGAGCAGGCCCGGCCAGAGGCCGCGACGAGCGCCCCAGCTCGGACAACGTGACGGAGCGCGTGAACTCGCGCTCCGTCATGTCGTCTGTAGCCCCCGGGGCGTCGAGAGCGCTCGGGGGCCCCGAGCGTGAGTCGTGAAGCGGGTGATGCCGCCGACGCGCCGCCCTCCAGACCGCGACGGCGCCCTCGCCCTTCGAGCCGCGCGCCAGAGCCGTCGCGTCAGATGTCGACGCACCACCGCTGAATCAGCGCGACGTAGAACTTGAACGCCGCCTCGAGGTGGGCGAGCGGGATGGCCTCGTCGTCGCGGTAGAGGTCGCCGACTCCGCGGCCTGGCCCGAAGACGAGCGTCTCGATGCCGGCCTGGCGGAGGAGCGCCGCGTCGGTCGTGAGCACGCCGCCCGTCCGCGCGACGACGAGCCCCGCGGCGTTGGCCGCGTAGCGCGCGGCGTCGAGCAGGGCCGGGCCGGGCTCGGTCGCCACGAAGGCAGGCCGGTCCTGGAGCACCTCGATGCCCACCTCGATCTCGTCCTCGCCAGCGAGCGCCTGCCCGACGGCGCGGGCGAACTCCTCACACAGGTCCCGGGTCGAGACTCCGGGGCCGGTCCACAGCATGACCGTCCCCGCGATCGAGTTCCGGTCGGTGTGGAGCCGGCCGGTCGCGGCCGGTACAGGCGGCCGGGCCGCGGAAGCGTTGCGCTGGACACCGAGCCGCTCGGTGACGGCGGCGACGCCGGCCTCGCGCGCCTTGAACCAGGCGTCGTAGAGGTTGTCGAGCGGGAAGGGGAGGGCGGTCCCGTCGGCGATGGGCCGGACCTCGACGTCCGGGCCGAGGTCCGGCGCCTCCTCCGCGCTCGTGGCGATCCGCAGCAGGCAACGTCCGGCGACGCGGTTTGCCGCCTCGCCGGCCTCGAAGCCGAGGATGCGGATCTCCGAGGTCGCGCGGAGGTGCGCGATCGCGTCGGCCCCCGCCGCGATGGCGTCGATCCCGAGAGCGGGCGTCTGCGCGTGGGCCGAGCGCCCGCTGATCTCGATCTCGAAGACGCCTCGCGACGGGGGCATCCGGCGGTGGCGGAGTCGCCGGTTCAGCTCGAGCTCGAGGGCGACGCAGCCGGGGTGATCGGTCCAGAGCTCGAGGTTCGTCGGGGCCCCGATGACCGCGACGCCGTTCGGCGAGGGGCCGGTCGCGAGCAGCGAGCGGACGCCGGAGCCCGTGCTCTCCTCCCCGGCGAGGGTGACCACGTGGATCGGGCGCTTCAGCTCTTCGAGGCGAAAGCGCGAGGCCGCCAGGATCTTGAGGACGGCGTCGACCTTGCCGCTCGTCGCGCCCAGGCCATAGAGCATCCCGCCAGCGACCGGGGCGCGGGCCGCGAACGGATCCCCGCCGGTGGATGCCCAGCGCGAGGGCACCGGGCCGACGCTCGAGTTGATGTAGCTGATGAGCCAGAGCGGAGCCTCGCCGCTGTCGCTGCCGCGCTTGCTCCCGATGAGGTTCACGCGCTCGACCGGTCCGCCGCTGCTGACCTGCTCGAAGATCGAGAACTCGCCGTAGTAGAGGAGATCCATCAGGTACGCGACGGCGTCGTTGGCGCCGTGTCGCAGCCGCGAGTCGCGGCCGAGTATTTCGACGGCGGCCTGGATCGGGTGAATCGGCATCCGGCGGATCTCCTCTTCGCGGCTGCGCCCGGGGCGTTTGGCGCCGGCCGGCGCGCTCTGGTGCGGGTCGGCTTCGCCGGGCGCGCCCCGGCACGACGATCGTCGATGTGCGCGGGGGCGGCAACCCTGGTAGGAGAGACGTCGGCCGGGCGCCTGTCAACCGCGCCACGGCGACCGCGCCCGAGCGGTCGCGGCCGGTCGACACCGAGGAGGGCCAGTGAGAGCGGTGGTACAGCGCGTCAGCGAGGCGCGGGTGACGGTGGACGGCGAGCTGGTGGGCGCCCTGCCCGAAGGGAGCCCCGGGTTGCTCGTCCTGCTCGGCGCCGGCGACGGTGACGGGGACGCCGAGGCGGAGGCGCTCGCCGACAAGATCTGCCGGCTGCGGGTCTTCGAGGACGCCGACGGGAAGATGAACCTCGGGCTCGACGACGTCGGCGGCGCCTTGCTCGTCGTGAGCCAGTTCACGCTCTACGGCGACTGCCGCAAGGGGCGCCGGCCGTCGTTCGTCCGGGCGCTCGAGCCGGTGGAGGCCGCCCGGCTCGTCGAGGTCTTCGTCGCGCGGGCCCGGCGGCACGTTCGCGAGGTCGAGACCGGGCGCTTCCAGGCGCACATGGCGGTGAGCCTCGTCAACGACGGCCCGGTGACCCTGCTCATCGATACGGAGCGCACGTTCTGAGGCTTCGGGACGGGCGCTCTTCGCAGCGCAGCGAACGGGGCGCCCGATCCGGCGCGCGGCGACGGGCCGCGGCCCCGCTCGGACGCGGTCGAGCGGGGGGCAGCGCGGCCGCCTGAGAGGCGCGCGAGCGGCGCCAAACCCAGGCTTGACGCTCTCTGGGGCACATGTCTATCATCCGCCCCTCGCCGGGCCCCCGTGCGCATACCCGCAGGCGCCCCCGGTGATGGTTCCATACCGGAGCGGGCCAGCGAGCCCCCTCCCGCGAGGTGAGCATGGCGAACGACGGCGACAAGCAGGATCCGACGGCCGAGACCCCATCGGAAGAGACGGCCGAGAACGGAGCCGCCGCCAGCGGAGAGAAGGCCGAGTCCAGCGCGGCTCGAGCGTCGGGCGCCGAGGACGCGGCCGCCGCCGCGAAGGCCGCGGCCGAGGCCGCCGCGAAGGCAGCAGCCGAGGCCGCCGCGAAGGCCGAGGAGCTGGCCAAGCTGGCCGCCGAGTCCCAGGCGCCTCCGCAGGTCCCCGAGCCCCCGGACCTCGGGGTCGACAAGCGCTCGGACAAGGACGCCGCGAAGGCCGCGTCGACAGCGGGCTCGACTCGGGTCGAGCCGGCCGACTCCGGTAGCCTCCTCGCGATCAACCCCAACAGCGAGGGGCTCTTCGGGACGGACGTCATCGACAAGGAGGCCGGCGACCGCTACGTGCCGGACCGCCCGTACCTGACCGAGCGTCGGAACCGCCCGGCGATCATCGCGCTCGTCCTGGCGGTGCTCCTCATCATCGGCGGCATCGTCTACCTGATGACGGACGAGGACTCCGCGACGCGCATGAAGTGGTTCCTGGCCGGGACCAACTGCGCGATGGACCAGAAGACGATGGAGCCGGTGCTGCCGGTCCCGCCCGAGCCGCCGGGTAACCTCAACTGCCTGCAGATCTACGTCGAGCAGGCGCGGCGCTCCGCCGAGGCGCGCTGGAAGGCGGAGGACTACCGCTCCCGGCACATCTACGGCGACGTCACGCTCACCTACTTCCCGAACGACGCCAAGGTCGACGTCTACGAGGCCAAGTTCGTCCAGGAGGGCAAGGCCTGGAAGCGGAACGAGGCCGGCCCGGGGGACATCGTCTGCGACGGGCTCTTCGTCGAGACGAAGTCCGACGCGATCATGACCGAGGCGCTCAAGTCGCAGAAGCGCTGCGAGCGCCAGCTCAAGAACAAGACCGCCGAGCTGAAGGAGGGCGAGTTCCTCAACGATCTCCCGTTGAAGAACCTGCCGATCTTCGAGACCGACAAGTGCACCGATCAGTGGGAGAGCTGGAACGCCGACAGCAAGAACTGCAAGGGCGACGACGGCTTCTACGACCTCGGCGCGGTGATCAACGCCTACACCTACGAGTACCGCATCGTCCTGTCGCGCGAGGGCTACGAGCCGCGCGAGTTCGTGTGGCGCAAGGGCGACTGGCGCCGCGGCTCGCCGAACTACACGATGGACTGGCCGGGCGCGGACCTCATCCCGAAGCCCGAGACCCAGATGAAGAACTACGCTCAGGCCGAGTGTGCGCTCTTCTGTTTCCAGGTCATCAAGGAGATGCCCTACAAGGACATCCCGCCGGACACCCTCGAGCGGATCCTCCAGCGCAACGGCTTCAAGGACGAGGAGGTCTTCAAGAAGGCCCACGAGGTCCTGACCCGCGGCGACTTCACCCCGTGGTGGGAGGCGAAGGAGAAGGCCATCATGGCGCTCAAGAAGACCGACTGCGAGGACGAGGAGCGCGACGTGTGCGCCGAGATCTCCGCCGAGCCGGCCGAGGAGCAGCCGCAGCCCGGCGGGCAGCCGCAGCCCGAGGAGTAGCCTCGGCAGGCGCGAGTCGCGCCCTGTACGATCGAAACGCCCGCCTCGCGCGGGCGTTTCGCGTCATGGGCCAGGCTCGTCATCTCCGACCGCGACGCGTGAGCCGCCTCAGCGCCGTCGGCGACGGCATCGCGGCCCGGCCCCGAGCCCCGGTTCTCGCGCGCCTGCGCTGAGCGTTCGCGAGGGGGAGCGGTCGCGCGCGGGTGAGCGGCCGCCCATCCCGGGGGGCGCTCGTCGCCGTCGACCTCGGCGGTGCGGGTGTCCGGCGCGGCGTCAGTCCTCGAGGACGCCGTCGGGCGCGCGCCAGCGGGCCCAGGCCTCGGGCGTGCGGCGGCCGGACAGGAAGTCGGCGGCGTCCTTCGCGAGGGCCGCGACCCGCGGGTCCGGGTCTCGCTCGAGGCGGCGCAGGCGGTCGAGCGCGATGGTCGCGTTCATCCGGACGAGCCGGGTGACGGCCCACTGGAGCTCGTCGCTCCAGCCGCGGTCGAGGAAGGGCAGGAGCCCGTCGACGAAGCGCGTCAGCTCGGCGTCTCGCCGGTGGACCCAGGCGTGAAAGGGGGCCGCGTCGAGGCAGCCGGCGAGGCGCTCCTCGGGGCCGCAATAGACGCGGACGTGGAAGTGCTCGGCGTGGGGGCTCGAGTCCGACGGCTGGGCGAGGACCGCCTCCGCGCGGGCGACGAGATCCGGTCGCGCGCCGGCCTCGCGCGCGTGGGCCAGCAGGGCCTGGCGCAGGTGGCTCGCGACGAAGATCCACTGAACCTCGACCTCGGGGTCCTCGAGCAGGGCCGCGACGAGCTCCCAGTTGCGGGCCTGGTCGAAGGTCTGGCCGCCGGCGGCGCGCAGGTCCTCGCCGACGACGGTCATGGTCGGGATGTCACCGAGGGCGCCGCTCGCGGCCCGGCGATAGAACGCCAGGTCGACGTCGCGGCCGCTGTTGTGGCTGGCGTGCTTCGGGAGGTCCCCGCCGTGGCGGGCGCTGGCGTCGCCGGCCCACAGGACGCTCCCGGGCCAGCGGCGCGCGACCCGCTCGGCGGCGCGGCTCAGCGCGCGAATCAGCGCGGGGGTCGCGTAGACCGCGTCACGGCGGACGCTGACCGGGCGGGACGCCAGCGGTCCCGAGGTCGGCAGCGGCACCCCGCCGACGAGGTAGCCGTCGCGGGTCGTCCCGATCGAGGCGCTCGCGCCGGGGGCCAGGTCCAGATACGGGCGGTCGAAGGCGGGGACGGGCCCGGCCGAGGGGGGCGCCTCGACCGACGCCGCCGGCAGGAGCCTGAGGGCGGCGAGATCCAGCTCGGCGAGCGCCTGGCCCGTGGTCGGGAGCGACGGGGCGCCATCCGCGCACGCGGCGAGGAGGAGAATACAGACCAGCCAGGACGGCGTGCGCATCGACGCGATGGTCCCAGAGGGGCCTCGTCAGGTCAAAAGGCGCGGCCCCCGCGGTTGCGTTCGGACCCGCACAACGGCTAGCCTGACGCGCTCCAAGCCGACCTGATGACATCGGAGATCGCCATGCGTCGCGACCGCTCCTCCGGGATCCCCCGCCTCGACCGCGCGTCACGCGTCCGCCCCCGCCTGGGCGGCGCGCTGTTGGCCGTGGCGCTCGTCGCTTCCGGCTGCGGAGACAGCTCGTCGGACGGCGACGATACCGGTGGGACCGAGGAGGACACGGTCGACTCGACGTCGGACGTGGTCGGTGGCGACGACACCGTCGACACGTCGGGGGGCGAGGACACGGGCGTCGCCGGCTGTGCCGAGGGGACCCCCTGCGACGACGGCGACCCCTGCACGAGCGACGACCAGTGCGACGCCGACGGGGTCTGCGCGGGCGCGGCCGTCACCTGCGACGACGGCCTGTCGTGTACGATCGACAAGTGCAAGAGCGACGGCTCGTGCGAGAACACGCGGGTCGCGGGGTTCTGCCTGACGAGCGCCGAGACCCCGGCGTGCGTGGCGCACAACGGGCCCGACCCGGACAACGGCTGCCGGGTCTGTGACGCGAACGCGTCGGGCGGGCCGACCTTCGTGACCCTGACCGAGGGTGCCCCCTGCGACGACAGCGACGCCTGCACCACCGGCGAGCTGTGCGAGCTCGGCGTCTGCGTGCCGAAGGGGACGTTGAGCTGCGCGTCGGACAACGCCTGCGTCGCGGCGAGCTGCGACTCCGTGCTCGGGTGCGTCGAGACGGACGTGGAGGGCGCGTGCGACGACGGCGATCCCTGCACGGTCGGCGACGTCTGCGACGCCGGCGTGTGCGCGTCGGGGAGCGACGCCCTCGACTGCGACGACTCCGACCCGTGCACCCTCGACGCGTGCGTCCCGGGCGAGGGGTGTAGCCACGATCCCGACGCCGTCTGCGATGACGACGATCCGTGCACCAACGACACCTGTCTGACCGGCGGGAATTGCCAGAACATGCCGTTCACCGGGCCGTGCGAGGACGGAAACCCGTGCACCACCGGCGAGGTCTGTGACGCCGGCGGGACCTGCGCCGGGGGGACGGCGAACGAGTGCGAGGACGACAACGAGTGCACCCTCGACTCGTGCCACCCGCAGCTGGGTTGCCTGCACCTGTTCGCCGACGGCGACTGCAACGACGGTGACGAGTGCACGATCAACGACGTGTGCGTCGCGGGCGAGTGCTTCGGCGCGAAGACGAACCAGTGCGAGTACTGCCCGGTGACGCCGACGCTCCACGCCAACAAGATCATAAGCCTCGAGCTGGCCAGCGACGGCAACATCGGCTCCGGGCTCGACGTCGACAGCGACCCGGCGACGTGTGCGCCCGACGCGGACTGCAGCGGCGGCGTCGACAACGCGCTCGGCGTCGTCGGGGCGCTCCTCAACGACAGCGTCGAGGCCAGCGTGGAGGCGGGCGTCGTGAAGTGGGTCATCGATCTCAAGGACCTGACCTGGGACGGCGAGCCCTTCCCGCTGCACGTCTACGACAGCGGCCTCACCGATGCGTCCGAGACCGCGGGCTGCGACTTCCAGCACGAGACCTGCGAGTACGACGTCGCGCAGCTGTCCTTCGACCAGAGCTGCGTGCCCTACTTCACCTTCGAGAACGCCCAGATCATCAACGGCGAGCTGGTGGCCGGCGGGACCAACAGCCTCATCAGCATGGTCCTGCCGCTCGAGGGCGGATCGCTCCTGAGCGTGACCATCGCCTGGGCGCGGGTCCGCGCGACCTACACCGAGGAGAACGGCAAGATCACGAGCCTCAACGCGGTCATCGGGGGTGCCATCCCGAAGTCGCAGCTCGAGGCGGCCATCAGCGGCCTCGATCCCGACTCCCTCCCCATCGACAAGGACGCCGCCCTCGGGCTCCTCGCGCTCCTGCCCGCCGACATCGATCTCGATGGTGACGGCATCAAGGAGTCGCTGAGCCTCGGGATGCGCATCAACACCATCGGCGCCATCATCGCGGAGTAGCGCCGCCGCCTCGACGTCGGGTGTAGTGGGCAGGACGACCGTTGGCCGCCTGCGTCGCCTACTCCAGGAGCCTCCGCTACTCGGCGTTTGCGCTGCCGAAGGTCGGCGTCGTGCAGGTCACGAAGCCCCCGGTCCCGTTGGGGACGCGGCACCACGACGGGTCGGCGGCGTCCTCGGGCCAGTCGGCGTAGTCGACGGTCTGGTCCTGGTCGTCGCGGAGCTCGACCAGGTCGTCGCCGCCGAGGCCGAAGTCGTGGTCGACGCCCTTGGTGAGCACGAGGTAGTCGCCATCTTCGACCGTCGTGGCGGGGGCGAAGATCCAGCGGTTGTCGCCGCCGTCGACGAGAGACCAGCCGGTGAGATCGATCGCCGCGCCGGTGTCGTTGAAGAGCTCGATGCGGTCGTCGCCGGCGGAGGTCACCTCGTTGATGACGAGCCCCGCCGCGCGTGGGGTGCACGACTCGGTCGAGATCGACTCGCAGTCGACGCAGGTCAGGTCGCCGCCGCCGAAGCCCCAGGTCTCGCAGGTCGCGCCGGCGAAGTCGGTGCCGTCGCAGACCTCGAGCCCGACCCGGTCGCCGTCGCCACAGGTGACCGTCGGGTTCTCCTCGTTGGCGGTGCCCGGGGTGGGCGTGAAGAGCGTCGCGAAGGGGCCGGTCCCGTCGGGGAAGCGCCCGTAGCTGAAGTCGTCGGGGAGCTCGCCGTCGACCCAGGTGATGCCGTCGACGAGGGTGTCGCCGTCGTAGAGGAGCACCGAGTCCGCGCCGCCGAGGCCGAAGTCGAAGCCGATGTCGGGGTCGCGGGACAACAGATAGAAGACGCCGGCCGGGACGATGGTGCCGCTGGGGAACGTGTAGACGTGCGCCGGGTCGTCGTCGCGGAGCACCCAGCCGCCGAGGTCGACCGCGTCGGTGCCCGCGTTGTACAGCTCGACCCAGTCGTCGTTGCCGGTCGCGAACACCTCGTTGACGACCATGAGCCCCCCGCCGCTGGCGTCGCTCGTGTCCATGGCGTCGACGGCGTCGGAGGTGTCGTCTATCGTGTCCTCGTCGCCCGAGGACGACGAACAGCCGGGGGCGAGCGCGAGGCTCAGGCCGAGGACCAGCCGGGGGGCGATGAGACGCAGGCGACCAGCGAGCTGCGAGGCGTTGGAGCGCATCGGGATCCCTCCGTGGGACGGGGTTCGCGCACCCGGATCTTTAGGGCATCCCCGCGCCTCGCGTCCAGTCGCGCCTGACCGTGGGTCGAGCCCATGAGCCCGATCTCCTTCGACGACCCGACCAAGATCGTCCAGGCCGACGAGGTCCTCGGTCGCGGCCGGCACGTCGGCCCCTACACCCTGCTCAGCGAGCTCGGCCGCGGCGGGATGGGGATCGTCTATCGGGCCTGGCACGACAGCCTCAAGCGCCACTGCGCCGTGAAGGTCCTCGGCGGAAACCCCTCCCCGCGGCTCCGCGAGCGCTTCGTCCTCGAGGGCCAGGCCGCCGCGCGCCTCGGAAAGCACCCCCACATCGTGCAGGTCTTCGACGCCGGTGAGGCCGACGAGACCGCCTACATCGCGATGGAGCTCGTCGAGGGGCAGCCACTCGACGCGCTGCTCGCCGAGCGCGGGCGCCTGCCGGAGGACGAGGCCATCGCCATCGGCCGCAAGGTCGCCATGGCCCTGGGCCACGCCCACCAGTGCGGGATCGTCCACCGCGACGTGAAGCCCGGAAACGTCATCATCGACGGCGCCGGCGAGCCGCTCATCCTGGACTTCGGCCTCGCCAAGGACCTCGGGATGGCCGACAGCGCGGCGTCGGTCGCCGGCAACATCATCGGGACGCCGAACTACATGCCCCCCGAGCAGGCGGACGCCCGTCGCGGCAAGGTCGACCAGCGGAGCGACGTGTACGCCCTCGGCGCGACGCTCTATCACGCCCTCGGCGGCAAGATGCCCTTCGCGGCCCCTCGGGTCGTCGACACCATCGTCCAGGTCCTGTCCCGACAGCCCCCGCGGCTCCGGCCCGGCGTCCCCATCAGCAAGGACGTGGAGGCCGTCGTCACGCGGGCGATGGAGAAGCGCAAGCGCGATCGCTACCAGACGGCCTTGGAGCTGGCCGACGACCTGGCGCGGGTGGCCGCCGGCGACGCCCCGAAGGCGCGCGCCGTCGGCCCGCTCGGCCGCGCGTGGCGGCGGCTCCGTCGGAACCCGGGGATCGTCGCGCTGGTCCTGGCGATCACGCTCTTCGCCGTCGCCGCGACCGCGTGGGTCGTGCTGCAGCGGAACGAGGCCGACACCCTCTGGCGCCAGAGCTACGACCGCATCGCCCACGCGACCGCGAGCGAGACCGGCGGCCTCCTCGAGCCGGCCTTCCCCCTCGTCCGCGAGCTCGGCGCCCTCGCGCGGGCCGGGCTCCTGCCGGTGGACGACAGCGACCGCCTGGCCAGCGCGCTCGCGCCGCGCATCGTGTACCGCGAGCGCCTGAGCTGGCTCTCCTACAGCGACGCCGACGGGCGCTTCACCGGGGTGACCCGGCCCGCCGGCGACCGCCACGTGCTCATCAACCGCTCGTGGATCGCGGACGGGACCGGGCACCTGAAGGAGGAGCGCTTCTTCGAGCACGGCGAGCGCGAGGTCGTGCGCGAGGAGACGCCGTGGGACTACGATCCGCGGGACAAGGGCTTCTACTCCGCCGCGGCCGCCGCGGACGAGCCCGTCTGGGTCGGGCCCTACGCCTTCAACGCCGGCGAGGGGTTCGGGATAACCCTCGCCTACGCCCTGCGCGACCGCGGGAAGCTGAAGGGCGTCTTCACCGCCGACTTCCGGCTCGAGGCCATCGCCCGCTTCCTCGCCAAGCTCGACGTCGGCGAGGGTGGGCGGGCGCTGCTCCTCTCCGGCGACGGGACCATCATCGCGCGCTCGGACACGGTCGCGAGCGGCGTCGACGACCCCGTCGTGGACCGGGCGTTGGCGCGCGTCGACCCGAAGACCCTCACCCCGGGGGCGCCGCGCTCGGTCGAGGTCGACGACCCGGGCGGGGTGCAGGTGGTGGCGCTCGAGCGCTTCGAGCTCGCCGGTGGGCTCGGGTGGACCTCGGTCGTCGTCGTTCCGCGCGGGACGATCCGGGGCGACGTCGACAAGGTCGCCCGGCTGCTGACGATCCTGGGGCTCGTCCTCGTCGGGGTCCTCGCGCTGCTGCTGGTCTTCTTCGCGCTTCGCCGTCGGCTCAGCGCCAGGCGCGGGCAGGCGCGCGCCGAGCGCCGCTACGGAAAGGCCTAGCCGCGGCGCGTTCGGACGGCCTCCGCGAGGGTCTCGAGGACCGGGATGGTCTCGTCCCAGGCGAGGCAGGCGTCGGTGATGCTCTGGCCGTAGGTCATCGGGGCGCCGGGGAGGTAGTCCTGGCGCCCTCCGACGAGGTGGCTCTCGAGCATCAGCCCGAAGATCGAGCGGTCCCCCGCGGCGATCCGGGCGGCGATGTCTCCGGCGACCTCGGGCTGGCGGCGGTGGTCCTTGCGGCTGTTGCCGTGGCTGCAGTCGACCATCACCCGCGGCTCGGCGTCGACCGCCTCGAGCAGGGCGACGGTCCTCGCCACCGACTCGACGTCGTAATTGGGGCCGCTCGAGGCGCCGCGCAGGATGACGTGGCACTCCGGGTTGCCGCGGGTGGCGACGATCGCGGCGAGCCCCTGCTTGGTGACCGACAGGAAGTGGTGCGGGTCGCGGGCGGCGCGGACGGCGTCGACGGCGAGCTTCACGCTCCCGCCGGTGCCGTTCTTGAAGCCGACCGGGACCGACAGGCCGCTGGCGAGCTCGCGGTGGACCTGGCTCTCGGTGGTCCGGGCGCCGATGGCCCCCCAGGTCACGAGATCCGCGGTGAACTGCGGCGAGATGGTGTCGAGGAACTCGCAGCCCGCGGCGACCTTCCGGTCCGCCAGGTCGCGCAGGAGCCCCCGCGCCAGGCGGAGCCCGGTGTTGATCTGGAAGGTCCCGTCGAGGTGCGGGTCGTTGATGAGCCCCTTCCAGCCCACCGTCGTCCTGGGCTTCTCGAAGTAGACCCGCATGACGACGAGCAGGTCGGCCGCGAGGCGCTCGGCCTCGCCGTGGAGGCGCTCGGCGTACTCGAGGGCCGCGGCCGTGTCGTGGACCGAGCACGGCCCGACGACGACCAGGAGGCGGTCGTCGTCGCCGCGCAGGATCCGCGCGACCTCGGCGCGCTTGCCGGCGACGAAGGCCTCGTGCTCGGAGCTGATCGGGATCTCTTCGAGCAGGATGGCCGCCGGCAGCAGCGGCCGGAGGCTGTCGATGCGGACGTCGTCGGTGATGTGCAGCATGGGGCTCGCGTCGTCGGGCTGGCCCCGGGAGCAGCTATCGACCGCTCAGGACGCGCTCGGCGTGAGCGAGCATCTCCGGGGTGTCCACGTCCTGCCAGAAGCCGTCACCGATGTCGAGGACGTGCATCCGCCCCGCCGCGGCCAGGGCCTGGACGCCGTCCGAGAGCGACGCGTCGCCGCGCTCGTCGAACACGAGCTGGATGGCGTCCATCAGCGCGCGGCTGCACACGAAGACGCCGCAGTCGACGCAGTTGTACTCGGGGATCGTCTTGCCGATCCGGACGATGCGGCCGCCGTCGGCGAGGACCTTGGTCGCGTCGTCCATGTCGAAGATCGACTCGAGCTTGGCGTCGACGAGCAGGGTCGCCGCCTCGGGCCCCGGGTGGTGACCGGCGGCCAGCGCCATCACCTCGTCGCCGAGGACGTGGTCCGCCATCGTGAGGACGAACTCGTCGCCGAGCAGGTGGGGGCGCGCCGTCAGGACGGACACGCCGTTGGCGAGGTCGTAGCGCTCGTTCTTCGCGAAGACGACCTCGACGTCGCCATCGTAGGCGTCGCCGACCTCGCGCTCGACGTGCTCGGCGCCGTGACCGACCACGATCACGACGCGTCGGCAGCCGGCCAGGCTCAGGCTGCGGATGGCGCGCAGGAGCAGGGGCTCCCCCGCGACCGGCGTGAGGGGCTTCAGGCGTGTCTCGTCGGACACGCCCTCGAGCCGCGAGCCGAAGCCCGCGGCGAGGATGACGCCGGTGCGGGGGGCTGCCATCAGCTCAAACCTCCGAGAGGTTCTCGGAGAGGTGGGTCACGGGCTCGGCGCCGCCCAGCCAGCGGAGCGTGTTCTTCAGCCGCATGTGCTGGATGAAGAGGTCGTGCTCCTGGACGTGGCCCTGCTCGACGTGCGGGCTCTTGAAGTAGAACGACAGCCACTCCTGGACGCCCTTCATCCCGGCGCGGCCGGCGAGGTCCATGAAGAGCGCCAGATCGAGGACGATCGGGGCCGCGAGGATGGAGTCGCGGCACAGGAAGTCGACCTTGATCTGCATCGGGTAGCCGAGCCACCCCTTGATGTCGATGTTGTCCCACCCCTCCTTGGCGTCGCCGCGGGGCGGGTAATAGTTGATGCGGACCTTGTGGTAGAGGTCGCCGTACAGCTCGGGATAGAGCTCGGCCTGGAGGATGTCGAGGACGCCCGACTTGGTGACCTCCTTGGCCTTGAAGCTCTCCGGATCGTCGAGGATCTCGCCGTCGCGGTTGCCCAGGATGTTCGTCGAGAACCAGCCGTCGATGCCGATCATGCGGGCCTTGAAGCCCGGGGCCAGGATGGTCTTCATCAGGGTCTGGCCCGTCTTGAAGTCCTTACCGGCGATCGGCACGCCCTTCTTCTCGGCGAGGGCCTCGAGGGCCGCCGAGTCGGCCGACAGGTTCGGCGCGCCGTTGGCGTAGGGCACGCCCTCCATGATGGCGGCGTAGGCGTAGAGCTGCGACGGCGCGATGGCCGGGTCGTTCGCGTCGAGGCCGGCCTCGAAAGCCTCGATGCTGGCGTGGCAGGCCGCCGGGCGGAGGTAGATCTCGGTCGAGCCGCACCAGACCATGACGGCGCGATCGGCGCCCGTCCGCTCGATGGCGTCGCGGATGTCCTGGCGCAGGGCCTCGGCCAGCTCGCGCTTCGACTTGGTCGGCTTGACGTTCGGCCCGTCGAGGCGCTTGACGTACTCCGGGTCGAAGGCCGCCTGCATGGGCTTGATGTCGTGCAGGAAGTCGGCGAGCGGCTCGAGGTCGTGGCGGTGGAGGACCTGGGCGCGCGCGGCGGCGTCGTAGGCGTCGTCCGGGTAGACGTCCCAGCCGGCGAACTCGAGGTCCTCGAGCTGCGCGATGGGCAGGAAGTCCTTGATGAGGGGCGCCTTGTTCTCCGACCGCTTGCCGATGCGGATGGTCTGCATCTGGGTCAGCGACCCGATGGGCCGGGCGTTGCCTCGGCGGACGGCCTCGACGCCGGCGATGAACGTCGTCGCGACGGCGCCCATACCGGGGGTGAGGACGAGGAGCTTGCCCTTGTGGGGCCGGACTGTCGGGCTGTCGGTGCTGACCATGTCGCTTCCTTCGGTGGGCGGTTCTGGCGCCGCGCTTTCTGCACGCAGCGTGCCAGCGCGCCGGCGGTCCGCGCCCGGCAGAACGGGAGGCGCGGGAGGCCGCTGAGCGGCGCGTTGCGTACCACGCGCGCCCGCGCAAACCAAGGATCTCGCGGCCTGCGGCAGGAGGCCGCAGCCCTGGGGGTGGAGCAGCCGTGCTCCAGGGGGAGGGGACCCCGCTCAGAGCAACCTTCCGAGGGCTGGAGTAGCGCTACTCCAGCCTCCGGCCCGCGGCGCGACCGGCGTCGCGTCTCGCCGAACGCGGCGGGAGCGCTCGGATCAGCTACCGGATTCGCAGGGTGAACGGCATCAGCGCGAGCGACAGCTCTCGCTCGAGGAGCCCGTCGAGGAGCGCCGCCGCCGAGACCGCGCGCTCGGCCAGCGGCCTGGGCAGCGCCGCGAGGAGCGTGCTCAGCTCGAGGCGCGGGCTGTAGATGCGCTTGTCGTCGCCGGAGAGCATCTCCAGGAACGACCGGCTCCGCGGGAAGGTCACGACGTCGACGTCGTCCGGGTTCAGGCGCGCGAGCTTCGCCGCGCCGGCGATCGCCGCGGTGAGGCCGCCGGCCTCGTCGACGAGCCCCACCGCGCGGGCCTGCTTGCCGGTCCAGACGCGGCCCTGGGCGATACGGTGGACGGCGTCGTAGGACATCCCGCGGCCGGTCGCGACCCGGTTCACGAAGGTGTCGTAGGTGTGCTTCATGTTCGCCTTGAAGACGGCGCGCTCGGAGTCGCTGAAGCGATCGAGCGGGCTGAACAGGCCAGCGTGCTTGCCCCGCTCGAGGACCACGGTGTGGACGCCGATCTTGTCGAGCAGCTCGCCGAACACGAGCTTGCCGCCGAAGACCCCGATGGACCCGGTGGTGGTGGTGTCGAGGGCGTAGATCCGCTTGGCCGCGCTGGCGATGTAGTAGCCGCCGGAGGCCGCGACGTTGCCCATCGAGGCGACGACCGGGCGCTTCTTGCCGACCCGGACCAGCGCGCGCCAGATCACGTCGCTGGCGAGGGCCGAGCCGCCGGGGCTGTCGATGCGGACGACGACCGCCTTGACGGTCGGGTCGGCCTCGATGTCGTCGAGGGCGTCGAGGAAGTCCTGACTGGCGACCACCCGGGCGTTGGACATGAAGTCCGCCTCGGCGCGACCACCGACGATCGGTCCCTCGGCGGCGATCACCGCGATCCGCGGGCGCCCGGTCTCGGCCGGGGCGTCGGTGCGGGTGAGGAGCTCGAGGAGCCCGAAGATCGACCCGATCTCCGGGGTCTCCTCGGGGACCGGGTAGGCGAGCGCCGGCGCCGCGCCGTAGCGGGTGGTCAGCGTGTCGACCAGGTCACGCCAGTAGGTCAGCTCGTCGACGAGCTTCTGCTTTTCGGCCTGCTCGGCGGTGAAGAGCCCGACGTCGACGAGGCTCGCGACCTGCTCGGTCGTCAGGCCGCGCTGCTTCGCCAGCCGGCCGATGAACGACCCGTAGATGCTGTCGAGGAGCGCCTCGAGCTCCTCGCGCGCGGCCTCCGACATGGTCGTCCGGGTCATCGGCTCGGGCGCGCTCTTGTAGCGCCCCTGCGCCTCGATGTCGGCGGAGATCCCGAGGGTCTGGAGGAGCTCCTTGTAGAAGGATATCTCGGCCCGGAGCCCGGTCAGGAAGACCGTCCCCTCGGGCGTCATGTGGACCTCGTCGGCCGCCGTCGCCACGAGCAGATCGGCGTTGCCGCCCGACTCGAAGTGGACCACCACGCGCTTGCCCAGCTTCCGCGAGGCCTGGAGCGCGTCGGCGAGCTCCTCGATCTGGGCGAGGCCCATGGCCACCGCGCCGATCCGGACGACGAGCACCTTGGCGGTCGCGTCGTGCGCCGCTCGGTCGACGGCGGCGAGGAGCTCGGGCATCAGTACGCCGCCGTCGTCGCCGAAGAACGCCCACGGGTTCTCGGTGTCGTGGACCTCGCCCGACAGCTTGAAGACGCGCACCGGCGAGGCCTTCTTGCCCTCGGCGGGCTTGGCCTCGGGGTAGGGCCAGTGCACGGCCGACGCCGGCGCGGAGAGGCCGAGCAGGAGCAGCGGAAGCAGGGCGGCGACGGGCAGGCGAAGGCGAACGCGCATGGGGCCTCGTGGCGGATACGAGAGGGGCGCCGCCGTCGGTCGAGGCGACGTCAGGACGCCGAACGAGACCCTAGCAAACGGTATTCCGTTCCGTCGATCAGCAGGTCGGCGAAGCGCTCGGGCCCGAGGCTCGCCAGGGCGCGGGCCCGCTCCTCGGGAGGGAGGCCCCGAGACATGGGCCCCCGGCCACGCTCCATGCGGTAGGGGTGATAGCCGGTCATGACGTTGACCGGGACCTCGGGGAGGTGGGTCGCGAGCCAGTCGAGGGCCGGTCGGGTGCAGCAGTCGAGGTGGCCCGGCATCAGGAGGTGCCGGACGAGGACCTCGCCAGCCGCCGCGGCGCGGGGCAGGAGATCGGTCAGGGTCGCGACGTAGTCCCGGATCCCGGCCAGCTTCAGGGCGCACCGATCGTTGCCGAACTTCAGGTCGACCAGCCACGTCCAGACCACGCCGGTGAGCCGCTCGATGGCCTCGGGGGTCGTCCACAGGTTGGTGTTCCAGACGACCGCCGTGTCGGCGGGGCAGCGCTCGAGGACCTTCAGGATGTAGAGGACGTTCACGTCGGGCAGCCCGCCGACGAAGTTGACGTTTCGGGCCCCCTCGGCCCGGCGCTGGGCGATGCGCCGCGCGAGCGCCGCCGGCGGCACCTCGACCCCGTGGGCGAGAGGGCGCCGGACCTGCGCGTCGTCGCTGCAGAAGGCGCAGCGGAAGTTGCAGCCGGACAGGTAGATCGTGTGGCTCGGGACGAGGCGCGCCTCCTCGCCGAGGTGGAGGTACTCCTTGTAGACCCGGGCTCCCGCGGGGAGGCCGCAGAGGCCGAGATCGCCGGCGTGGCGGTCGACGCCGCAGCGCTCGGCGCACACGTCGCAGGCGTGGTAGCGCGCCTCGGCCCAGGCGCGGGCCGCCGCGAGCCGGTCGCGATCGATGTGGGCTGTGGGGAGGCTGGTCAAAGGCTCTGCTCGCCGCTGTCGTCCGCGTCGTCGGTGTCCGCGGGCCTCGCGCGCTTCGACCCGGATTGTCCGGGCGCCCACGGCGGGTTAAGGATATCGGCACGATGAGCGGCTCTTCAATCCTGCTGGGGACGGTAACGTTGGCCTGCGCCGCGCTCGGCGCCTGCGTCACCACCGGTCAGCACGCCCCGCGCGAGACGGCGACGGTGGCCTTCACCAACACGAGCGGGGCCTGCGGGCACCCCATGACCGTGAAGGTGGCGGTCGACCGGGATCGCGCCGAGGTCGCCCCGGGCGAGCGCGTGGAGCTCGAGGCCGGGGTCGGCGATCAGGTCGCGGTCATCCGCGCGGCCGACGGCTCGGACGCCGAGCTGACCCGCGAGACCTGGCGCGTCACGGCGGAGGGCGAGGGCGACCGCTTCTTCGGCTGTGCCGCGCCCCGCTTCGTCCTGCCGGCGCCCGGACGCGTCGAGGTCGTCGTCACCCACACCCCGTGGGGCTGCCGCCCCGGGGAGGTCGGGGTCGCCCGCCTCGCGGTCGACGGCGAGCCCTTCGCCCAGGTGTCTCCAGGGCGTCGGGTCACTCGCCTGCTGTCACCCGGCCGCGTCACCGTGCGGGTCGAGCCGAGCGGCGGCGAGCGGCGCGACGTCGAGGTCGATATCGACGCCGACGGCGGGGAGATCCAGGTCGGCTGCGCGCCGGTCGAGGTCGCCGGAGCGCGGGTCGCGGTCCTCGCCGCCCTCGGCCCGGCGGCGAGCTGCCCCCGTGGGAGCACCCGCACGGTGGCGGCGGCTGGGACGAGCGCGACCCTCGGGCCGGGCGAGGCGTACACCTTCGTGCTCCCCCCGGGCCGCGCCAGGGTCGTCACACGGGACGACGGCGGCGCCCCGGTGGCGCGCTGGCTCGACCTGGTCGCCGGCGGCAACGTGCTGGCGGGCCCTGCCTGCGACGAGGCCGCCACCGACTGAGCGGACCCTTGGTGCGCCGGTCGCGGTCGAAGGCGTGGCGCGAGGCTGCCGACGCTGCTAGGTTCCCCCCCATGAAGCTCTTGGTCGCCGGCTACTCCCAGGACGAGACCCACCGGGTCAGCGCGGAGCTGCGCACGGCCGGCCATCAGGTGCTCGGCGCCCTCGGCCGGAGCGGCGCGCGGACCTTCGTCAAGGTCGTCACTCCGGACCTCGTCGTCGTCCCCTCCGGGGAGATGGACACCGTCCGGAGCTGGATCGCCGATCTGCCGGTCGACGAGCTGCGGTGGGTGTGCCTCGACCCCGGCGAGGACGCGGTCACGGCGGTCGCCGGAGCGTCGGCCGGCGCGAGTCCCTCCAGCGCCCCGCCGACGGCGTACGCCGACGTCACGGTGGCGGAGGCCGGGGAGCCGTCGTCCGCGCTGGGCGCGGACACCGACATCAGCTTCGAGCCCCCCGACACCGGGCGCGGGGGGACGGTGATCCTCGGTCGGCCGCTCACCCAGCCGCGGGACCGGCGAACACCGGGCTTCGGCAACTTCGACCACCGCGCTCCCGAGCGCCCGGAGGGAGAGCTCGACGCGAACCTGACCGAGGTCTCGGACGAGCCGCCGCCGCTGCCGGGGGAGCGCGGGCCTCGCCGGAGCGAGATGAGCGCGCCGCTGGCGGGCGAGCCGGCCGCGAGCGAGGCCGCGTCGCCGCCGTCGGATCTCGTCTCCAAGCTTGCCCAGACACGCTTCGGAGACTACCACTCCATCCTCGAAGTCGAGCCGGGGGCGTCACCGTACGCGGTACGCGAGCAGTTCACGCGGCTCTCCCGGCTCTATAGCCCCCGCGGCTGGCCCCGACGGCTCGGCCCCGACGAGCTCGAAATCCTGCAAGAGGTCGCCAGCGGAATCCGCGACGCGTTCCTCATCCTCGGCGACCCCGAGCTCCGGGCTCGCTACGAGCGCGCGCTCCTCGGGGGCGGCGGCTCCTCCACCACCCGAAGGTGATTCCCGGCATGTCCCGCCTGCCCCTGGTCATCTACCCCGACGAGATCCTCAAGACCCGCTGCAGCGACATCACCGAGCTCGACCAGAAGCTCGTCGACTTCCTGCACGCCATGGCCGAGACGATGTACCTCTCCCACGGGATCGGGCTCGCCGCGCCGCAGGTCGCCGAGAACATCCGCTGCATCACCGTCGACGTCGAGCCCGACAAGGGCGGCAAGGCGCTGATGCACCTCATCAACCCGGTCATCGCCGAGTCCCACGGCCGCACCACCTACGAGGAGGGCTGCCTGTCCTTCCCGGGGCTGGCCGCCGAGGTGAAGCGGAAGAAGCAGATCCACGTGCAGGCCTACGACCTCGACGGGGGGCTCCTCGACTTCGAGGCGGACGGGCTGCTCGCGATCTGCATCCAACACGAGATCGACCACCTCAACGGCGTGACCTTCGTCGACCGCCTCAACGACGTCCAGAAGAAGCTCGTCCTGCGCGAGTACCTGCGTCAGCGGCAGGAGGACGAGGAGGACGCGGCGGTCGAGGCCATCCGGGCGGTCCACGGCAAGTAGCCCTGGCGGGGCCGCGCTAGGAGCGCGCGCCCCGTGAACGGGCAGAGGAGCGAGAGCGTGGCGTTGCGGGTCGTCTTCATGGGGACGCCGGAGCTGGCTCGGGTCGTGCTGCAGGCGCTGCTCGACGGCCCACACGAGGTCGTCGGCGTGGTGTCCCAGCCCGACCGTCCGGCCGGCCGCGGCAAGCGGATGGTCAGCCCGCCGGTGGCGGCCCTCGCCAAGGAGCGCGGGCTACCGCTGATCCAGCCGGACTCCTGCCGCGGGCGGGACTTCCGCGAGGCGGTCGCGGCCTGGGAGCCCGACGTCGCGGTCGTCGCGGCCTTCGGCCACATCCTCGGGCCGAAGGCGCTCGCCGTCCCGCGCCTCGGCTGCGTCAACGTCCACGCGAGCCTCCTGCCGCGGTGGCGCGGGGCGAGCCCGATCCAACGGGCGATCGAGGCCGGCGACGCCGAGTCGGGGGTCTGCATCATGCAGATGGATCCCGGCATGGACACAGGCCCCGTCTACCTCGAGAGGCGCCTGACCCTGGCGCCGGACGAGACGGCGGAGACGCTGCACGACCGGCTGGCCGAGCTCGGAGCAGAGGCCATCAACACGGCCCTCGACGCGCTCGAGGCGGGGACGGCGGTGGCGACCCCGCAGCCCACGGACGGGGTCACCCACGCGCCCAAGATCGTGAAGGCCGACGGCGCCATCGATTGGGCGCGACCGGCGATCGAGATCGACCGCCAGGTGCGGGCCTTCCATCCCTGGCCCGGCACTCGGACGACCGTCGAGGGCGTGGCGCTCAAGGTGCTGCCCCCGGTCGCGGTCCGAGCGGCGGCGCGTGACGCGGCCCCGGGGACGGTGATCGCGGCCGACTCCGACGGGGTCGAGGTCGCCTGCGGCGAGGGGAGCCTCGTGGTGGGCCGGCTGCAGCTCGCGGGGAAGAAGGCGCTGGACGCCGCGGCGTTCCTCGCTGGCCACCCCCTCGCGCCGGGAATCAGGCTCGGGGCCGGCGCGTCTTCGGAGCCATGAGCTTCCGAGCCGCCGCCGTGGGTCTCTATGTCGGTCTCGCCGCCCTGATGGGCTGCGGGGACGGCGCCCCCGGCGGGGAGGCCGCGCTCGAGCAGGCGCTGAGCACGACCGCGGGTCGCACCGAGGGGCGCTTCAGCCCGCGCCCGCCGCCGCTCAGCGGCTCGACCCCGCATCGCATGAAGGTCCGCTTCGAGCTCGCGCTGAAGGCGCCCAACGGCGACCGGCGTGTCGTCGTCGATCGTCGTATCGATCGCGGCGAGGGCGGGCGCTTCCGGGTGGTCGACGACCGCCGCGCGGCCGTCCCCGAGCTCGCCGAGCGCGTGGACGGGCGCGAGGCGGTCTTCGATGGGCAGCGCTTCGCGTCGCGTCGCCGCTTTGGTCCGTGGATCGAGCGGGACCTGCTCTACGGCGGCCACGAGCGGACTCTCCGCGACGCCTACGATCTCGGCGCCGGGGTGCTGGCGGCCTTCGGCGACTACATCACGTGGCAGCCGGACGCTCGCGGCGCCGCGACCCTCGCCGGGGTCCCGGTCCGCTGGGAGATGGTGTCGCTGAACCGACGGGTCGCGCCGCGCCCCCTCGACGCCGAGGCCCTCGCCGAGCTCCGCGACCACGTGGACAACTGGAGGGCGTGGGCCGCCGCGACTCATCGGCCGACCCGCGTGAGCGGCGAGCTCGCGCGGACCCGCTCCGGCGAGGTGGTCGCGGGCGAGCTCGAGATCGGCGGCCAGGCGACGGTCGAAGGGGTCACCGCGGAGTTCACCATCAGCCTGACCTACGCCGTGGAGACGCTCCCGAAGGAGGCCGGCTTCGACCTGCCGAAGGACGTGCTCCCCGAGGCCCGCGACCGCACCTGGCGGATGATCCGGGACGTCCTCGGAGACGATCTGAGCGCGCGCTACCGCTGACGCGCGCGGCCGACCGTCGAGACGCCGTCGTCTCGTCCGCTCGGCCCCCCCGCTCTCGCCTTCCGCGGCCGGTCTACATGCGCACGCCGAGGGTCATCCCGGCGAAGAGCACGTCGCGGAAGCCGGCCTCGAGGCGGATCATCACCGTGTCGGCGATGTCGAGCTCGAAGCCGGTCGAGAACTGCAGGATCGGGATGACCCGGGTCGGCAGGTCCGCCGACTCCGTGGTCGCCGAGCGCCAGTGTGCGCACTCCGAGACGGGCTCCTCGCACAGCGGGAGCACCTCCGCGAAGGTCAGATCGCCGACCAGGATTCCGACGCCCAGCCCGCCGCCGATGAAGTACCGGAAGTCCTGCGTCAGCGGGACCTGGCGCTTGTACGAGACGTCGAAGGCGATCAGCTGGAGGCTCGACTCGACGTAGGTCGCGGCGGCCGGCGGATCCCCGTCGGTGCGCCAGTTGCCGGCCGTCGGGACGATCGGCGTCCAGTCGAGCTCGAAGACCCAGGTGTAGCGGTCCCTCGCGCCGAACTCGTAGCCGATCCCGGCGCCGACGTTGCTGAACTCGGTGTGGTCGGCGAACAGCAGGTCGAGGAGGAAGCCCGGCACGGTCACCCAGCGGCTGTGGGCCGTGACCACGTCCCAGTAGCGGTCCGCGACGATGGGCTCGTCGGGGTCCTCGTCGTCCTTCTTCACCGTCGCGGTGGGGTCGTCGAAGCCGCCTGTCAACGGCGTGAGGCGGGTCGCGCTGCCCGGGTCGTCCAGGATCGGCGGCGGCTCGGCCGCCGAGGCCGGTGCGGCCAGAGAGACGGCCAGGAGCGCTGCGAGGAACCGCGTCATGGAGGGCAGGCTAGAGGCGTCGGCGGGAAAAGGCAACGCGTTCGCTCGTGCCCTCGCCGCGGCGCGCGGGTCGACCCCGCGACACGCTCGCGCAGGAGGTCGGTCGGACGTGACGCCTTCGTGTGGAGGAGCCGCCTTCGAGGAGCGGGGGGCCGCTCCCTGCAGGAGCTTCGTGGAGCCGCCGCTCGGTAGCGCTGGACTCCGCCCGCCACCTTTAGTAAGGCCCCCGCAACGCCGCGGGACGGCTCGTTTCGCGGCGCCACAAGTCGTTGACACTCGGGCGAATGCCGTGCTAGGCATCCGCACCGCCGCGCCGGAGGGCGCGTTAGCTCGCCCCGAGGCGCCGCACCACGAGCGATACTGGGGCGTCGTCAAGTGGTAAGACACGGGATTTTGGTTCCCGCATTCGCAGGTTCGAATCCTGCCGCCCCAAGTCTCATCCCAGCGCCTCGCCCCTGCGCACGAAACCGGGGCGAGCGCGCCGCCGGCCCACCGGGTCGGACGTCGTCCAGAGGAACGCGCCATGGCCCGAACTGCAGTGACTGTGAGCCCGCGAAGCGAGGCTGGTAAGGGGATTAGCCACCGCCTGCGCGCCGAGGGGAAGATCCCGGCCGTCGTCTACGGCAAGGGTCAGAAGCCCGTCGCCGTGGTCGCCAACCCCAAGCAGCTCGTCGCGATCCTGAACGGCAAGCTCGGCCGCAACACCCCGATCGATCTGACGATCGAGGGTGAGCAGGGCTCGCACCTGGCGATCATCAAGGACTACCAGGTCCACGCGATCAAGCGCCGCCTGACCCACGTCGACTTCTGGCGGGTCGAGCCCGATCAGAAGCTCGTCCTGACCGTGCCCTTCAAGCGCGCCGGCAAGTCGGTCGCCGAGAAGCAGGGCGGCAAGGTCCGCGTCACGCGCGACGACATCAACGTCTCGTGCGTGGCCGACAAGGCCCCGGCCGTGGTCGAGTTCGACATGGCGAGCATCGCCCTCGGCGACGCCAACATCCATGTCTCCGAGGTCCCGCTCCCCGAGGGGGTCGAGGCCGTCTACAAGCACGACTACAGCCTCGTTCAGGTCCTGATGCCGCGCGCGTCGGCGGCGGACGAGGAAGAGGCCAAGGCGTAATCCACCTGACGCCGTCGGGGGTCGCCCCGACCGCCACTGGAGGGAGCCGTGCCGTGGCTCATCGTGGGGCTCGGGAACCCGGGCCCCAAGTACAGCGGCAACCGGCACAACATCGGGTTCATGGTCGTCGACGCGGTGGCGCGGCGACTGGGCGCGACCTTCCAGCGCGAGCTCGACGGACGGGTGGCGCGCGGGCGTTTCGCTGGCGCCGACGTCATCCTCCTCGAGCCCCAGACCTTCATGAATCTCAGCGGCGTGTCGCTGCGCGCCGCTTCCACCTTCTTCAAGATCGCACCGGAGCACGTGATCGTCGTTCATGACGAGCTGGACCTGCCCTACCCGCAGGTACGGGTGAAGGTAGGAGGGGGGCACGGCGGCCACAACGGGCTGCGCTCCATCTTCGACCACTTCGGAGCGGACTTCCTACGCGTGCGCTGTGGTGTCGGCCGTCCAGCCGATGGCGACATCGTCGAGCACGTGCTCTCGGACTTCTCGGCCCTCGAGCGGGAGACGCTCGAGCCCGACCTCATCGACGAGGCGGTCGAGGCCCTCGAGCTCATCGTGTCACGCGGCGCGCTCGAGGCGATGAACGTGATCCATCCGCGGAGCAAGCGGAAGGCATCGCTAGCAGAGTGACCCGCGCGCGGTCGGCGCGCACCACCGTTTCGAGGAAGAGGAGGGGACCGATGGAATTGTATTTGCTCCTGGCCGTCATCGGCGCCGGAGTGCTGGCCTTGCTGTTCGCGTTCTTCAAGAGCCTGAACATCAACAAGCAGGACATGGGCACCGACACGATGAAGACCATCGCCGGTCACATCCGTGAAGGCGCCATGGCGTTCATCGCGCGTGAGTACAAGGTGCTCGCGATCTTCGTCGTCGCGGTCGCGATCCTGCTCGGGATCAGCAACGCGTCCATGGCCGATAGCCACTGGCTGATCGCGGTGGCGTTCCTCGTCGGCGCCATCTGCTCCGGCCTCGCGGGCTACTTCGGGATGCGCGTCGCCACCGCGGCCAACGTCCGTACCACCGCGGCCGCGCGCTCGAGCCTCAACAAGGCCCTTGGCGTGGCGTTCAACGGCGGCGCGGTCATGGGCATGTCCGTCGTCGGCCTCGGCATCGTCGGGCTGACGGGCCTCTTCGTGATCTTCGGGCAGCTCGGCATCTTCACCAGCCTCGACCAGCTGCTCAACGTGCTCGCCGGCTTCTCGCTCGGCGCCAGCTCCATCGCGCTCTTCGCCCGCGTGGGCGGCGGCATCTACACCAAGGCGGCCGACGTCGGCGCCGACCTCGTCGGCAAGGTCGAGGCCGGTATCCCCGAGGACGACCCGCGCAACCCCGCGACCATCGCGGACAACGTCGGTGACAACGTCGGCGACGTCGCCGGCATGGGCGCCGACCTCTTCGAGTCCTACGTCGGCTCCATCATCGGCACGATGATCCTCGGCGCCGCCGTCGCCAACAACAACATGGAGGGCCTGCCGCTGGTCTTCATGCCGCTCTACGTCGGCGCCATCGGCATCCTCGCTTCGATCATCGGGACCTTCTTCGTTCGCACCAACGAGGGCGGCAACCCCCAGAAGGCGCTCCACACCGGCACCCTCGTCGCGGCGGTCATCACGATCGGCGCCGTCTTCGGGCTCACCAAGGCCTTCATCCCCGACGGCGCGACCTTCGACATCAACGGCATCGCGACCACGATGGTCAGCGCTGGCGGAGACGGCCCCGACGCCGCCCTCGGCGTGTTCATCGCGACGGTCATCGGCCTCGTCGCCGGCACCCTGATCGGCCTCGCCACCGAGTACTTCACCTCGACCCACTACAGGCCGGTCCACTTCATCGCGAAGCAGTCGGTCACGGGCTCGGCGACCAACGTCATCGCCGGTGTCGCCATCGGCATGATCTCCACCGCGCTGCCCATCATCCTGCTCGTCGTCGCCATCCTGGTGAGCTACGAGTTCGCGGGGCTCTACGGCATCGCCATCAGCGCCCTCGGGATGCTCTCGACCACGGGCATCCAGCTCGCGGTCGACGCCTACGGCCCCATCGCCGACAACGCCGGCGGCATCGCCGAGATGAGCGAGCTCCCCAAGGAGGTCCGCGAGCGGACCGACAACCTCGACGCCGTCGGCAACACGACCGCCGCCATCGGCAAGGGCTTCGCCATCGGCTCCGCGGCGCTCACGGCGCTCGCGCTGTTCAGCGCCTTCACGACGAAGGTCGAGTTCACCACCCTCGACGTGCTCCAGCCGACGGTCCTCGCCGGCGTCTTCATCGGCGCCACGCTGCCCTTCGTCTTCAGCGCCCTGTCGATGCTCGCCGTCGGTCGCGCCGCCGGCGCCATGATCGAGGAGGTCCGCCGCCAGTTCCGCGAGATCCCGGGCCTGCTCGAGGGCAAGGCGAAGGCCGAGTACGCCAAGTGCGTGGCCATCTCCACGACGGCCGCCATCCGCGAGATGATCATGCCGGGGCTCCTGGCCATCATCGTCCCGGTCCTCGTCGGCCTCTGGGACCTCCACGCCCTCGGCGGCCTCCTGGTCGGCGTCACGATCTCCGGCGTGCTGCTCGCGATCTTCCAGTCGAACTCCGGCGGCGCGTGGGACAACGCCAAGAAGTACATCGAGGGCGGCAACCACGGCGGCAAGGGCTCGCCGGCGCACGCCGCGGCCGTCAACGGCGACACCGTCGGCGACCCCTTCAAGGACACCTCGGGCCCGTCGCTCAACATCCTCATCAAGCTCATCTCGGTGGTGGCCGTCGTGACCGCCCCGGTCCTCGTGAGCGTCCACGCCGACTCCGCCGAGGCCGAGGCCGCCGCCCTGAAGGCGCCCGCCGCCAAGGTCGCCGTCGTCGCGGCCGTCGAGGCCGGGACCGACGCGCCCGCCGAGGGCGAGGTCGCGATCAAGGTCGTCGAGTAGCGAGCGGACAGGCGCGCCCGAGCCGGGCGCGCCATCCTCCCGGTGGCCCCGTGACACCACGGGAAAACCCTTGAAACTTCGAACGGGCCGGGGCAAAGTCCCGGCCCGTTCGTTGTTGGCCCGCCGAGATCCTCGCGCGGCCCACAGCTCCTTACTCCGGGCCCGGCGCCCGGGGTCCTAGTCCAAAGGGAGACACCATGCTGACCAGAAAGTACGAGGTCGTGATCCTCGTGAACCCGGAGGCGGGCGACGAGGGGACCGAGAAGGTCCTCGCCCGCGTCCGTGAGGCCCTCGAGAAGACGCAGGGCATCGAGCTCCGCCTCGAGGATTGGGGCGTCCGCAGGACGGCCTACGAGCTCCGCGGGCTCCGCAAGGCGCAGTACTTCTACATGCTCTACCTCGGCACCAACTCGACGGTCGCGGAGATGGAGCGCCTGCTCGGGATCACCGAGAGCATCCTGAAGTACCAGACCATCCTCCTCGAGGATCGCGTCGAGTCCGACACGTTCGACCTCGAGGCCGCGAAGAACGACACCACGACGCTCGGTCGCAGCGTCCAGAAGGAGGCCGTCGCATGAAGCGTCGTCGTCGCAATCGCAAGAAGGTATGTCCGTTCCTCGCGGACAAGGAGCTGGCGGCTCAGCTCAACTACAAGAACCCGGAGCTGCTGCTCCGCTTCATCACCGACCGCGGCCGCATCGTGCCCCGCCGTATCTCGGGCGTGAGCGCGCGCTACCAGCGCAAGCTCGCCGAGGAGATCAAGCGGGCCCGCGCCATCGCGCTGCTGCCGTACGCGCAGACGGGGGTGTGACATGCAGGTGATCCTGACCCAGGACGTCCGCGACCTCGGCCACGCCGGCGAGATGGTCGCCGTCAAGCGCGGCTACGGCGCGAACTACCTGATCCCCCAGGGGATGGCGGTCCTCGCCACGCCGCGCAACCGCTCGCGCATGGAGCACGAGCAGCGCAAGATCGAGGCGCAGATCGCTCGTGAGCGCGCCAAGGCCGCCGATCTCGGCAAGCGCCTGACCGGGCTCAGCGTCACCCTGACGCGGCTCGTGGGCGAGGACGACAAGATCTTCGGCTCGGTCACCTCGAAGGACATTACCGACGCGCTGGCCGATGAGGGCGTGCAGATCGATCGCCGCCAGATCGAGCTGGAGTCGCCGCTGAAGTCTCTCGGCGTGTACGAGGTGCCGGTGCGCCTGCACCGCGAGGTCACGGCCGTCATCAAGGTCTGGGTGGTCGCCGACTGATCGTCGACACCGCGCCCCTCCCGGGGCATCGGACCGGAGGTCGAGCCGCGGGCGTCAAGCTCGCGGCTCGCTTCGTATCTGGCTCCTGAAGACCATCCCACGCCAAGAGGTCCCTGCCATGAGTGACCGCGCCGACACCCCCGTCTGGGTCGAGCTCAGGCTGCTCGTCCCCGAGACCGATCCGCTCCTGCTCGAGCCGCTCGACGCTGCGTGCCTCGAGGTCGCCCCAGGCGGCTTCGTGGTCGAGGGAGCGGATGTGCCGCCCGGCGATGATCCGCCCCCGCCCACCGGGTGGAGCCGGTATCGGGTGTACGTCGGTGAGGCCGAGCTCGAGGCCGCTCGCGCGTTGCTCGAGGCGGCGCTCGGGCCGTGGCCGACCGCCGAGGTGGCGACCGCGCCGCTGCCGGAGGGCTGGCGCGATCGCTGGAAGCAGTGGTTCCTGCCGGTCGAGATCACTGCCGATCTGGTCGTCACGCCGCCGTGGCACGCCGACGCCGTGCGCGCCGAGGGGGGCCCCGAGCGCCGGCTCATCGTCATCGAGCCGGGGATGGCCTTCGGGACCGGGCAGCACGAGACGACCTTCGTCTGCCTCGAGGGGGTCGAGGCCCTCGGCCGGCTGGGCGCCTTGCCCGACGAGGTGCTCGACGTCGGCTGCGGGACCGGGGTCCTCGCGGTCGGGGCCGCGCTGTGCGGCGCGACGAAGATCCACGGCGTCGACAACGACCCCGTCGCGGTGCGCGCCGCGCGAGTGAACGCCCAGGACAACGGCGTCGCCGCTCGCGTGACCTTCGCCGACACGCCCATCGCCGAGGTCGAAGGCGTCTACGGTCTGGTGCTGGCGAACATCATGACCCACATCCTGCTGTCGATGCGGGACGAGCTCGTCGCCCGGGTCGCGCCCGGTGGCATCCTGATGCTCTCCGGGATCCTGCGCGAGCAGGAGGAGGAGATCGTCGACGCCTTCGCCGTCGAGGGGCTCGTCCACGTGGGGACGATCCCTCGGGGCGGCTGGGTCCGAGTGGACTTCGTGCGCGCCCCCATCGGACACGAGTGAGCAGACATCACCGCCTCGGGGCGGCGCTCGCGCCGGGGGCGACGGTGGTCGTCGAGGGCGGGGCTGCCCATCACCTCGAGCGCGTGCTCCGGGTCCGGGTCGGCGCGCGCTTCGTCGGGGTCGGCGTGGCCGGTGAGGCCCACGAGGTCGAGGTCGTCGCGCTGGCGCCGCTGACCGTGCGGGTCGGCGATTCGGTCGCGCTCGGGGCCGACCCGGTCGGCTCGCTCGAGGTGTGGGTGCCGCTCCTCAAGGGCGGTCGGACCGACGATCTCGTTCGCCAGCTGACCGAGCTGGGCGCGAGCCGAGTCGTGCCATGGTCCGGCGCCCACTCCGTCGTTCGCCTCGACGCCAAGCGCGCGCGCTCCCGGGTCGAGCGCTGGCGCGCCATCGCGCGCGAGGCCACCAGCCAGTGTGGCCGCCTGACGGTCCCCGAGATCGCCGACGTCGCCGGGCTGCCCGACGCCGGCCCGGGCGTCTTCTTCTGGGTCGACGCCGACGCGCCGGCGCGCGACGCGCTCTCAGCCGTCGCCGCCGAGACCGGAGCGCTCCGGGTCCTCGTCGGGCCCGAGGGCGGGCTCTCGGCCGAAGAGGCCGGCAGGCTGGTCACTCGTGGCTGGCGCCCGGCCTGGCTCGGCCGCCGGGTGCTCCGCGCCGAGACCGCCGTCCTCGCGGCGGCGACCCTCGCGCTCCACGCCCTCGGCGAAGGCGGCTACTGAGCGCTCCGAGCGCGGCGCGCGCTCGTCCCGACCGCCTGCCTCATATCTGCTTGTCGACCCAGGTGCCGCGCTTGAACCACGCGACGTAGGCGAGGGCGCTGAGCACGTTGCCGGCGGCGATGATGTACCAGGTCTCGACCCGGCTCAGGTCGAAGAAGATGAGCATCAACAGGGTGAACGGCACGATGACCGCGAGCAGGACCACCGAGTCGATGGCGAAGCTCGAGAGCGTCGCGCCGGCGCCGCTCAGGGCCTGCGAGATGACGACGGCGACCCCCAGGAACGCGTAGGTCACGGCGATGATGCGGATGTACTCGCGGCCGACCTCGATGACGACCGGGGTGTCGTCGAAGACCGAGATGATGCCCTCGGCGAACACCAGGTAGACGAGGACGATGGCGACCATGAAGAGCAGGTTGTAGCCCGCCGCCCACCAGCCCGAGTGCTTGGCGCGGGTGACGAGCCCGGCGCCCAGGTTCTGGCCCACGTAGGTGCTCGCGGCGGCGCCCCAGCCCATCCCCATGAAGAGGACCAGGGTGTCGAGGCGCATGCAGATGCCGAAGGCGGTCAGCGTCGTCGAGTCCGCCTCGGTCGTGAACTTGTGGGTGATGATGGCCATGAAGAAGAGGGTGATGCCGATGCGGAGCACGAACTGCGCGGAGTTCGGCCAGGCGATCTTCATGATGCGGCTGAAGGCGCGGCGCTTCGGGATCAGATCCTTCATATAGAGGTGGAGGAGGCTGCCCTTGTTGAAGGCGAGCACCAGCGTCCCGATGAGGAGCGCCACCCCGCGTGAGAACACCGTCGACCAGGCGGCGCCCGCGACCCCCATCGGCTCGAGCCCGATGGCCTGACCGAGAGGCTGGAGCCACTGGAACGCTTCGGGGTAGGGCCCGTCGCCGAAGGCCGCGATGATGGAGAGGAAGAAGTTCGCGATGTTGGAGCCGAGCAGCAGGAACATCGGCGTCCGGCCGTCGCCGAGGGCGCGCATGATGGCGCAGATCTGCAGCAGCAGCAGGATCGTGAAGCCGCCGCCCACGATGATGGCCATGTACTCCGAGGCCAGGAGCCGCACCTCGCCCTTGGCGCCGAAGACGCCGCCGGTGAGCTGGTCGGCGAAGACGATCCCGATGAAGCCGAAGACCAGCGACAGGATCGCGGTCATGCTCAAGGACTGCCACGTGTAGCGGCTGACCTCGCGCGAGTCGCCCTCGCCGGCGCGGCGCGAGATGATGGCCGCGCTCGCGTTGGAGATCCCGTTGGCGATGATGGTCGGGACCATCGCCACCAGGTCGCAGATCACCAGGGCGCCGAGCGCCTCGGTGCCGTTCGGGAGCTTCCCGATGATGAACATGTCGACCAGGTTGAAGGTCGCCTGCAGCGCCATCGCGATGACCAGAGGCAGGCCGAGCGAGAACACACCGCGCGGCAGGGACCCCTCGACGATGCGAAGCGTGGCGGCGTTCCCAGCAGGCTCGGCACCCGCTTCGGATGCCGTCGCCGTCGACGCCTCGCCGCCTTGAATGTGTTTGGCGGGTGTCGATGTTCTGCTATCGTCACGCATCTTTTTTCAGGGGCCTCGGAAAACGGCCAGGTAGGCGGCGCAGATGTTGAAGTGGATGACCAAGGTCTTCGGGACGGCCAACGAGCGCACGATCAAGAAGCTCAAACCCTTGGTCGTCAAGGTAAATGAGCTGGAAGACAAGACCCGCAAGTACACGGACGCGCAGCTTCAGGCGAAAACGGCTCAGTTCAAAGAGAAGATAGACCAGGGCGCCAACCTCGACGAGCTGCTCCCGAGCGCGTTCGCCGTCGTACGCGAGGCAGCTTGGCGGCGTATGGGGATGCGGCACTACGATGTGCAGCTCATCGGCGGGATCGTCCTCCACCAGGGCAAGATCGCCGAGATGAAGACCGGCGAGGGCAAGACCCTCGTCGCGACCGCGCCCGTCTACCTGAACGCGCTCGCCGGAAAGGGCGTCCACGTCATCACGGTCAACGACTACCTGGCCAGCCGTGACGCCGAGTGGATGAACCACGTCTACGGGTGGCTCGGCCTCGAGGTCGGCACGATCGTCCACGGCCTCAACGACGGGGAGCGTCAGCGCGCTTACGGGGCGGACATCACCTACGGGACGAACAACGAGTTCGGCTTCGACTACCTGCGCGACAATATGAAGTTCTCCCTCGACCGGCGGGTTCAGCGCGGGCTGAACTACTGCATCGTCGACGAGGTGGACTCCATCCTCATCGACGAGGCGCGGACCCCGCTCATCATCAGCGGGCCGGCCGAGAAGTCGAGCGACTGGTACTACAAGATCAACGCCGTCATCCCCTTCCTGAAGCGGGAAGAGGACTTCCTCGTCGACGAGAAGAGCCACACGGCGACGCTCACCGAGTCCGGCGTCGACAAGGTCGAGTCGCGCCTCAAGATCGACAACCTCTACGAAGTCGACAACATCGAGATCCTCCACCACGTGCACCAGGCCCTCAAGGCCCACACCCTCTACAAGCGCGACGAGAAGTACGTCGTCGAGGGCGGCAAGGTCGTCATCGTGGACGAGTATACCGGGCGCAAGATGCCCGGCCGCCGCTGGTCGGACGGCCTCCACCAGGCCATCGAGGCCAAGGAGGGCGTGACCATCGAGGAGGAGAACGAGACGCTGGCGACGATCACGTTCCAGAACTACTTCCGCCTCTACGACAAGCTCTCCGGCATGACCGGTACCGCCGAGACCGAGGCGGGCGAGTTCGCCGAGATCTACAAGCTCGACACGGTCGTCATCCCGACGAACCGGCCCATCGCGCGTAAGGACCACAACGATCTGATCTACAAGACCGAGGAGGAGAAGTGGTACGCGGTGGCCGACGAGGTCATCGACTGCCACAAGCGCGGCCAGCCCGTCCTCGTCGGTACGACCAGCGTCGAGAAGAGCGAGTACCTGGCCTCGGTCCTGCGCAAGAACGACGTGCCCCACAACGTGCTGAACGCGAAGTTCCACGAGATGGAGGCGACCTACGTCGCGCAGGCGGGCCGCCTCGGGGCGGTGACCATCGCGACCAACATGGCCGGTCGCGGTACCGACATCGTGCTCGGTGGCAACCCCGAGTTCATGGCCAAGCTCGAGGTCGACGCCGAGGAGGGGCCCGAGTTCGACGAGGTCTTCGCGCGCTACAAGGAGGAGTGCAACGCCGAGCGCGAGCAGGTCCTGGCCGCAGGCGGGCTGCACATCGTGGGCACGGAGCGTCACGAGAGCCGCCGGGTCGACAACCAGCTGCGCGGACGCGCGGGGCGTCAGGGCGACCCGGGCTCGAGCCGCTTCTACATCAGCCTCGACGACGAGCTGATGCGCCTCTTCGGGGCCGACCGTATCCGTAAGGTCATGGAGACCCTGCGGATGCCCGACAACGAGCCGATCGAGCACCGCTGGATCAACTCCGCCGTCGAGCGTGCGCAGAAGAAGGTCGAGGACCGCAACTTCGGCATCCGGAAGAACGTCCTCGAGTACGACGACGTCATGAACGACCAGCGTAAGGCCGTCTACGGCCTGCGCGACAAGGTGCTGATGGGCGACGGGACCCACGACCGCGTCCTCGAGGCGATCGACAACGTCTGCTACCGGATGTGCGATGAGCACTTCCCGGAGGGCGTCCACGTCGACGAGATCGAGCTCGACGGGTTGGCCGCCGCCATCAAGAACCAGTTCACCGTCAAGCTCGACATCGACAAGTCCGACGTCATCGGCTTCGAGGACGTGCGCAAGGCGGTCACCGCCCAGGTCACGGCCTTCTACGAGGCGCGCGAGAAGGACGTGATCGACGCGCTCAAGCGCGCCGGCGAGGCCCAGGGGCACGAGACCACCGACGAGGTCGCCCTCGAGCGCTGGCGCTTCTTCGAGCGGGAGCGCTTCCTGCGCGCCATCGACACGCTCTGGAAGCACCACCTCAAGATCATGGAGAGCCTCAAGGAGGGCATCCACCTCGAGTCCTACGGCCAGAAGGACCCGAAGATCGAGTACAAGAAGCAGGGCTTCGCCCTCTTCGAGCTGATGATGGACAAGATCGACGAGAACGTCACCGAGGTCTTGTTCCGCGCCCAGGGGCCGAGCGAGGAGGAGATCGCCGCGATCCGCAAGCGCCGCGAGGAAGAGGAGCAGAAGATGATCCTCGGCCGCGGTGACGGGCAGGCGTCGCAGAAGGTCGACAAGGAGGGCGCCGGGCGCGTCGTCCACCAGGGCGGGACCTACGTCCGGACGCTGCAGAAGATCGGCCGCAACGACCCCTGCCCATGCGGCAGCGGGCAGAAGTTCAAGAAGTGCCACGAGGGTCGCCTCGAGGAGCTCGCCGCGCTCATGAAGCAGCGCGGGGGGCGGACGGCCGCGCACCTCTGACGACGTCGCGCCTCCGAGGCGCGTCGCCGGGCGCCCGCCGCGTGCGCCGCATGACACGACGCGGGGCATGTGATTTGGTACTTGCGAGAGGCGAGCGGTGCACCAGCCGCCGCGACACGACGACCGACAGGGCGCGCGGATGAACGTCTACTGGGACCTCGATCAGCTGCCGGAGGAGCCCCTCGAGCCCATCATGACGATGGGGAACCTCGACGGCGTCCATCGTGGCCATCAGATCATCATCAGCCATATCCAGCAGGAGGCCGAGCGGGTCGGCGCCCCGACCCTGGTGGTGACCTTCGAGCCGCACACCCGCCGGGTCGTGCGTCCGAAGGACGGCTTCCGCACGGTGATGACCACCCGGGAGAAGCTCCACCGGCTGCAGGAGCTCGGCGTCGACCACGTGCTCGTGCTGCCGTTCCGGGACGGTTACCAGGACATGACCGCCCTCGAGTTCATCGACGAGGTCATCTGGGAGCCCCTGAAAGTCCGCTCGGTCTTCGTCGGTCCCGACGCCGGCTACGGCAAGGGGCGTGAAGGAGACGTTCGGCTCTTGAGCTCCGAGGGCCGGCGGCTCGGTTTCCACGTGGGCGTCATCGACCCGCTCGTCGTCGCCGGTCGCCGCGTCTCGTCTTCGCTCGTCCGAAGGGCCATCGAGAACGGTAACCTCGAGCAGGCCAACCGCCTCCTCGGGCGCGACCACGTCGTCAGCGGCATGGTCATGCGCGGCTTCCGACGCGGGCGCGAGCTCGGCTTTCCGACCGCCAACATCGCCGACGAGGGCATCGCGCTGCCGCCCTTCGGGGTGTACGCCGGCTGGGCCCACACCCACGACGGTGGGCGCTTCGGGACGGTCCTCAACATCGGTCAGCGGCCGACCTTCGACGGTCGGAACCTGTCGATCGAGGCACACCTCTTCGACTTCGACGGCAACCTCTACGGTAAGGAGCTCCGGGTCTCGCTCCGCCATCACCTGCGCGCCGAGGCGAAGTTCGACGACGCCGCGGCGCTCAAGGCGCAGATGCGGCGGGACGCGGCCGAGGCGCGCAAGCTGCTGGGCCTGAAGAAGGCCAAGGCCAAGGCGTGACGCGATGAGCGGCTTGCGGCTCGGGCTGGTCGGTCACCCGGTCGGGCACAGCCTGTCGCCGGTCATTCACCACGCCGCGCTCGAGGCCTGTGGGCTCACGGGCCAGTACGCGCTGATCGATCGCGAGGAGCACGAGCTCGCCGAGGTCGTGGCGTCTTTGCGGCGGGGCGAGCGCGACGGGCTCAACGTGACGATCCCTTACAAGATCGCCATCACCCGGTGCGTCGACGCCCTCGCTGGCGCGGCGACGGACCTCGGCGCGGTCAACACCCTCGTCCGCGACGGCGAGCGCGTCATCGGCCACAACACCGACGTCGCCGGGCTCGTCCACGCCGTCCGCGAGGCCCTCGGCGCCGGCGGACTCGACGGGGCTCCGGCGGCGATCATCGGGGCGGGCGGGGCTGCGCGGGCCGCGGCGCTCGCGGCCTTCGAGCTCGGGGCGGGCGAGGTCCGCGTCGCCAACCGAACGTCCGCGCGGGCGGTCCAGCTCGCCGGCGCCCTCGCGGCGACCGGGCGCCAGGTCATCGTGGCGCCGAGCTTCACCGCGGCGGCCTCGGGCGCACGCCTCCTCCTCCAGGCCTCGAGCCTGGGGATGAGCGTCGTGCCGGACGGCGGCGCGTGGGACGCTGCCCACGAGACCGCGGCGCGGGTCGTCGACGCCCTGGCCCCGGAGGCGCTCGTCTTCGACCTCGTCTACCGCCCCGAGCGTACGGTCTGGTGCGCCGCGGCCGAGGCGGCCGGCCGGCCCGCCGTCAGCGGCCTCGGGATGCTCGTTCACCAGGCCGCGGACGCCTTCGCCCTCTGGACCGGGCAGGAGCCGCCCCGCGAGCCGCTGTTCGCGGCCGCTCGCCGCGCGCTCGCCGAGCACGGCTGACGGCCTGGCCGTCGCCGGCCGAGGGCGCGAGCCACCCGCCGCGCGCCAGGATCCTTGCCGCTCCGCTCCGGGCGTGGGGCATTCGCCCGGTCCAGCAGACGGGAGGGGCTCCATGGCCACCGACGAGGCGCTCGCCCACCGCCCGTGGTCGAGGGCGCCAGGGACGCGCTCACAGCGGCCTTCGCGTGGCTCCGGCCGCGCCGTCGGTCGGGCTGAGCCGGCTCCGGTCGAGCTCCCGCGTGAGCGCGAGCGCCTTGGCCTCGGTCTCCTCCCACTCCCGGTCGGGGTCGCTGTCGGCGACGATGCCGCCGCCGGTCTGGTAGAAGAGGCGGCCCTCCGCCGCGAAGCACGTCCGGATGAGGATGTTGAAGCGCGCGGCGCCGTCGCCGGTGACGACGCCCAGGCTCCCCGTGTAGAGCCCGCGGCGGAGCGCCTCGACGCCCTCGATCGCCTGCATCGCGGCGATCTTCGGGGCGCCGGTGATGCTGCCCCCCGGAAAGAGGGCGCCCACGAGATCGGCGAGGTCCCGGTCGGACCGCAGGGTCGCGGCGACGTCGGAGACGAGGTGGTGGACCGTCGGGAGCGTCATGACGTCGAACAGGCGTGCCACGCGGACCGAGCCGATCTCGGCGACCCGTCCGAGGTCGTTTCGCACCAGATCCACGATCATGACGTGCTCGGCGCGCTCTTTCACGTCCGCGGCGAGCTCGGCGGCGAGCGCGGCGTCTTCGGCGGCGTCCCGTCCACGGCGGCGGGTCCCCTTGATGGGGTAGCTGTGCGCCGCGCGGGTCTCGGGGTCGAAGGTCAACAGGCACTCGGGCGAGCTCGAAGCCAGCCAGCGGCCTTCACCGAGGCCCCAGAGCGCACCGTAGGCGGCGGGATTGGAGCGCCGCATCGCGGCGTAGAGCGCCGGCGTCGCCGCCACGTCGAAGCGCGCCTCGAGCCGCCGCGCCACGTTCGCCTGGTAGAGGTCGCCGGCCCGGACGCCCTCGAGGATCCGCTCGAGCGCGGCCCGGTGCTCGCTACGGCTCATCGACGAGTTGAACGTCAGCGTCGGTGCCGGCGGCCACGCTGGAGCCTCGCGCCCGAGGCTCGCGACCAGGCGCGCACGCGCCGCGTCATCTCCGTGGATCGTCCAAGGTCCGCGGGAGCCGTGTCCCGACAAGAACGCCGGGTAGCGGGCGACCACCACGTCCGGGAGGACGGGATCCTCGCGCGCGGTCGCCGGGATCCGCTCGAGGTTCCGGCCCGCGTCGTAGGCGAGGGCGACCACCGTCAGGGGCGCCCGGGGCCCTCCTGGCGCGGCCACGGGGAGCCGCTCGCGTAACCAGCTCGTGAGCCCTCGGAAGGGGAGGGCGTCGACCCGGATCCGCTCGACCCGGTCCGGCCACGCCGCGAGGAGGTGTTCGTCGGGAGCGTAGGCGCCGCCGTCCTCGCCCCCGTCAGCCCAGAACGCGTCGGTGTCCGCGGAGAAGAGGCGCCGGGCCAGGGACTCCGCGTCGAGGACAGCGAGCGCGTCCGGAAGTGGAACGGCCGACACGGCCCGCTCGTGTCGAGCGGGCCGGCCGGCCGCGGTGTCCACTCGGCTCGCGGTGACGCTCAGGCGTCTTCCTTGAGGAGCGCCTCGAGCTCGTCCTCGACCGAGTCCGTCGCCGAAGCGGCGGGCAGGGCGGCCGCGGACCTCGCGGGCGCCACCCCCATCTTGGCCTTGAGGGCCGCGAGGGCGTCGGACTGCCCCGCGGAGGAGCTCTCGAGGGCCGCGAACTCGCTGGCGAGCGAGTCGCCGTCGACCTCGCCGGACAGCTCCACCGCGGCCTGGGCCTCGGCCTCCTGGCGGTCGACCTTCTCCTCCATGCGGGCGAAGGTGTCGAAGGCGCCGCTGTCGCCCATGCCGCTCATCACGTCCTGGATCTTCTTCTGCGCCTCGGCCCGTTTGGCGCGCGCGATGAGCAGGTTCTTCTTGCGCGACGCCTCCTGGATCTTGGAGTTCAGGCGCGAGAGCGCCTCGCGCAGCTGGTCGGCGGCCTGCTTCTGCGCCACCCACTGCTGCTGCCACTCCTCGGCGAGCTGGTCGTGCTCACCCTTGCGCGCGAGCGCCTGGGTGGCCAGATCATCGCGGCCGGCCTTGACCGCGATCATCGCCTTCTTCTCCCACTCTTGCGCCTTGTTGAGCTCGTTCTCGTACTGGCGCTTGAGTCGCTTCTCGTCGGCGATGGCGACGGCGACCTGCTTGCGCGCCTCGAGGAATTGCTCGCGCATGTCGATGATGAGCTGGTTGAGGATCTTCTCCGGATCCTCGGCCTTGCTGATCATCGCGTTGATGTTCGACTTCACCAGAGTCGAGATACGTCCCCAGATTCCCATCGGTCTGCGTCCTCCGGCTGTCGTTATGCGGCCTGGCTCTCGGCGCCGTGGAAGCGCTTGAGCTCGTCGTAGTGGTCGGTGATGGCCATGGTCAGCCCGTCGATGGCCGCCTGGAACTCGTTGAGGTCGAGGTTCTCGGCCTGGAGCGTCTCGAGGGCCACGACGTCGTTGCCGTCGATCCCGTACGCCCCGGAGAGCATCTCGCTGACGTTGAGCTCGAGCAGCTTTCGGAACAGGGCGGCCTGCCGGTCGGCGTCCTCGGGGAGCTCCATCAGCTTGACCCGGAACATGACGAGGGGATCGCTGAGCGAGACGACGATGTTGTCGACCGTTTCGAACTCGTCGTGCAGGACCCACATCCCTTCGTCGAGCGCCTCGTAGGTGATGCCGCTGCGAATCAGGTAGCCTTCGATGACGTCGTTGTCCATCCGCCTCTCCGCTGGTGTTCGGTGCCGGGTGTCGCCGCCGCGACGACTCCTGACGACGCGCGCGCCCGACCGCGCCAGATCCGTTGATTCAACGCGCCGTTTCGGGGTATCAGGGGCACCCCGCGCCGTCAAGGGCACCCCCAACGGCGCGGGACGGACCCCGATGAGAGGACGACGGAACCCATGGACGCTGGTGTGCTCAACGGTCGACCTCGACCCGGGATCGCGGCCCTCTTCCTGCTCGGCGCGTCGCTGGCGAGCGTCGCCGCCTGCGACACTCCCATCGACGTCTCCAACGCCGTCCCGCGGGTCAACTGGGTGGCGGTCGAGCCCGTCGACGACACCACCGCGCGCGTCACCGTGTGGATCTCGGACGTCGAGGGCGACTCCGTCGACCTCGAGATGAGCTGGGTCGACGTCGACGGCGCCGTGAACCCGCTCGTCGAGCGCCCGGGCAGCTACGGCACGGTCGGCCTGCCCACCCGCGAGGCGCTCTTCGATCCCAACGGCCAGCCGCACATGATCCTCTGGGACGTCACCGACGTCTTCGGGACCGTGCGGCTCCGGATGACCCCCGACGACCAGCCCTTCGAGGACAAGAAGGGGGCAGGCGCCACGGTCGAGTCACCGGACTTCGACCTGACGTCCGGGCTCCCCGATCCCGTCCGCGCCGAGTAGGCGCCCTACATCGGCGCGTAGCGCTCGGGCCCGCCCGCCGCGCCGGTCCGGACGACGACCTCGTCCACCAGCTCCGCGTACGCCTGCGCGCCGCGGCAGCGGTCGTCGAAGCCGAAGATGGGCCGCCCCTCGAGCTGGGCCTGGGCCAGGGTCGTGTTGACCGGGATGACCGTCGGCAGGACCCACCGGGCGTAGCGCGAGAGGCTCGCCTCGACGGCCTCGTTCACCTTCTGGTTGCGAGCGTCGTAGCGCGTCCGGAGCACGCCCAGTACCGACAGATGGTGGCCAAGGGCGTCGCTGACGGTCTCGAGGGTCTCGAAGATGTCGTCGACGCCCTCGACGCTCAACATGCTCATGTCGCACGGCACCAGGAGCCAGTCCGCCGCGAGGAGCGCGTTCACGGTCAGGTTCCCGAGGTTCGGCGGGCAGTCGACGACGATCGTGTCGTAGTGCGTGCGCGCGACCTTGACCGCGGAGCGGAGCAGGAACTCCTTGCCGATCTTGCCGGCCATCACCCCCTCGGCGGCGCCCAGGTCCTTGTCGGACGGGCAGACCGATAGACCCGGGATCGCCGTCGGCAGCGCGATCTCCTGGACGTCACGGCGGCGGCCGAGGAGGATCCCCGATAGCGCCTCGGTGGCGGTGCCGCGGAGCTCCGCGTGGAGGGCCGAGGCGCAGTGCCCCTGGCCGTCCATGTCGACGAGCAGCACCCGCTGCCCGTGCCGCATCGCCAGGCCGGCGGCCAGGTTGACTGCGGTGGTCGTCTTGCCGACGCCGCCCTTCTGGGCGCAGACGGCGATGACCCGCGCCTCGCGGTCACCGCGTGGGAGCCCTCGCTCGGACCCGATGAGGCGCCGCAGCTGGCTCGGAATGTTCAGACTCGTCATGGTTTCACCTCCCCGACGGCGGGGATCGTAACGCGGCGCGTCGCGGCGTCGAGATTTTCACCCGGCTCCTGGGCGCGGCGCCGCCACGGGCGTTGTGTCAACGGTGACACGGCGCCGTGTCCGACGACCCGCAGACCAGGCGGAAAGCTTGCCGATCGGCCGGGGGTTGTTAGGCTGTAGCCGCCCCGGTCCACCCGCCGAGACACCGCTCCGCGCCAACGGGCACGCGGATTGCAAACTAGAGGCAGATGGTGAAGCTGCAACACGAACTCCATCGAACCCGCTCCAGCGCTCGCGTCGTCGTGGGCTCGCTCGCCGCGCTCGCGCTCATCGGTCTCGGCTCGCTCGCCGCCTGTGGCGACGAGGAGGGCAGCGGGCCTGGCGCCTCGGGCGTCCCCCGCGTCGAGGGCCCGGGCGCGAACCCGCCGCCGACCATCGACCCGCTCGGCGCGGGCGGCGGCACGGTCGAGGCCACGCCGCCACCCGTGGAGCGCGCCGCCTTCGTCCGCAAGGCCCGCGGCATCTTCGACGACTGGTCCGAGCGCGAGGCGGCGCTGGTCAAGGACTACGCCCCGTCCTTCAAGGAGGCGCTCGGCAAGCTCCGCTGGTATCGGAAGCTCTCGACGCGCGCGTACGAGGCCCGGGACTTCCGGCCGATCTTCAGCGACGGGACGCAGCTCACGGTGAGCGGCGACAAGCTCCTCGAGGCCCTCTACGCCGTCGCGGACCACGGCCTCGAGGTCGAGCCCTATGACCTCGACGCGCTCCGCGCCGTCGTGAAGACCTTCAGCGACCGCTCGCTGGCCTATCAGGACGCCCTGACCATCCCGGCCGAGAGCAAGGGCGCCTGGGACTGGGTGACCGCGCAGCGAAAGCGCCTCCCCCTCGACGACGCCGCGCTGCTCGCGGCCGCCACCGACGCCGACTACAGCGACGACGACCTGGCCGTCCTCGACGAGGTCTCCCGCCACATCGACTCCATCTTCGCCGCCCGGGCGGCCCTCAACACCGCGCTCCGCGACCTCGACATCGCGCTGACGGCCCGCTACCTGCGCTACGTCTACGACATGCGGTTTTCACGCCGGGCCCACCCGTTCACCGCCGACGAGAACGACGGCGAGGGCGTCGAGCGCACCGCCGAGGACGTCTACGCGTACTTCGACAAGACCGACTTCGCGGACATCGCGCCGTCGCTCGCCGCCCTCGTCCCGAAGGTGCCCGAGTACAGCGGGCTCATGGCGGGCCTGAAGCGCTATCGCCAGTTCGCCGCGGACCACCCGGAGCACATCGACCTCCCGCGCAAGGTCGAGCGGCTGAAGGCGCACGACAAGCCCAAGGCGGACGAGCTCGTCAAGCAGCTCCAGGAGCGGCTCGCCCAGGAAGAATACTGGGACGGCGAGATCGACGGGAAGTTCGGGCCGGAGCTCGAGAAGGCCCTCGAGTTCTACCAGGAGACCCACCAGATCAAGCAGAGCGGGCGCGTCGACCGGATCACGCGCATCTCGCTCAACACGACCTTCGCCGAGCGCGTACGGCAGATCGAGCTGGCGCTCCGCCGCGACCGCGAGAGCGACCTCCACCAGGGCGAGTTCCCGCTCGGCTCCACGACCCTGCGGGCGCGGGTCAACATCCCGGCCTTCCAGGCGACCTTCTTCAAGAACGGCGAGATAGCACGGCAGCACAACGTCATCGTCGGCAACAACCGCGTCGAGGTGGACGAGCAGACCGGCAAGAAGGGGCGCTTCAACCAGACGCGCATGTTCACGGCGACGATGAAGACCGTCGTGCTGAACCCCACCTGGCGGGTGCCGAAGCGCATCAAGGAGCAGGAGCTCGACCTCAAGCTGATGGACGAGCCCGACTTCTACGAGAAGCACAACTACGCGGTGAAGACGCTGTCCGATGGGACCGAGCAGGTCACCCAGCTCCCCGGGCCGAACAACGCCCTGGGCCTCGTGAAGTTCCTCTTCCCCAACCAGTTCTCGATCTACATGCACGACACGCCGAACAAGCGCCTCTTCAAGCGCCAGGTGAGGGCGTTCAGCCACGGCTGCATGCGTACGCAGGACCCACTGGACCTGGCGCGCTGGCTGCTCGTCGACGAGGGCGACTGGACCGCGGAGCGCTTCGACCGCGTGCTCGCCAGCCGCGAGGAGTACGGCGTGGCGCTCGAGGAAGAGGTCCCGGTCAGCATCGACTACAACACCGTCGGCGTTCACTCGTCCGGGCGGATGATGTTCTTCAGCGACATCTACTACTACGATCGTGACTACTTCGACGGGAAGACCCCGTATCGCAAGGACCGCGACTTCTACCTGACGGTGATGCTCCACTGATGGCGACCGACGACCCCGCCGCGACCCCGGACTCCGACGCCGGCCCCGATCTCGACGCCGCGCTCGAGGCGCTCGACGCCTCGGCGCTCGAGGGCTTCGAGTTCCATATCAACCCGGACGGGACCGTGACCTTCGTCGACTTCCCGCCCGAGCTCCTCGAGATCGCCTACGCGCTGAACCCCGACGACCCGCTCGTCTGCGAGCGCATGGACGCGGTCGGACAGAAGGGCGGCGGGGAGGGCTAGATGTCCTCGGCGCAAATAACACCCCGCTCTCGCCTGGCGAGCACGCCGATCTCGCCTCCGCGCCACCTTGAATGGCGCCCGGCCGTGCTGCGGTGTCGCGAAGGCGACCTCGACGCACTCGCCGGGCGGCGATACCGGTGTGCTATTCACGCCGAGGACATCTAGCCGGCGGCTTCGACGGCGGCGACGTGGTCCGCGAAGCGGGCGAGGGAGCCGATGTCGTGGATGTCGCGCTCGAAGAGCGGCACCGGGTAGACCTTGTCCCGGTCGCGCTCGAAGCGCTCGCGGACGGCCGCGACCCGGTCGGCGTCGACCCGGGCGAGGGTCTCGTAGTCGACGCAGGCGTGGGCGGCGCGCTCGAGGAAGCGCGACACGTGGTAGCCGTCGAAGCCCTTCATCTCGTCGGCCGCGCGGGCGGCGTGGATGAGGTGATCGGCGAGCCCGTCGAGGTCGCCGTCCTCCATGAAGGGCTCGCGTACGCGGTTGACCACCACGGCGCCGAAGGGCATCCGCCCACGCACGAGCTGGTCGTAGAAGAAGCCGCCCTCGTCGATGGCGGCCTCGGCGGTCGAGGTCACGATGACGAAGGCGACGTCCGGCGAGCGCAGGATCTCGCGGACCCGGCGGGCGCGGGCCTTGAAGCCGCCGTACATCTGGTCGAAGGACGAGATGAAGTCGAGCAGATCCACGAACGTATCGGCGCCGACGAAGCGGTTGAGCCCGCGCAGGACGAAGGCGTTGACCTTGAGTAGGCCGAGCCCCACGCGGCCGGCCGCCTTCATGCTCCGCATCAGCATCCCGGTCGAGCCGGAGCCGAGGAAGTCCTCGAGGCGCTCGGGCGCCGACAGGAAGTCGAGGGCGTTCGCCGTCGGCGGCGTGTCGAGCACGATCAGGTCATAGCTCCGCTGCTCGCGGATCTCGTAGAGCTTCTCCATCGCCATGTACTCCTGGCTTCCGGCGAGCGCCGTGGAAGCCTGCTTGTAGAAGGCGTTGGAGAAGATCTTGTCGCGGATCTCGCGGGTCGGGGCGTAGCGCTCGATGACGGCGTCGAAGGTGCTCTTGGTGTCGAGCATCATGCCCCAGAGCTCGCCGTCGCCGAGGTCGACGCCGGCCTCGGCGAACTGCTCGGGATCGATGCGGACCTCCTGGTTGCCGAGCTCCTCGAGGCCGAGGGAGTTCGCCAGGCGCCGCGCCGGGTCCACGGTCAAGACCAGGGTCTTGAGCCCCGAGCGGGCCGCGTGGACCGCGAACGACGCCGCCGTGGTCGTCTTGCCGACCCCGCCGGGGCCGACGACGATCAGGGTCTTCTTCTTCGTCAGCAGCTCGCTCAGCATCCCTCGTCCTTCGCGTTCGTGTCGCGCCGGATCTTACCGAGTCGCGGGTATCCGTCGTAGTGGACCGCCGTCAAGGTCAGGCCGCATGCCGGGGCGGTCTGACCGGCCTCACGGCGGTCCCGGGCGGCGATCGCCTCGCCGACCCAAGCTGGCGGCCGGCGGCCGAAGCCGACCTCCGCGAGGGTGCCGGCGATGATACGCACCATGTTGCGCAGAAACGCGTTGCCCGTCACGGTCAGGACGATGAGGCCCTCGGCGTCGGGCGGGGTGACGTCGATGCCGTAGATCCTGCGAATCGTGGTCCGTGAGTCGCACTCGGTGGCCCGGAACGACGAGAAGTCGTGCTCTCCGAGGAGCAGCGCGGCGCCCGCGCGCATCGCCTCGAGGTCGAAGCGGCGGCGCTTGACGTGCCAGCTGAAGCGGCTCGTCAGGGGGCGCCGCGCGTCGCCGAGCTGGTAGCGGTAGGTGTAGGTCTTGGCGACCGCGGCCTCTCGCGGGCGGAAGCCCGGCGCGGGGTACTGGACGTCGACGACCGCGACGTCCTCGGGCAGGAGCGTGTTCAGGCCCCGCAGGATCCCGTGGAGCGGGATGTCGCGCACAGTGTCGAAGGCCACCGGCAGCGCCCGGGCGTGCACCCCGGCGTCCGTCCGCGAGCTCCCGTACAGGACGATCTCGTGGTGGAACATCGCGTCGACGGCCAGCTGGAGCTCGCCCTGCACGGTTCGGTGCTGGGGCTGGAACTGCCAGCCGTGGAAGTCCGTCCCGTCGTACTGGACGGTCAGGAGCACGGTCCGCGACCGCTCGTCCGGCGCCGCGACGTCGGCCTCGGGATCCGCCATCGGGAGGCTCACCGCGGGAGCTACAGCTCGAACATCAGGCCGAAGGAGAAGGCCGTGTCGCCGAGGTCGATGCTGGTGCTGCTGCCGAAGTCGCTGAGGTCGGTGTAGAGGATCTCGGCGAAGAGGTAGCTGTTGTTCACGCCAGCGTCGTTGTCGAAGTCGGCGGCCATCCCCGGGGCGAGCGAGTCGAGGAGCAGCTGGATGCCGCCGCCCACGTGCCAGCCGAGGGTCATGCCGCGGCCCTCTCGCCCGGTCCCGTTGGCGTCGCGGGTGTTCGAGACCTCGTCCTTGCCGTTGGTCGACCACCACAGCGCCGCGGTGAGCCCGACCTTCACGTAGGGCACCAGCGGGATGTTGTGCCGCAGCGCGGCCCAGTCCCAGCGGTACCGGACGCTGGCGGTGAAGGGCATGAAGTTGAAGCCCACCTGGTCGTTGGACGCGTCGCCGTTGGCGTCGAGGGCGGTCCCGTCGATCCAGCCGTAGCGCCAGCCGACGTCGATCTCGAGGACGCCGTGCGCCTTGTAGAGCTCGTAGCCGGCCTCGAAGCCCATCAGGAGCATCGTCTCGTTGCCGAAGACGTCGTCCCAGGGGGTCGCGTTCGTGAACTGCGAGTCGATCTGCGGCACGTAGGTGCCGAAGTGCAGCGTCACCGTGGCCGAGCGCGGGGACTCGGCCACGGCGGTCGAGCCGGTGGCGAGCAGCAGCGCGCCCGTCATCAAAGTGGCGGCGAAGCGATGCGACATCAGCGGGCCTCCATCGGCACGTCGCGGAGGATATGTTCGAGCCAGCGGCGGCGCAGGGCGAAGAGCCCCATGACGCCGGCGCCGAGGAGGAAGAGGGCCGCGAAGGGCCCGATCCACAACATGAGCTTGGCGAGCCAGACGAGCGGGGTCAGCAGCACGCGCGCGACCGCGCGGAGCGCCGGCTTGTCGGCGATCCAGGCGGCGGCGAAGCGACCCCAGCGGTAGTACTCGCGGACGAAGGCGCGGCCGCCGGCGCTCTGCATCAGGACGTCGTCACGGAAATGACGCAGGGTGTCGAGCTCGCTCGCCATCGGCGAGCCCCAGGCCGCGGTGGCGATGAAGCAGTAGCCACCGGGGTCCGTGCCGCCGTCGTCGACGTAGCCCTCCCAGAAGTCGGTCGTCGCCTCGGGCGTGACCGTCATGGTGTCGGACAGCGTGCTCTCGTTGTCCGCCTCGTCGACCGCCGCGACGCGCACGTAGTAGACCGCGCCGTTCTCGATCGAGCTCGACTCGATGTCGATCGAGTTGGTCGAGATGCCCGACTTCTTGCTGACCGTCGACAGCGCGTCCGAGGTGAAGGCCGTCTCGTCCCAGTAGACGGTGTAGGTGACCTCCTCCGAGTCGTTGAGGTCGTCGGTCCACTTGACCTGGAAGCGGCCATCGCCGCCGGTCACCGAGGTGATCACCGGGGCGTCGGGGCGCTTGAGGTCGATCGTCACGTCGATCGTCTCGGAGCTGACGTTCGTCGTGCCGTCCTCCGCGATGACGAGATAGACGGACGCCGTGTCCTCGAGCTCGGAGTCACACGCGTCGCCGATCAGCTCGTCGAAGTAGACCCGCGCGGTGATGACGGTCGAGTCGAGATCCTTGTCCGCCTCCACGGCGTTGCAGCCGTTCGTCGTGTCCTTGGCCGTGTCACCGATGTCGCAGCTGTCGTACGGCGACGCGTAACACGTCTTGTACAGCCACGAGCCCGCCGGCAGCGGCGAGATCTTCAAGCTCCACTCCGCGGAACCGCCGCTGTAGAGCTGGCAGTCCTCGATGTTGATGACGTGGTCGGTCGCGTTGACGCTCGTCCCGAGGCGGTCGTCGAGCAGGCCGTCGAGCTCACCGAGCCCGGTGATGCCGTTGAACGTGAAGTCCGAGATCTCCGCCTGGGCCGCGGGGCCAGCGAGTATCCCGAGCAGGACGAGGGCGAGGGGCGAGCGTCGAATCATGGGGCGTATCCAAGCAAGCTCCGTGCCACGCGTCAACGGGCTCGATACCGTGTGGTCGCTGGGGCGGGAGCCCGCCGCGCGGGGCCTGGCGGCGGTGGAGGTGGTTGCCAATCTGTCAAAAGGGGCGGCCGTTCGGTCGCCGCGTGCCAAATTGGCAGGCGGCGGCGCCGTGCGCGTCGTCGGCGCGTCGTCGAAGGCAGCGGCGCTCACCAGAGGTCCTCGTCGAGGACGTGCTTGATCAGGATCGCCGCGCGCTGGCCGATGCGGTGCAGCGGGTCGGCGACCGCGACGATCCGGAGCGTCCCATCGTCGCCGCGTCGGATCGGCGAGACCTGGACCGTGTCGCCGTCCATGGCGTCGCGGAGGACCGCGCCGTCGGCCATCAGATCGAGATCCGGGTGGCCGTCGAGGGCGGCGTTCAGGTCCTCGGTGGGCGCGAGCTCGCCGCTCGTTCGGATCGTGCAGACCACCGTCAGGCCGGCGAAGGCCGGGACGAAGATGGTCGTCAGCGAGAGCCGCGCGGTGAGGCCCGGGAGGAGCTCGCGGAGCTCGCCCTCGAGCCGGGTGGCCCGCTCCTGCTCGGCCTCGCCCGCGTCGACGACGTTGAAGGCGAGGGCCTCCCTGAAGGGGCCGTCGTCGAAGGGCTTGGCGCCGAGCAGGCCGATGGTCTGCTTCGACAGCGCCTCGGGGCCGGTCCGCCCGAAGGCGCCGGCGGTGGCGAGCTCGACGACGTCGACGCCGGCGATCGACACCCCGGCGTCGAGGAGCGCGTGGAGGATCGGCGCGACCGTCGACGCCGCGCCCCCCGGCAGCGCGAACCCGCCCGGGTGGCGCTCGAGGGCGTCGATCGCGACGTGTGGCCACACGACGGGAAGCGGCTCGCCCTCGCCGACGGCGCGGGCGCCGCTGAGGTCGATCACGAGGACCCCGCGCTCGCGGAGCTTGGGGATCTCCGCGGCGGCGACGTCGCTCGGGGTCGCCACGATGGCGAGGTCGAGGCCGCCGAGGTCCACCTCGTGGGCGCCGATCACGCCGCTGCGGGCCCCGCGCCAGGGGATCGTCGCGCCCGCCGAGCGGACGCCGGCGATCCCGATGAGGGTGTCGATGGGGACCTCGAGCCCCTCGAGGCCGACCCGGACCTCCGTCCCGAGGGCGCCGGTGGCGCCGTAAACCGCTGCTGTCCAGGTGTCTCCCATCGCACTCCCCTCCTCCGCGAGCGCCGGGCGCGTGCCCGCGCGTCGACCGCGCGATGGATACTTCGCTCGGGGCGGCGGACGCCAGCGCGAAAATCCCGGCGCCGCGGTCCCGGGTAGCGCGATCGCCAGCTCGGTGCCGCTGTCGTGGGTCTCGGAACAACCGGTCGACGCCGCGGGTTGAACCCGTGACGCGCGCCGCGGGAGCCGACCGGACCGACCGCCTGCGCGCCGAACGAGCCGTTCGCCCCTCGCCGGAGCTCGCGAGGGCTGGCTGCTCGTCGCTACCCGGCCGGTCGGACAGCGTGATAGAGTGAGTCGCCATGAGCGCGCAACACGCCGCGGACGCGTCATGAAGACGATCCTGACCCAGCTGAAGCTGTGGGCGACCCGAGGGGTGCTCCGCCTGCGCCCCGACGCGCCGCGGCTCCAGCTCCAGGCCGGCCAGCTGCTCCACGATCTCGGGCGCCTGTACGAGGCGTACCCGGCGCTGATGAACGCCGTCGACCTCGAGCCTACCAACGCCCAGGGGCACTTCGCGCTGGGGACGACCCTGGCCGCCCTTGGCTGCCTGCCCGAGGCGCGCATCGCCCTGGCCCGCGCGCGGCGGCTCGACCCGGGCAACCCCGACATCGCCTTCGCCCTCGGCAACATCTACTTCGAGTGCTCCGAGATCGACCTGGCCGTCCGGGCCTACGAGCGGGCGATTCGCCTGCGCCCGGACCACGCGCGCGCCTACTTCAACCTCGGGCACGCCTTCAAGGAGAAGGGGCTCCTGCAGCAGGCGGCCACGGCGTTCCGACGGGCGCTGGCGGTCGAGCCGCGCTTCTTCAAGGCGCGCTTCATGCTCGCCTACGTCTACGCGCTGATGGACCTCAACAACGAGGCCATCGAGCAGTATCGGCTGACGATCTCGGCGTCGCCGACCTACGTGAAGGCCTACTACAACCTCGGCAACTGCTACCTGAAGAAGGGGCAGACGGCGCAGGCCCTCGACGCCTACTACGCGATCCTCGAGCTCGAGCCGACCCACGCCCGCGCGCACTTCGCCATCGGCCAGGCCCTCGCCCGCCGTGGGCAGCTCGGCGACGCGCTGATGTCGTTCCAGGAGGCGCTGGCGCTCAAGAACGACTTCCCCGAGTGCCACCTCGCCTACGCCCGCGCCCTCGAGGCCGTCGGCCGCATCCGCGCGGCGCTCCACCACTTCCGCGTCTACGTCAACGACCCGGGCGCTCAGGAGCACCGCGACGAGGTCATCGCCCACATCGCCGCGCTCACCAAGTCGCTCCCGCGCCGCGAGAACACCGCCGAGATGCGGGCGTTCCAGGGCCCGCCCCCGGACCCCGACGCCGCTTCGTCCTCCGGGGCCCTCTGAACACGGCTACGCCTCGCGGGGCTCCGGCGTCACGGCGCCGTCGCGCTCCGGGTGGAAGAGCGAGTAGACGGCCGGGATCAGGACGAGGGTGATCAGCGTCGAGCCGGCGAGCCCGCCGACGACCGCGCGTGCCAGCGGCGCCTGGGCGTCCGCGCCCTCGCCGATGCCCAACGCGAGGGGCAGCAGCCCCAGGATCGTCGTCGCCGTGGTCATCAGGATGGGCCGGAGCCGGCGCCGCCCGGCCTCGGCGATGGCGTCGCGGACGCTCGCCCCGCCCGCCCGCAGCTGACCGGCCTGATCGACCAGCAGGATCGCGTTGTTCACGACGATCCCGCCGAGCATGATGCAGCCGATGTACGACTGCAGGTTCAGGGTCGTGTCGGTGAGAAAGAGCGTGAGCACGACGCCGACGGCCGCGACGGGGACGGACAGCATCACCACGAGGGGATCGCGGAAGGACTCGTACTGCGAGGCGAGCACCATGTAGACGAGCAGGATCGCCAGGGCGAGCGAGACCATGAGCTCGGCGAAGGCGTCCTGCTGCTCCTCGAAGTTGCCGCCGACCACGAGGTCGAAGCCGACCGGGCGCGGGATCGCGTCGAGGCGCGCCTGGACGTCCGCCGCGACGCTGCCCATCGGGCGCCCGGCGACGTTGGCGGTGACCGTGGCGATGCGCTGCTGGTCCTTCCGCTGGATCTGCACGGGCGCGCGGCTCGGGACCACGCTCACGACGTTCCGGAGCGCCACGGGCTCGCCGCTCCCGGTCGTCAGCGTCAGGTCGAGGACCTCGTCGAGGCTCCGGCTCCGGACGTCGGCGAGCTGCACGAAGATCCTGAAGGACTCGCCGTCGACCTGGAACTCCCCGGCGTCGCTGCCGGCCACGGCGGTCTGCACGAGGCGCGTCACCGCGCGGACGTCGAGGCCGAGGTCGCCGATCTTGGCGCGGTCGATGAGGAGCTCCTGCTGCGGCACGCCGGCCTCGCGGGTGATGTCCACGTCGGTCACGCCGGGGACCTCGCGCGCGGCGTCGGCGGCGCGCTGGGCGAGGAGGTCGAGGGTGTCGAGGTCGAAGCCGCGGACCTCGATGTCGATGCCCTCCTCGCCCGAGCCGAGGAGGCGGTTGAGGAGGAACTGTCCCTGGGGCGCCCGGACCCGGATGTCCATCCCGGGGATCTGCCCCTCGAGGCGACGTCGCAGGTCGGCCGCGATGGCGGTGTTCGAGCGCTCGCGCTCGCCGACCGGGCGGAGCGACATCCGGATCTGACCCTCGCCGTCCTCGACGCTCACCGAGGACGACACGACCTCGGGGACCGCGGGAAAGACGATGCGCTCCACCTTGCGCGTCTGGCGCTCGACCACGCCGAGGCGCGTCCCGGGCTCCATCTCGCCGGTGATGCGGACCTCGCCCTCGTCGCTCGGGGGGAGGAGCTCGCTCCCGAGGTAGGGGAACAGCAGGAGGCTCCCGCCGAGGAGCCCGGCGGCGGTGAAGACCGTGGTCCAGCGGCGCCGCAGGACCCGCTGGAGGAGCGCGCGGTAGCCCTCGTCGAGGGCGTTGAAGCGGCGCTCCGCGGCGGCGGCGAGCCGGGCGATGACGCCGCCGTCGTCGCGGGCGTGGCCCGGCCGACGGAGGAGCTTGGACGCGAGCATCGGGACCAGGCTCAGCGAGATCGCGAGCGAGCACATCAGCGCGAAGACGATGACGTAGGCGAGCTCGCGAAAGAGGAGCCCGGTGACGCCGCTGACGAAGATGAGGGGCAGGAAGATGACGAGGGTCGTGAGGGTGCTCGCGACGATGGCCGGCCCGACCTCGCGCGCCCCCTCGACCGCGGCCCGCTCTGCGTCCTCGCCGTGCTCGTCGCGGCGCCGGTAGATGTTCTCGAGCACGACGATGGAGCTGTCGACCATCATCCCGACGCCCAGCGCGAGCCCGCCGAGGGTCATGAGGTTGAGGGTCAGCCCACCGAAGTACGCCAACGCGAAGGTCGCGATGACGCTGATGGGGATCGCCAGCGAGATGACCAGGGTGCTCCGAAGGCTCCGCAGGAAGAAGAGCAGCACCAGGATCGCCAGCCCGCCGCCGTAGAGGACCGACGAGGTGACGTTGGTGATCGAGCGCTGGATGAAGTTGCCCTGGTTTATCACCGGGACGATGTGGAGCTGCGGGAAGCTGGCGTTGACGCGGTCGATCTCGTCGAGGATGGCGCGGGAGACCTCGACGGTGTTCGCGCCGTCCTGCTTTCGGATGGCGACGCGGATCCCGCGGCGGCCGTTGATGCGCTCGATCTCGGTCAGCAGCTCGTGGGTGTCGACCACCCGGGCGACCTGGCCGACGGTGACGTCGGCGCCGCCTCGCTTGGTGATGACGGTCTCCCGGACCTCGTCGACGGTGCGGAACTGGGCCGGCGCGCGCAGGGTGATCTCGTAGCGGTCGCGCTCGATCTTGCCGGCGGGGAGATCGAGGTTGGCGTTTCGGAGGGCGGTCGTGATCGCCTCGGTCGCGAGCCCCAGCGCCTTGACGCGCTCGGGATCCAGCTCGACCCGGATCTCGCGGTTGTAGCCGCCCCACAGGTCCACCTGGGCGACGCCGGGGACGCGGCCGAAGCGGTAGCGGATCTCGTCGTTGGCGAGTCGCGTCAGCTCGACCGGATCGACGTCGCTCGAGATGCCGAGCAGGACCACGGGGAAGCTGTTGACGTCGAACTTTCGGATCTGGGGGCGGTCGACGTCCTCGGGGAGCTCGCTCAGCTCGTCCTCGAGTCGGGAGCGGACGTCGGCGGCCGCGGCGTCGAGATCCGTGCCCCAGACGAAGCGGACGCGGACGTTGCTGCGCCCCTCGGTGGACGACGAGCTGAGCTCCTCGACCCCGGGCACGGTGGCCAGGATCTCTTCGATGATCTGGGTGACGTTTCGCTCCATGACCTCGGGGCTCGCGCCCTCGAAGCCGGTCCGGACCGAGAGCGTCGGGAGCTCGATGTCCGGCAGCAGATCGATGTGCAGCCGGCTCAGGGACACGGCGCCGAGCAGCACGACGATGAGGGTGACCATCGTCGTCAGCACCGGGCGACGCACGCTGAAGCGCGGGAGGCTCATCGGCCGGGCACCTCGTCCGCCTCGGGGGGCTCGGCCGGCGCGTCGGGGATGGTGACGCGCGCGCCGTCGGCCGCCATCTGCGCGCCCAGGGTGATGACGCGGCCGCGGAGGCCCTCGCCGCTGACCTGGATCCGGTCGCCCTCGCGGATCCCGAGGGTCACGGGCCGCCAGCGGGCGACCATGGCCTCCTCGTCGACGACGAAGACGCCGTCGCGGTCCTTGCGCCGGACGACCGCCTCGGCGGGCACGATGGTCGCGTCCTCGACGCGGTCGAGGACGACCGAGGCGCGCACGAACATCCCGGGCTTGAGGCGGCGCTCGCCGTTGGCGACGCTGAGCTCGATCCGCGCCTGGCGGGAGGACTCCTGGAAGATCGGCGCGATCCGGGAGACCTCGCCCGGGAAGGACTCGCCCGGGTAGGCGTCGGTCGTGAGCGTCACGGGCTGGTCGACGCTGAGGTGTCCGTAGCTCTCCTCGGTGACGAAGAAGACCCCGAGGATCGGGTCGAGCTCGACGATCAGCAGGAGATCGGCGTGGGCGGAGACCGTCGCTCCGACGTCGACGTAGCGAGCGCCCACGACCCGCGTGTCGTCGCCGCCTGTCCAGTCGGCCGTGATGGTGGTGTAGCCGAGGCGCACGCGGGCTCCGGCCAGGGCCGCCTCCGCGCGCTTCACCTGGGCGCGCGCGACCTCGACCCGAGAGCTCCCGCTCAGGTGCGCGGCGCGGGCGGCGTCGAGCTGCGCGTCGGAGACGATGCCGCGCTGGTGGAGCTCGCGCGTCCGGTCGAGGTCCCTGCGGGCGGTGACGGCGCTGTTCTTCGCGTCGGTCAGGTTGGCCTCCGCCACGGCCAGCTCCGCCTCCGCCACGGCGACCTCCTGGACGAAGGCCTCGTCGTCGAGCTCGGCGACGACCTGGCCCCGCTCGACCCGGTCGCCGAGGTCCACGAGGAGCCGCTCGACCCGGCCGCCGACCTCCGGGGCGACCACGAACCGCGCCGGCGCCTCGAGGGTCCCGCTGAAGGCTCGGCGCAGGGTGATCGGGCCGGACTCGACGATGGGGACGACCTCGACCGGGACCGGGCGCTCCCCGCGCGCGCCGCCGCGGCCCTCGCCGTCGTCGCTGGAGAGGCGCGCGTAGACCGCCCACGCGATCGCGACGGCGCCCGCGAGGGCCACGGCCGCGAAGACGGCTCTGCTGCGTTTGCTCGTCACTCGCCGAGTCCCGCTGGTGTCGTGGTGATGCCGGCGCCGCGCCGGGCTGACCCGCGCGGAGCGGCCGCACTGTACCAGACAGGTCGTGTCGGTGCGCCCGGCGGCGCGTGGAATCGGGCGCCGTGATCCGTGCACAGCCGAACGGTGGGCCAACTCGACGCCCACCTGGCGGCGCACCCGGAGAGCCCTGGCGGCCTCGCGAGGACGTCGCCCCCGGCCCCTCGCGTGTCCGGGGCGCGGGTCGTCCACGTCGCCGCGCGTCATCGTGATTGACGGCGGGGCCCGCTTCCTCCATCACTGTGCGCGGTCATGGTGGACAGCGAGACCAGACGGCTCGTCGTCGGCATCGCCGGCGGCACGGGCTCGGGCAAGAGCACGCTCGCGCGGCGGCTCGCGCGCCGTATCGGTCAGGACGACTGCACCCTCGTCTCGCAGGACAACTACTACGGCGACCTCACGCACCTCGGCCTCCAGGCCCGCGCCCGGGTCAACTTCGACCACCCGGAGAGCATCGACGCCGACCTGCTGATCGACCACGTCACCCGGCTCAAGCGGGGCGAGGGCGTCGTCACGCCGCGCTACGACTTCTCGCGCCACGCGCGGATGAGCGAGGGGATCGACCTGCCCTCGCGGGGGGTCATCCTGGTCGAGGGCATCCTGGTGCTGGTCTGGCCCGCGCTGACCGAGCTGATGGACGTCAAGATCTTCGTCGAGACCCCCGACGACATCCGCCTCCTGCGCCGGATGCGCCGCGATATCGCCGACCGCGGGCGCGACGTGGACAGCGTCCTCGGCCAGTACGAAGAGACCGTCCGCCCGATGCACAACGAGTTCGTCAGCCCGTCGCGGGGGCTCGCCGACCTCATCGTCCCCGGCGAGGGCGACAACCAGATCGTCGTGAAGTTCCTCGCCGTGGCGCTGCAGGCCTTGCGCGGCGAAGCGTAACCTCGACGAGGGCAGCGCTGGCGCGGGTCCTGGCCGGAAGGTCGGGTTCGGGAACGTCTGTGATAGCCTCGCTGCGCTGCACCGCGGACTCGCGATCTCGGAGACTTCCCCATGAGACTGTCAACTGGCTCGGCGGCCGGCCTCGCGCTGGTGGCGCTCGTCGGCGCCTGTGTCGACGGCGCGCCCGGCGGCCGGGTCGCGGTGAACGTGGCCCCGCTGTCGCTCGAGGGCATCACTGACGCGACCTACACCTTCACGGTCGAGAACGGCTCGGGAGAGGTCGTCTGGTCGCGGCAGGTCACCTCCGACGGCTACGGGGACGGCGCGGGCAGCGCCAGCTACGTCGGGCCGTGCGACGCGGGCGCCCAGCTCAACCGGGTCGAGCTGGTCGTCGACAGCCTCAGCGACGCGACCGGCCCGCTGACCTCGGGCGTGGACTTCATGAACCCCGCGCCCGCTGGCGACCCTCTCGAGCGCGAGGTCACGTGTCTGCCGAACGCCGACGTCTCCGTCGTCTTCGACATCAGCTTCGCCCGCGCCGCGCAGCAAGGCTTCTTCGACGTCGCCGTCGAGCTCGAGGATCTCTTCTGCTCGGCGAAGCTGGACTGTCAGAACGAGGCTGGGCAGCCGCTGGAGCTCCTTCACGACGCGGACGGCGCGCGCTCGGCGACCGCCGTGATGGCGTTCGCCTGCACCGGCGGGGCGGGCAGCGACACCTACCTGTATCTCTCCGACGTCACCGTGGACTGCGGTGGCGGCGACACCGTGACCGTCGACCCCTCGCTAGGCCCGGGGAAGCTCTCGATCGTCGCGGGATCCGGCCTCCCGAACGCCCACCTCTTCGACGCCCTGGTGACCCGCGGCGACGAGCAGCTCGGGGCCTTCGCGAAGCGCTACTGGAACGTCGCGCTGGGCCTCGAGGACGTGGACGGTTGCACGCTCTCGGCGACCGGCACCGCCTCCGACGGTGAGCTCGTCGGCGGGGCCACCCCGAGCGGCGCGATCTGGCCCTACGTCCGCTGGTCCGGCGACTTCGACACCTGCGCACGCCATCAGCTCAACGGCGGCGACGGCGTCGTCTCGGTCGACTACACGGACTTCGGCGGAGAGACCTTCGCGTACGCCTTCGGGGCCGCGGCCACGGCCCCCTCCGAGCCCGACGGCTCCGGCGCCGAGGCCGCCAGCGCGACCTGCGCCCAGCTCCACGCCGACCACCCCGAGCTCGACTCCGGGCGTTATTGGGTCGACCCGGACGGTGACGGCGGCGTCGACCCCTTCGAGGTGTGGTGCGAGATGAACGCTCAGGACGGCGGCTGGACGCTCTTCGCCCATCACTCCGACGGCGCCTCCATCACGGTGGACGATCCCGTGCTGCCCGGCGCCAACGGCGTCCTGGGCGACGCCGAGTGGGTCGCGGTGCGTGACGCGATGACCGACGGCCTGATGTTCATCGACGAGAACGGCCTCGTGTCGCGGATGTCCTACGCCAAGATCACGACCACGAGCTGTGTGCAGATCCACAACGTCGACAGCCTCGTGCCGGGTCACGCCGGTGCTGCGTCGCAGAACATCATCGTCTGGGACGAGGACTCCGGCTGCAGCCACAGCGGAGGCGACTACACCATGGTCACGCTGAACTCCACGGCGTACGGGGCCGCCCTCTACCAGGAGTCCGCGCTGCAGTGGGACCTCTGGCCGTACTCGACCTCGTCCTACTCCTACGGCGAGCAGGACGTGCTCGAGTACTACCTCCGCTGACTCGGCCAGCGCTTCCACGAGCGCGCTCTCCACGCCATCGGGAGCTTGATGTGGGTCAACGCCTCGGCCCCCGCGCGCGTGCGAATATTGCGCTGCACAGGAGGTGTCGAGTGGGCCGGCTCACCCCAACGTTGACGTTCGTGGCGTCGGTCATCGCAGGGTGTGTGGGGAGCACGCCAACGCCCGAGCACGCCGGGAGGAGGGTCGCCGTCGAGGTCGCCCCGCTGTCCCTGACGGGGATCTCGGACGCGACGTACACGCTGACGGTGCTGAACGATGACGACGACGTCGTGTGGTCGCGGCAGCTCACCTCGATCGCGTACGGCGACGGCGCCGGGAGCGTCAGCTACGTCGGGCCGTGCGACGCGGAGGCCAACCCGAACACGGTCCAGCTCGTGGTCGACGAGCTCCGGGACGCCGACGGTGCGCTCACCGCCGGCGTGGACTACATGAACCCGGCGCCGTCGGGGGCGCCGCTGACCCTCGACGCCGTGTGCAGCGAGGGGGGCGACGTCGCGGTCGCCTTCGAGATCAGCTTCGCGCGGGCGGCGCGACAGGGCTTCTTCGACGTCGCGGTAGAGCTCGACGACGTCTTCTGCTCCGCCAAGCTCGACTGCGAGGACGGGGAGGGGCAGCCGCTCCGGCTCCTCCACGACGCCGACGGCGTGCGCTCGCCCACCGCGGTCTTCGCCTTCGCATGCACCGGCGGCGCGGGGGCCGACACCCACCTCTACCTGTCGGACCTCAGGGTCGACTGCGGCGGGGATGTCCTGACGCTCGACCCGTCGCTGGGCCCTGGGAAGCTCTCGGTCGTCACGGGCTCCGGGCTCCCGAACGCCCACCTCTTCGACGCCCTGGTGACCCGCGGGGACGAGCAGCTCGGGACCTACGCCAAGCGCTACTGGAACGTCGCGCTGGGCCTCGAGGACGTCAGCGGCTGCGCGCTCTCGGCCACGGGGACGGCCTCGGACGGCGCCCTGACGGACGGGGCGACGCCCGCAGGAGCGATCTGGCCATACATCGCCTGGGACCAGGCCGACCTAGGCGGCTGCACGCGTCACGCGCTCAATGGCGCCGACGGTGTCGTCGCCGTCGAGTACACGGGGTTCTCGGGGGCGACCTTCGCGCACGGTTACGACGGCGCGCCGCTGCTGCCCCCGGTGATCGACGACGGCTCGAGCGCTGCGGCTGCTGCCACCACCTGCGCCACGCTCCACGCCGCCTACCCCGAGCTCGACTCGGGGCGCTACTGGATCGATCCCGACGGTGAAGGTGGGGTCGATCCGTTCGAGGTCTGGTGCGAGATGAGCGTCGAGGGTGGTGGCTGGACCCTGTTCGCCTACCACGCGGATCAGACGTCGATCGCGGTCGCGGCTCCGGTGCTGCCGAGCGGCAGCTATGGCGTCGTCGGTGACGCGTCGTGGGTCGCGCTCCGCGACGCGTTCACCGACGGGATGATGTTCATCGACGAGGACGGCGACGTGTCTCGCATCTCCCGCCAGAAGATCTGGACCGGCAACTGCACCTCGCTGTCCGAGATCGCGAGCCTCGTGCCCGGGCATACCGGGGCGTCGCCCGACGGCACCCTCTGGCGCCAGGAGAACTCGGGTTGCGGCAACGGCGGAACCGACTACTCCCTCATCGTCCTGCGCGACGCCAGCGCCTATGGCGCCTGCGTATACCAGTACTCCAACGTGAAGTTCGACCTGTGGCCGTACGGCGGCAACGTCTCGTACGGTGCCCAGAACGACCTCGAGTACTACCTGCGCTGAGCCGCGCCCCGGGGCTCAGCGACGGTCTGCGCCAGGACGAGCCCGGTTGGGCGGTGCGCCATGTCGCGGCGCGCGCCGCGGAGCGACAGCGTCAGCGTGACCTCGGTGCGGCGTCCCGGGTCGACGAAGACCGCCATCCGGTCGACCATCGCGAAGATCCGCGCGAGCCCCAGGCCGGCGCCCCCCTTCTTGCCGTCGACCTGCTCCGGGCCGGCCCGGAGCCCCTTGGTCAGGAAGCGCTTGACCGTCTCGAGCTCCAGGCTCCCGTGGGGGTCGCTGACCGCGACGACGGCCTCGGACATGTCGACGCCGGCGTACAGGGTAGGCCGGTCGCCCTCGCCGAGGAACACGGCGTGCCTGCGGTCGATCTCGGAGTAGAGCCGGCGCCCGTCGGCGTCGGTGGGGGCGTCGTAGAGCGCGTTGGTGACGAGCTCCTCGGCGGCGGTCACGGCGGCGCGGGCGATGCGTGAGCGGACGTGGCGCTCCTCGAGGTAGGTGGACAGCCGGTCGAGGACCTCGTCGCGGTCCTGACTCGCCGCGAAGGGCGTCTCGAAGCGTGACGCGCGTGGGCCGAGGTGGGCGTCGAGGCCGAAGCGGGGCCCAGTCACCAGCGCCTCGAGCGCCCTCTTGAGCTCGACGTCGCTGTAGACGTGGTCGCGCGCGACCACCGCGCGCACCTCGGGGACCTCGATCCAGTCGATCAGGGTGTCCCTTCCCGACGGCCCGCCGAGGACGATGATCGGCGTGCCGGCGAGGTCCGAGGCCAGCCGCCGGAGATCCGTGACGCCCCCCGGGAGCGCGGCCGGGTCGATGACGGCGACCGTCTGCCGCCCGCGCGGGAACATCATGGGATCGACGGGGCTGACCACCTCGATCCGGAGGTATCGGAGGGCGCCCTCGACCCGCGCCTCGTCCTGCCCGCCGACGAACACGACGCCGCGGCGCGGGACGCTCGCGCCGTCCGCCGTCACGGATCCTCCAGCGTCGGCGCGAGCGAGACGGCTGGCCCGCGCTGGGGAGCATCGACCTTGCCCGTGGTGCGGAGGCGGAGCGGTGGCGGCGCGACGCGGCCACCGTCCGACGAGGCCAGGATGGGGCTCGCAGTCAGGACGCGGGGCTGGCGCTTCGCGAGGCTCCGCGCGCGCGTCGCCGCGTCTCCCCCGCCCGCGACCCAGCGTCCGAGTCCACCGCCGGCGGCCCCGGTCGTTGCGAGCGCGGTGGCCAGGCGCCGCTGGAGGCTCGCGTCCACGCGCTCCGAGCTCACGACCGCGACGACCGCGAGCGGCACCGCGCCCCCCTGGGCGAGGACCCGGAGGCCCGCGGCGGCGGGGTGGTCGGCTGGCGCGAAGGCGGCTCGCGCGGCGCCCGCGCGGACGGCGCCCAGGGCCGCGCCGGCGTCCTTGGTGTCGCGGACCTCGCCGAAGAAGGTGCGTGGGGCGAGCTCGCCGGCCAAGGCCGCGTTGACGTAGAAGGTCACGTCCCCGTCGCCCACCTCGGCGAGCGCGACGACCTGGCCGCGGAGCCCCTCGACGGTGGTCCCTTCGGCGCCGTACAGGGTCGCCGCCGGGGTGTTCGACGCGTGGGCGATGACGTCGGCAGGGGCGCTGGCGAGCAGCAGCCCGTCGGTGACGAGCACGTCGACCCGCTTGGCGCGGATGAAGCCGATGACGTCCGCGCGCCGGGCGAAGGTCCGCGGCACGAACGTGTGCTCGCCGGCGGTGGCGGCGCTCAGGGTGTCGGCGAGGCGCTGGGCCCACGCGCTGCGCTCGGCGTTGGTGGTGAAGCTCGCCTCGGGCAGGAACACGCCGAGGGAGAGCTCGTCGGCCCGCGCGACGCCCGCGGTGAGCACCGCCAGCGAGAGGCCCATCAAGGCGCGGCGCCAGCTCATGACCCGCCTCCCGCGCCGAAGCCGAAGACGCGCTCCTTGGCCTCGAGCCGCTCCCGAGCCAGCTCGGCCTCGGCCGGGTTCGCCGCGAGGTACCGGCGGAGGTGCTCCCACGCCGCGCGGTAGTCTCCGCGGCGATCGGCCGCGACCGCCAGGTCGTAGCGGGCTTCGGGCGGGCCGCCGGCGCCGTCGACCGCGACCCAGATGCGCTCCGCCTCGTCGGTCCGCCCCGCCGCGAAGAGCGCCGCGGCCTGGTTGCAGCGGCTCACCTGATCGTCGGGATCCTCGGCCGCGAGCTCCGCCCAGATACGCGCCGCGCCGGCGTGGTCTCCGGCGGTGAACGCGCGCCGCGCGAGGGCGTCCTGCGCCTGGCGCGTCATCGCGCGGGCGGCCGGCGCGAGATCACCGCGGACTCGCGCCAGGGCGGTCAGGGCCTTCCTCGGGGCGCCGGCGCGGAGGTGGCCGTAGGCGACGTAGAGCTCGCCCGTGTCGCGCAGCGCGGCGAAGCGCCCGCCGCGGTAGGCCGCGCTCCGGAGCAGCTTCTGCAGGGCTCCGGTCGCGCGCTCGGGCTGCTCGGCGGCGACGACCAGCAGGGCCGCGTTGGCGAAGTCGTAGGTGGCGCGATCGTCGCGGCTCAGGACCCCGGGGCGCCGCCCGACCTTCGCGAGCGCCGCTCGGGCGGCCGCCGTGTCCCCGCGCCCGAGACGGTCGAGGCCGTGCTCGAACCAGGCGCGGATCCGAGCGCGGTCGAGCTCGTCCCGCGGGGCGGCCTCGTTGGCGGCTTCGAGCGCGGTGGCGGCGTCCTCCCAGCGCCCGGCGTGCGCGGCGACGTAGCCCTTCACCTCGTTGACGAGGGGCGTCAGGGAGGCCGACCCTCCGGACGCCTGCGCGACGGCCTCCGTTGCGCCGTCGTAGTCGCCGAGGTGGAGACGGACCAGCGCGTTGACGGCGGCGTGGTCGGGCCCCGTCGCTGGTGGGGTGGGCTCGAGCAGCGCCGCGGCGTCGCTGGCTCGCCCTCGATCGACGAGGACCAGCGCGAGTCCGAGCCGGGCCGCGGCGTAGTCGGGAGCGACCGCCACGGCGGCCGAGAGCTCCTCGGTCGCGCGCGCGAGGTCACCGGCCGCGCGGGCCTCGACGCCGCGAGCGGTGCGGACCGCGGCGATCCCCTCGGTCGCGGCGGTGAGCTCCGGGGCGAGCGCGTGGGCCCGGGTGAAGGTCTCGAGGGCCTCGTCGAGGCGCTTCAGGAGCCACAGGTCGCGGCCGCGCTCGACGTAGAGCGCGGGCAGCTCGGCGTCGAGGGCCAGGGCCCGATCGTGCCACGCGAGCGCCTCGGTGGGCTGGCCGGACTTCCGCAGGACGGTCCCGAGCCAGGCGACGATCTCGACCTCGGTCGGCGCGATCTCCGCCGCCCGCCGCGACTGGGCGATGGCCTCGTCGAAGCGCTCCGCCTGGGCCGCGATACGCGAGAGCCCGTGGTAGATCCAGGGGTTGTTCTCCGCCCCCTCGCGGGCGCCCTCGAAGGCGTCGCGCGCCTCGTCGAGCCGCCCGAGCTTCAGGAGGCAGTCCGCCTTGAAGTACTTCGCGCTGCCGTCCCGGTCCTCCTGCGCGATGAAGCGGTCGAGCAGCGGCAGCGCGTCCTCGCAGCGCTCCTGCCGGATGCGGACGGCGGCGAGGTTGTAGATGAGCCTCATCCGCTCCGGGTGCTTCGCCACCAGGGCCTCGTACTCGACCGCCGCTCGGTCGAGGCGGCCCATGCGGAACAGCGCGTTCGCCCGGTTGATCCGCGCCGCGAGGTTGTCCGGGAAGGCTTCGAGGTAGCCGTCGAGGGCGTTGACCGCCTCGGCGAAGCGTTCGGTCTTGAGGTAGTACGTCCCCAGGACGCCGTAGGCCCGCAGGTCGTCGGGTCGGGCAGCGACGTAGCGCTCGGCGAAGGGGAGCCCGCGGGCCCAGGAGGCCTGGTGGTAGAAGTGGACCGCGAGGAGCCAGCTCGCGTCGAAGCGGCCGGGGTCGCCGGCCACCTGCTCGAGGAGCGGGACGGCGCTGTTCTGGTGGCCCGCGCGGTACATGTGGAGCCCGAGCTGGTGGGCGACCTCGTGGTCCTCGGCGTCCGCCTGGTAGAACGGCTCCATCAGGCGGATGCCGTCCTCGTAGCGCTGGGTCAGAAACAGCACGCTCGACAGGCCGACGGCGGCGTCCTTCTGTCGCGGCGCGGCGTCGAGGATCTTGCGGTAGGCGGCCTCGGCTTCGTCGAGGCGGGCCTTGGCGGCGCGCTGGTCGTCCTGGGCGAGCAGCGCGCGGGCCGACTCGAGGTCGTCGTGGGCCACCCTCAGGAGGCGCTGCACCTCGCGCGGCGCGAGCTGTTGGGCGGCGCGCACCGGCGGGGGCGCGACGCCGAGCCCCACGGTCAGGGCCAGCACCAGCAGGAGCGCTCGCAGCGGCGTGACGGGGCCGCGGGCGAGCGCGCCGGGGATCTCGGTCAAGTCACCCTCCCGACGACGAGGGTGACGTCGTCCTCGAGCGGGGTGCCGCCGCGGAAGGCGTTCAGATCGGCGACCACGTGGGCGACGATCTCCTCCGGCTGCGCGTGCTGGTCGATCTGGCTCAAGGTCGCGAGCAACCTCCGGGCGGAGTACGTCCGACCGTCCTGATCGATCGCATCCGTCAGGCCATCGGTGTACCACACCAGCAGATCATCTTTGACGACCCGGATCCTACGCGCCTCGAAGCCCGACGACTCCCCGTCCCCCAGACGATTACCGCGGGCCACCAGGCGCGAGAGCTTGATGCCGCTCTCGGTCCACCGCAGGAGCAGCCCCGGCGGGTGGGCCGCGGCGGCGTAGTAGAGGGCGTTCTGCGTCGCGTCCAGCACGATGGCGGCCGCGGTCATGAAGAAGGTCCCGTGCCCGGCCTCGTGGATGACCCGGTCGAGCACGCGCATCGTCTCGGCGACCTGGATGTTCTCGCCGTGGATGTGGCGGATCGTGTCGATGCAGCCCTTCGCCGTGGCCGTCAGGATCGAGGCCGGCACGCCGTGGCCCGTGACGTCGCCGATGAGGATCGCCGCGCGCCCGCGGGGCAGGGCGGACAGATCCCAGAAGTCGCCGCCGCACGCCGCCGCCGGCTCGTAGTGGCCGGCGACCTGGAGCCCCGGGGCGGTGTGGGTGCCGGGTCCGGGGACGAGGACCATCTGGATCTCGCGGGCCAGCGCCAGCTCGTGCTCGAGCTCCGCCTTGGCGACGGTCTCGACGAGGAGCTGCTGGACGCGGTCGGCCATGTGGTTGAACTGGTCGCCGAGGGTCCCGACCTCGTCGTTCTGTCGGATGGCCACGCGCGCGCCGAGGTCGCCCTGCGCGATGCGGGCGGTGGTCTGAGCGAGGCGGCGGATCGGCCGCGAGTAGCGGAAGGCTTGCAACAGGCTCAGCAACACGCCCGCGAGCAGCGCGATGCCGCCGACCTTGAGCGAGAAGCCGAGCGACCGGCGGGTGGCCTCCTCCTGCTGCGCCTCGAGCTTGGCTATCTGCTCGTCGAGGGGCGTCAGATCATAGCCGATGACGATGACGCCGATCGGCGCGGCCGTCGGCTCGCCGGGGCCGGCGCTCAGCACGATGGGGCGCCGGATCTCCAGGGTCCGGCGGCCGCCCTCGTGGGACTCCTCCTCGTGGGGCGTGGCGAGCTCCTCGGGAGAGCCGGCGAGGGCCTCGAGGGAGCCGGCGGTGACCTTGCGCTCGGAGTCGGCGAGGATCTTTCCACGCTTGTCGGCGAGGCGGACGAAGACGACCCGCGGATCCTGAGCGACGAGCTGACGAACGACGAAGTCGAGCTGCTCGAGCTCGGTGCCCTGGAGGTGCTCGCTGAGCGACACCGCGAGCACGTTCGCGCTGTTCTCGGCGAGGCTCGTGGCGGCCTCCCGGAAGGTCGCGCTCCGCTCGGCGGCCCACGCCTCGTGCTGCTCGCGGATGTTGGCGGCGTGGAGGTAGCCGAGGAAGGCCACCACGATCGCCACGAGCAGGGTGGAGGTCAGCGTGAGCTTGACGCCGAGGGTGAGCCGCATTCGCCTACTCCAGCGTCGTGATGAGGTAGACGAGGACGCCGAGGATCCCGAGCATCACCACGAGGATGGCGATGAACACGACGTCCTGGCGGCCCGGCGGGCCGCTGGCGGCGGGGCGGGGGGGCGGCGGCGCGCCGGCGGGGACCCCGACCCGGGCGAGCCGGGCTTCGGCCCCCGCGAGGTCCAGGTGCGACTCGGGCCGCGGCGCGCTGGCGTCGGTCCGTGTGGCGACCGCGGCGAGCGCCGTCCGGGCCGCCTCGACCAGGTCGCCCACGTCGTCACGGACGTCCGCGCCCTGGAGGTCGTCGAAGAAGGCGAAGTAGGTCTCCTCTGCGTCGTCGAGGGCGTTGGCGCAGGCGGGCTTGCCGCATGGAAACGACGGGGCCTTCCGGCTCCCCTGCGCGAGCATGGCCAGGGCGTCGAGGGTCTGGACCCCCTCCTGTCCGCAGCGGTCGCAGTAGTAGGGCGCCTGGAACGTCGTGATTATCGCCCCCTCGGCGAAGTTCCGGACGAGGTTCACCTCGTTCATGATCGCCGGCGGGCAGTCGAACAGGACGAGCGTTCGGTACCGCTCCCGCTGAGCCCTCAGCCAGACGACCCAGTCGCGCACCCCGACGCTGTTGATGCGGCGCACGCCGCCGAGGTCGATGAGCAGCGCGTCCGCGCCGGGGCCGAGGGAGTCGGTCAGCGCGTCGAGGCCGTTGTGTTCGTCGATCACGCCGTCGAGCCGGAGCGCGGTCCAGCCGTCGCCGTGGCCGATCCGCGCGTCGAGTCGCTGTCGAGCCGTGCCTTGCATTGGCGTGCGAGAATAGACGGCGCTTTGTGGTGGCGCAACGCGACCCGGTCAGGCGCCTACCGCCGGTCGGGGTGTCGTGCCCCGCGCGCTGTGACCGAGCGGTCGGACGGGGGAACCGGGCGGCGCGAGCGGCGCGAGCCCCGAGGTGGCGTCGCGGGCCCGAGAACCAGGACAAACCGCGGCGAATCATGCACCCTGCGCCCATGCTGACGCGAATCATCACCGGTCTGGTCCTGGGTCCGCTCGTGCTCTGGCTGCTGCTCGACGGTCAGCCGTGGATGGTGGCGCTGCTCTTCGTGCTCGCCGCCGGCCTGTGCGTGAACGAGCTCGTCGCGATGGTCCTGCCCGGCCAGCACGTCGAGCGGCTCGTCGCCGTCGTGCTGTCCGTGTCCATCCTGGTGCTGCTCTGGCGCACCCCGGGCCGCATCGGGGCGATGGCGGTCGCGACGCTGCTCGTGCCGGCGTTCACGGTGTTGGCGCGCCCCAAGCCCCTGGAGACGGCGGGCCTCCGGATCGCGACCCTGTGGGGGAGCCTCATCTACATCGTGGTCCCCTTCGCCTTCGGGCTCAGCGTCGCGCTGCTCCCGGAGCGCATGACCATCGTCATGCTGCTCGCCCTGGTCTGGGCGGGCGACACCGGCGCCTACTTCGTCGGCCGCGCCATCGGTCGCCACAAGCTCTACCCGACGGTCAGCCCCAAGAAGACCATCGAGGGCGCGATCGGCGGGCTCGCCGCGAGCGTGGGCGTCGCGATCCTCATCACCCAGGTGTGGCTCACGCGCATCGACATCCCCCACGCCGTCCTCATCGGGCTCCTCGGCGGGATGGCGGCCCAGATGGGAGATCTGGTCGAGTCGCTCATCAAGCGCTCGTGCGGGGTGAAGGACTCGGGGACGTTGCTCCCCGGGCACGGCGGCATGCTCGACCGGGTCGACGGCGTGATCTTCGCCTTCCCGGTCGTCGCCGCGCTGCTCTGAAGAACCGCTGGGCGGACGTCGGCGTCCCACCCGGGACGCCGGCGCGATCAGTCGTCGTCGATCTCGATGTCGAACTCGAGCTCTTCGCCGCTGTCGGCGTCCTTGCCGGCGTCAGCGATGAGGCCCTCGACCATCGTGAGCAGGTCGTCGATGTCGAAGGGCTTGTCGAGGTGGGCGTTGGCGCCGTAGAGCGGCGCCGTCATCTCGTTCATGCGCTCGCCGATCCCCGTCAGCATCATGATCGGGGTCGAGTCGAAGGCGCGCTTCGAGCGGAGGTATTTGGCGACCTCCCACCCGGTGAGCCCCGGCATCATGACGTCGAGGATGACGAGATCGGGCTCCTCTACGAGGACGGACTCGAGGCCCTCTTCGCCGTCGTTCGCGACGACCACCTCGTAGCCTTCGTCCTTGAGCGTGCCCGCGACCAGTCGGGTCAGCTCGAGATCATCGTCGGCGTACACGATTCGGCCACGGGACATACGCTACCTCATCCTGCTGTGAAGACGCGGACGGGTACCACGGAGAGGCGCCCGTTGGCAAGGTCGCCCCAGCCCGCGGACCCCGCCCGGGAGCGTCCCGGAGACAACCTCGTCGGCGCGCCACGGCGTCCTTTGCGACCCACGTCCGACCGGGTAGCATGGCGCCCATGAGCGATGACGAGCGACGCGGTGGCCCGAGCCCCGGGCGGTCCCCCAAGCCTCCAGAGTCGGCGCGGACGCGGGATCCTCGCCGATCGGGGCGCGGGCACGTCTCGACGGAGCGCCTCGCCAATCTGGACGAGACGCTGGGCTTCGAGCCGGTCGAGGGTGAAGCGAGGCCCGCGCCGCCGCCACTCCCGAAGGCGGAGTCGACGCCGGGGCTGGATCGTCGACCCCCGGCCGCGCACCGCGTGGCGGCGGCTGGGAAGCGCGCCACGGACCTGGGCCTGGGCGGCCTCAAGCGCCGAGATGACGAGGTGCCGAGCGATCCGCATGCCGACTCGACGGCCGTCGGTCTCCGCGCTCGGGACGCTGGGGCGGAGCGACCTTCGGACGAGCCGACCCACGCCGGCCAGGACGGCGAGCTACCGAGCGTGCTGCTCTCGAGCGGCCTCGTCAGGGCCGGCGACGTCCTCGATCCGGAGGACGGCACCGGGACCCAGACGGATCACCGCCGCGACCTCGCGCTCGAGGAGCGCGTCGCCGCGGCCAAGGCAGCGCGGGACCGACCGCCGCTGAGTGAGCGGCGCGACGTCGACGCCGCCCTGGTTCGGCCGAAGCTCCACCGCGAGGGCGCCTCCGATCCCGGGCGGGTGCAGGTCCGCGGTCGCGGGCTCACCCGCCGACCGGGACGGCCCGAGGGCCTGGGCGGACGGCCCGAGGGCCCGGGCGGCGCGTCACGCGGGCCGTCAGGTCCCGCGCGGACCGGGCGGGCGGGCGTGCGTCCGGATCGGCGCAGCGACGGCCCGGTGCGCGCCGGCGTGCGTCGAGAGCCGACCGGGCCGAGGGTCGGGCGCTACACCATCGGAGAGCACCCTGAGGAGAAGACCGTCGCCAACGCCGACGCGCTGACCGGGCGTGGGCCTCACAAGGCCGGCGTGCGGCGCGGCCCGGTCGAGCGGAGCGGGCGCGTCGTCGCGGCGTCGGCGCGGCTTCAGCGCGAGCCGACGGACCCGTCCCGGGCGACGCTGCCCTTCGAGCCCGAGCCGAGCGGGCGGCCGCGGGTCACCCCGGCGGCGCGCCGTCAGCGCGAGCCCACGGATCCCGGCGGCCGGCCGGTGGTCGCGCCGCTGACCCGCGCGCAGCGTGAGCCGACCGACCCGAGCCAGCCGGCGGTGCCGCGATACTCGAGGAGATCGCGCCCCGGTCCTGGGACGCGGCCGCCGTCACCGCGGGTCCAGGGGGAGCCCACCGACCCGGGGACGCGGCCGCCGCCGCGGGTCCAGCGGGAGCCCACCGATCCCGGCGTCGCGGCCCCCTCGCCCCAAGCCCAGCGCGAGCCGACCGATCCCGGGGGCGCTCGGTCGGCCCGTGAGCCGTCGGGTCCTGTCGCGGCGCCGCCTCGGGCGCAGCGTGAGCCGACGGGCTCCGGCGCCGTCCCACCGCGGGCCCGGCGCGAGGCGTCCGGCCCGGCGGTGCCGCCTCCGCGCGCGCAGCGTGAGCCGACGGGCCCCGGTGCGCTGTCCGGCCTCACCAACCCAGAGCTCGTGCCGGGCGCGCTCCAACGAGAGCCGACCGATCCTGGTAGCGCCGTCCCGCCGCCGCTGACCGCGTCGCAACGTGAGCCGACGGATCCGGGGCTCCCGTCCTCGGCGCTGATCGTCGCCGAGGGGACCGACGTGACCGGTCGTCCGGCGATGACGCCGCCGCCGATGATGCTCGCCGAGCAGCTCGCCCATCTCGAGTCCGGGCGGCCCGGTCCGGGCGCCCCGCGAGAAGGAGGCGTCAAGCCCAGGTCTGCGGGGCCTCCGACGAAGCCGAAGCAGCGGTTCGCCACGGTGCCCGCCGGCGCCGCCGGTGCGGGGAGCCTGGACGAGAGCCGCCAGAAGGAGGCCACCGAGTCGTCGACGAGCGCCGTGCAGCGCGAGGGCACCGTGCCGGTCGGCGCCGCGCGGGCGGGGGGGCTCGCGGAGCACCTGCGAGAGCGGCTCGCGCGGCGGTCCGCCGCGCCGGAGTCCCAGCGCGAGCCGACGACGCCGCACGGCGCGGCTCGCAAGGGCGCGCTCAAGCGCGGCTCGCGGAGCCCGGGCGACGCCCCCGGCGGCGTCCAGCAGGAGCCGACGGCGCCCAAGGGGGCGGCGCGCGCAGGGGGGCTCCGGGCGACGCCCCAGGAGGAGGCGACGGAGACCGCGGCCAGCGCGCGTCAACAGGAGGCGACGGAGACCGCCGCCAGCCCTCGTCAGCAGGAGACGACGGAGACCGCGGCCAGCGCGCGTCAACAGGAGGCGACGGAGACCGCCGCCAGCCCTCGTCAGCAGGAGACGACGGAGACGGGGGCGCTCGCGGCCGACGTGGACGCCGCGCGGACGCCTCAACCCCCGGCGTCGACGGCCGAAGAGGCCACGGCGACCGGCGCCGAGCCCGTCGCAGAGCCGCCCCCCGAGCCGCCACGACGCAACACGGCGCCCCTCGGCAGCAGCAGCGGCGGGGCGGTGGTGAGCTCGAAGCAGCGCCGCGCGGACGCGCCGCTCCATCGGGAGGCGCCCTCGCGGCCGGAGGACGTCCCGCCACGGCTCGCCCACCACACCGTGACGGGGGTGCTGTCCGCGGACGAGCGGGCAGGGCTGATGCCCTCGGCGGAGCGACGTGACCCCTTCGGCGTCTTCAAGACCTTGTCGATCGTGTCGATGGTGCTGCTCTTCGAGGCCATCGCGCTCCCGACCAGCCGCGGGGCGCCGTGGTCGCTCCTCGGCGATCCCGGCGGCGTCACCTTCGTGGCGTTGGCCTTCCTGCTGCTCGTCATCGTCGCGCACATCCTGCCGGTGAAGCCGCTGGTCCGCGCGGGGGCCGCGCTCGGGGTCGGCGTGCTGATGACCGGCTTCTCCCTGGTCGTGGCCGGGGCGGCGGCGCGGGCGGATCTCTTCGACGGTCAGCCGGCGGTCGCCGCGGTGATGGGCGGACCGGTCGGTGGTCGAGTCGCGATGAGCCTCGCGCTCATGGTGCTCCCGTTCGGCCTCCTCTGGCGCTACCTCGAGCCGCGACGTCTCGGCCCGCGGATCACCCATGGGGTCGGCCTGGGTCTCGTCCTCCTGCTCGCGTTCGGCGCCAGCGCGCTGGGCCTCGGCGGTGGCGCGGCGGTGACGTCCGCCTTCGACACCCTGGGGACCGCGCCGGTCTTCGGCGACCGCATGGTGGCCGCCTTCGGACTGATGCCGCTCCTGGTCGCGCTCGTGAGCTTGATGGGCTTCCTACCGGGAGGGCGCGGGCGCCGGCTCCCCGTCTTCGCCGTCATCTTCTGGGTCGCCCTGCTCATCCCCCTCATCGTCGCCGCGCTCTTCGTCGCGAAGTCGGAGGCCTGGATGGCCGTCCTCGAGCCGATCAAGGTCGCGAGCTTCGTCGCGGTCCCGCTCCTGTACCTCCCGGCGGCCACCGCCGCGTTCGTCGTCACACTGCGAGGCCGGAAGGACGCGTAGGCGCAGGCGCAAGCGTGGGCGCAGGCGTGGGCGCAGGCGGAGGCGCGGGCGCAGGTGGACGCGGAGGCGTGGGCGCAAGTGGACGCGGAGGCGTGGGCGCGGGCGGAGGCGTGGGCGCAGGTGGACGCGGAGGCGTGGGCGTGGGCGCAGGCGGAGGCGCGGGCGCAGGTGGACGCGGAGGCGTGGGCGCAGGTGGACGCGGAGGCGTGGGCGCGGGCGGAGGCGTGGGCGCAGGTGGACGCGGAGGCGTGGGCGTGGGCGCAGGCGGGCGTGGGCCTGGGCGCAGGCGGCCAGGTGGGGTGGCGTGGAAGCGGAGGCTCGGGCCGGCGTCGGCCGACGCGGAGGCATGGGCGACCCGCGGACCGCCGATGGGATCCGTGAACGACGAAGGGCGCGCCCCCAGCTCGGGATGCGCGCCCTTGGCGTCGTCCATGGGGCGAACGGGGACCTACTCGTCGGCCTCCTGACCGAGCTTGTTCAGAAGCGCGTACGCCTCCTTGTAGGCCTCGTCGTCTACCGGGAGAACGGTGAGCGCCTTGGCGAGGAGCTTCATGGCCTTGTCCGGGTTGTCGCCGGCGGCGGCCTTGGCGTCCGCAATCCACGTCTTCGCCGTCTTCTGGATGTCGCCCATCATGGCTGTCGCCTCGGCGTTACCCGAGTCGGCGGCGAGCGCCTTCTTGGCGTAGCTCCCGGCGCTCGTCAGGTTCTTGGCGTCGAAGGCGACCTTGGCCTTGGCCGCGTACACCTTGCCGAGCTCCTTGTTGATGGTCGACTGGAACGCGCCGTTGACGGCCTGGTCGTACTTCTTCGCGAGGCGAAGGTCGTCGAGGGCCTTGTCGAGCTTGCCCGCCGCGAGCGCGTCGCGGCCCGCGCGGAGCACGGTGTCGAACTTGGTGATGGCGCCGGCCACCGCCTTCGCCTTCGCCTTGTCGCGCCGCGACGCCTTGCCGCCGTAGTTGATGCCGTCGAAGAAGTCGATGGCGCCCATGAAGTCGCTCTTGGCGTACTTGTCGAACCCGGGCCCGAAGTCGATCTTCGGGACCTTGGTCGGCCGGACCCGCTTCTCCGGATCGTCGTCGTCCGTCTCGAGGTTGTCGGCGTCGGGCGCGGTCGCCCGGTTCAGGGCGACCTGCATCGCGAGCGCGTCCGGGTCGTCCTTGGACGCCGCGAGCGCCGCCTCGACCTCTTTCTTGGCTGCCTCGTAGTCGCCCTTCTCCTCGGCCTCGCGCGCCTTGCCGAGCGCCTGGGCCACGAAGTCGTCGCGGACGACCGGGATGAGCTCCTGCGCGTCCTTGTGGTAGGCGGTCGAGACCTTGATCTTCTTCAGGAGCTCGAGGGCGTCGCCGAAGCGCTCCTCCGAGGCCGCCTTCTTGGCGTCGACGAGGGTGTTCCAGCCGTCGAGCTGCTGGTCGACCATCATCAGGGCGTCGTCGACGGGATCGCCGTTCTCGCGCTCCACCCTCGGGTCGAGCTCGAGCGCCTCCTTGAAGAACTTCTTCGCCTCCAACCAGCGCTTGTCGATGTAGGCTGCCTCGCCCTCGAGGACGAGATCCTTGGCCTTCTTCTTGTCGTCGGCGGACGCCGCGGCGCCGGAGTCGCCGGTCTCGCCGGTCGTGCCCGCGGTCCCGGTCTCCCCGGTCTCGCCGGTCTCCCCGGTCTCGCCGGTCTCCCCGGTCTCGCCGGTCTCCCCCGTCTCGGTGCCGCCGTCGCCGCCGTCACCGCTCGAGCTGACCTCGGCCTCCTTCGGGAAGATGATGCCGAGCCCACCGAACTTGTCGGCGGCGACGAAGCCGCCCCCGCCGAGCAGCACGAAGCCGCCGATGATCGCGAGGAGCTTGCCGGCGCCGCCCTTCTTGCGCGGCGGGGCCGCCTCCACCGCCGGCTCGGCGGTGGTCTCGAAGCCCTGCTGCTGCTCCTGGCGCTGCCTGGAGCGCCGGCTCTCCCAATCGGGGTCGATCTCGAGCGCCGCCATGTCACCCATTCGGGTCTTCTCGGCGCCGTCGTCGTCGTCGAAGTCGCGGTAGCCGCCCCCGGCCGGCGCGGGCGCGCTACGGCCTCCGGCGGCGGCCGGATCGCAGAACTCGAGGGTGGTCGTGCCGCACTCGATCTTCGCGCCGTCGTACAGCGCCTGCTCCTTGACCCGCTGGCCGTCGACCTTGGTCCCGTTGCCGGAGCCCAGGTCGACCAGCTTCCACCCGCTCGAGGTCCGCACCACGTTGAAATGGCGGCGGCTCGCGCTGGCGTCGTTGATCACGAAGTCGGCGTCCATCCCGCGGCCCACGAGGGCCACGTCGCCCTTGAGCTCGAAGCGCTTGTTGATGTCGTTGCCGACGAGCACCTTCAGGGTCGGCGGGTCGGGCTCGGGCTCGGGCTTCCGTTCGGGCACGCGGGGGAGGTCGGCTTCGATGTCGACCATCATGGTCCGATCGGCCCCGCCGCCGCCGGAGGCCGCTTCGAAGTCGTCGAGGCTCACCGCCTGGGTCCGCTCGAACTCCTCGGCGGGCTCGGGCTCGGGCTCCGGAGTCCGGGCCGGCCCCTCGTCGAGCAGGTCGCCCATGTCGTCGAGGCTGAACGCGGCGGTCTTGCCCTCACCGTCGTCGTCCTCGTCGTCGAAGTCCTGGGGCGGCGGCGCTGAGGACCGGGCTGGCGCTGAGGACCGGGCTGGCGCCGAGGACCGGGCCGGTGCGGCCGGCGGCGGGTCGTCCTGCAGGAGCTCACCCATGTCGTCGAGGCTGAACGCGGCGGTCTTGCCCTCGTCGTCGTCCTCGTCGTCGTCGTAGGACGCGGCGGCGGGCGGCGCGGAGCGCGCCGGCGGCGCGGAGCGCGCCGGGGGCGCGTCGTCCTGGAGCAGATCGCCCATGTCGTCGAGGCTGAAGGCGGCGGTCTTGTCGCCGTCGTCGTCCTCGTCGTCGAGGTCCGGCGGAGGCGCCGCCTGACGTGGGGCGGGGCGTTGAGCCGCGCGCGGCTCCGGTCGCGCCGGGCGACGCGGGGCCGGTGCCTTCGGCTCGGGCTCGGCGAGCAGGTCGCCGAGGTCGTCGATGTTGAACGCGGCCGTCTTCTCCGCCTCGTCATCATCGTCGTCGTCGTACGACGCGGACGGTGGGGCCGCAGCTGCGCGGGGGGCCGGCTCGTCCATGTCGAGGTCGAAGTCGGCGATGTTGAAGGCCTGGGTGGCCTCGCCCTCATCGTCGTCGTCGGGCTCCGGCGGCTCGGGCTCGGGGCGGCCGCCGTCGGCCGCTCGTGCGGCCTGGCGCTCGGCGCGCCGCGCACGGATACGGGCGAGCTTCTCCTGAACGGCCGACTCGGGCACGTCGCGCCGCGACCCGCCGCCACCCCCCCTTCTGTTTCCGTTGCTCATTCGCCTTCCCGTCCTTCTGGACCGCGCTGCGGGCCGACCCTGGCGACCGCATGAGTGGCCGGTATTCTAGTTCCCGGTCGATCCTTGTCAACGCGGGCGGAGGTACGCGCATGGCGCGCCATCGCGCGGTCCCCGGCCCACCGGACCCGCTCCCGTGCATGCCGCCTCGTCGCCCCTGACGCAACGTCCATGTGCGTCACCCGATCCACTTGCGCCACACGACCGCTCGTGGGCGATCCCCCCATGGCAGAGCCGGCCAGCGCCACGGGCGGCTTTGACAGGTCCGGGTCACCGTGCTAGCCGTCACCCCCCGGCGAGGCGCTCAGCAGCATCGCCCGAACCACTCCGACGAGGTCCGGCAGCAATGGCGTCCTCCCCGCTCCTGTGGCTCGCGGCCGTCGAAGGCCAACGGGTCGATGTGATCGGTCAGGTGTTCGAGTCGAAGGGCATGGTCCTCGCCGTGCTCATCGTGCTCATCACGTTGAGCCTGGCGTGTTGGTTCATCATCGGCTTCAAGGCCGTCGCGATCGGCAACGCGATCCGCCAGAGCCGGAAGTTCATCCACACGTTCCGGAGCGCCACGCGCCTCGCGGAGCTGTACCAGTACAGCCAGCAGCTCCCGGCCTCACCGGCCCGCGAGATGTTCCGCGCCGGCTACGAAGAGCTCGACCTCATCCTGCGCGAGCGGGACGGCAAGGCGCGGCGCCCCCGGGGCGACGGCCCGGCCGCCATGCCGGAGTCGTCCTCGGCGGCCTTCGAGAACATCGAGCGCAGCCTCGTCCAGGCCCAGGGCAACGCCAACGCCAAGCTCGAGCGCTCCGTGCCCTTCCTGGCGACCGTCGGCAGCTCGGCGCCCTTCATCGGCCTCTTCGGGACGGTGTGGGGGATCATGAACGCCTTCGCCGACATCGATCCCTCGCAGCCCATCCTCCAGACCGTCACCCCGCACATCGCCGAGGCGCTGGTCGCCACGGCCATCGGCCTCCTCGCGGCGATCCCGGCCGTCATGGCATACAACTGGCTCAACGGGCGGTTGAAGCACCTGGAGGTTCACCTCCAGGACTTCTCGGCGGACTATCTCAACATCCTGCGCCGCCACTTCTTCAGCTGAGCAGCTGAGGCCGGCGCGGCACCGAGGGCCGAGGGTCCCGGGCGAGCGAGCGTCGGGCGCAGCGACGAAACCGGGGGGACAGCGACGTGGGGATGAGCAGCGGCAAGGATCCGAGGGGAGGGCGGGGCGTCCTCAGCGAGATCAACGTCACGCCGCTCGTCGACGTCATGCTGGTCCTGCTCATCATCTTCATGGTGGCGGCCGGCGTTCAGACCGTCGAGATCAAGAGCGACTCCGACCGCGCGCTCCAGGAGGCCCAGGACCTCTACGAGGAGGCCCAGGACACCCTGCGCGAGGCCGAGCGCAAGCAGGAGAAGCACCAGAAGGTCGAGATCGACCTGCCCAAGGTCGACAGCGAGCCGGTGATCCTTCACGAGGTGAAGAAGCTGAAGCTCGAGGTCACCGACAAGCTCGACTTCAAGATCGACGGGCGCCGGATCCTCAGCTGCCTGAAGATCTCCCCGGAGATGGCCAACTTCCTCGGCCCCCAGTCGGAGCCCCTCGACCTCGATCTCGAGGACCAGGCCTTCGCCCCGTGCCTCAAGGCCCTCGGTGAGAAGCTCGTCGACAACAAGAAGCTCCAGGAGGACAAGGAGCTCTACGTCCTGGCCGACCGCTCCCTCGACTACGGCCTCGTCCTGAAGGTCATGGCCGCGGTCCGGCAGGCGGGCGTCACCAAGTTCGGCCTCGTCGCCCGGCCCGAGCTCCTCGAGGGCGCGGACGTCGCGCCGACCCCGCCGGCGGTGCCGTGATGAAGGCCCGCGGCTCCTTCGTCCTCGGCGGCATCATCATGGCGCTCGTCTTTCACGGCGCGCTGGCCGCGGCCTACGTCGCCTACAGCAACGGGCGGGTCTCCCTCGACGAGGCGATGCTCCAGTCCGAGCGCGCGATGCGCCAGAAGCGCCTCAACCTCTGCGGCGTCCACCGCTGCCCGCGGGTCGAGGGACGCCAGCGCCGCCGCCCGATGGAGGAGTCGCCCCTCGACGAGCCGGAGATCCTCGAGGCGGCCATGATCCCGGCCCTCGGCGGCGTCACCGCCGACCCGCGCAAGCTCCCCGAGATCGAGACGCTCGAGCAGTCGGCGCGGATCGAGGAGGCCATCAACATCGGCAACCAGGATCCGGAGCTCAAGAAGCTCATCAAGGCCGACAAGCCCAAGGAAGAGAAGCGCGATCCGCTCAGCGACACGAGCCCCCTCGACCAGTTCACCGCCAAGGACGACCCCCGGGCCAACCCCAAGAGCCTCGAGCACCTCACCGGCGTCTCGAGCGGTGAGATCGGCGGCCAGGGCTCGGAGTGGCGCCCCGGGCACGAGTACTCGCGGCGGGTGGCGCGCGCCATCAAGCCGTACTTCAACGTCCCTCCTTTCATCGACGAGGCGTCGCTCAAGAAGCTCAAGGTCCGGGTGAAGGTGACGCGGATGAGCGTCGACGGTACGGTGCTGGCCTTCCGCGTGGTCTCGAAGTCGGGGGACACGACCTTCGATGACGCCGCGGTCAACGCCATCAAGAAGTTCTCCGAGCCCCACGGGGGCACCAAGAAGCTCCCGCCCCCGGACACCAAGGTGCTCGCCTTCATCAACGCGAAGGGGCTCGACATCACCCTCGATGGGAGGCTAGCGAGCCATTGATCCCCGCCTGGGTACAGCTCGCCGTCGCGCTGAGTGCGGGCGCGTCGAGCGACATTCGTTTCTGTGAGGTGCCGAGCGACTGCGGCAAGGACCAGTCCTGCGTCGGGTACGTCTGCGCCTCGGGCTCGGACCGCGCCCGCGTCGAGGTCCTCTACAAGATCGCGGTGGCGCCGCCGTTTCTGGCGAGCGACGACCCTCAGCTGGTCGCCGAGGCCGAGCGCCTCTACGCAATGCTCATCGCGGATCTCCGCGCCAGCGGCTTCTACGAGGTCGTGGGGCGCGAGGGGCTCCCGCTCGGCTGGGCCATCGAGGGCGCGAGCCCGTCGGAGGTGCGGCACACGACCTGGCAGGCCGACGGCTTCTACCGGGTCGTGAAGATCGCCATGCGCCGGACCGACGACGGCAAGGATCAGATCAAGATCCACGCCGTCGAGGTCGAGCGGTTCGGGGTGGTGGACCTGCCCGAGGGGGACGTCACCGTCGCTCCGGAGGAGGTCGCGAAGCTCAGCTCGCGCTGGGTCAACGCCCTCATCGGCGCCGACACCGGGGTCAAGGGCGCCCTCGGCACGCGCATCGTCGGGACCAGCGAGGTCGCCCCCGGGGTCAAGGAGATCGTCGTCATCGGCGCCGACGGCTCGGGGTTCCGGCAGATCACCGATAACAAGCAGCTCAATCTCATGCCGGCGTGGGGGCCGAACGGCTCGATCGGCTGGATGTCCTACGCCAGCGGCAACCCCGACTGGATCGTGGACGGCAAGCCCTTCTCCACGCGGCCCGGGCTGAACGCGGCGGGAGCGTGGAGTCCGGACGGCGAGCTGCTCGCGCTGTCGGTGGCCGAGTCCGGCGACAGCGAGATCGTCCTGCTCGAGGCGACGACCGGCGCCGAGCACGCCCGCATCACCGACGATCGGGCGGTCGACACGAGCCCCGCGTGGTCGCCGGACGGCAAGAAGCTGGCCTTCGTCAGCGACCGCACGGGCCGGCCGCAGATCTGGGTCGTGAACCTCCGCACCGGAGACATCGAGCAGCTGACCAAGGACGGCTACAACACGTCGCCCGACTGGTCGCCGACGGGAGACTCGGTCGTCTACATCCGCCAGGTCGGAAACAACTTCCAGATCATGCGCTACGACTTCGACACGCAGATCACGATGCGCCTGACCGACGGTCGCAAGAGCTGCGAGAGCCCGAGCTACTCCCCGGACGGTCGCTACGTCGCGTACGCGCAGAAGGACGAGAACGGGACGCACCTCTGGGTCATGAACGCCGACGGCTCGGGCGGCGCGCGCCAGGTCGCGGGCGACCGCTCGTTCCTGGCACCGGACTGGGAGTGAGGCCATGACGGACACGGTCTGGGTGGCGCCGTCGATCCTGGCGGCGGACTTCACGCGCCTCGGCGCCGAGATCGAGGCCGTCGAGGCCGCCGGCGCCGACGTCCTGCACGTCGACGTCATGGACGGGCACTTCGTCCCCAACCTGTCCATCGGGCTGCCGGTGGTGGCGGCGGCCCGTCGCGCGACGCGGCTGCCGGTCGACACGCACCTGATGATCACCAACGCGGACCGCTACATCGAGCGCTACGCCGAGGCCGGCAGCGACTGGATCAGCGTCCACGCCGAGGCCTGCGACCACCTCGACCGCGTCATCTCGCAGATCCGGGCGGCGGGCGCGAGGCCTGGGGTCGTGCTCAACCCCCACACGCCCGAGACGGTCCTCGAGTACGTCCTCGACGAGCTGCACCATGTGCTCGTCATGAGCGTGAATCCGGGGTTCGGCGGCCAGCGCTTTCTGCCGTCGGTGCTGCCGAAGATCGAGCGCCTCCGCGAGCGTATCGAGGCGCGCGGGCTGACGACCCGGATCGAGGTCGACGGCGGGATCGGGCCGGAGACGGCCGGTCGCGTCATCGCCGCCGGTGCGACCGTGCTGGTGGCGGGGTCGGCGGTCTTCCGCGCCGCGGACTACGCCGCCGCCGTCACCGCGATACGGACCGCGACGGCGGCCTGAAGCCGCGCGCTCCGCTGGCGCAAAGACGTGCCACGGACACGACCTGCTTCGAGCGCGACGAAGAGTGTTGACACGGAGGGCGGCAACCCATAAAAGCCCGGGAGCCTTGTCGGGGCGTAGCGCAGCCTGGTAGCGCACTTGCTTCGGGAGCAAGGGGTCGCTGGTTCGAATCCAGTCGCCCCGACCATCGAGAGGGGACCACGTGAGAGCGCGGTCCCCTCTCGTCGTTTACGGTCCTGGCCGACGTCGACCTGCCGCCACCGCCGCGGTGACGGGTGAGTCGCGGCGTCCGCGCCGACGGGCTCGGGATCTCGCGTACCCTCCCCGAAGGTTTGCATGTAACCTGTTGATAATACTCGGGGACGGCGCTCCGGGCGCGGTTGACAGCGCGAGCGGGCCGGTGATACCGTCGAGCAACGTTTCGTGAGACTTGCGCAGGCGGTGAAAATGGCTCGCGGCTTCCTCATCCTGGCGGCGTTGATGGCCGCGACGACGGCGTGCGGAGGGAACCCGGAGGAGAACTCCGGTGGAGACGCCTATCGCAACGAGGCGCAGCTCATGCCGCTCGAGGAGTGGGTGGCCGGGGACCTCGACGCCGACGGTGGCGATCGCACGGACTGGAAGGCCATCGAGCTCGACGACGCCGGCAAGCTCAACGTCGAGCTGAACGCCGACGAGAAGAGCGCCGCGGTCGACGTCCGCGTCTACGACCGCTACGGTTACCCGCTCGGGTCGGTCACCCGCCCGGAGGGGGGCGACGGGCCCGTGAAGGTCGCGGTCAAGGCCAAGCGAGACGGGCGCTATTTCATCATGATCCAGCAGAAATCCGGGGTCGCCACGGCCTACTCGGTGCGCGCGACGGTCGGTGACAGCGCCGGCGTGCCGACGCCGGACTTCTGAGCCAGGTAGGAAGCGATGCGCAAGCTCACGTGGGCCGCTCTCACCGATGTCGGGATGAAGCGGTCGGGAAACGAGGACGCCTATGTCATCGCCGAGGAGTTCGGGCTCTATGTCGTCTGTGACGGCATGGGAGGCCACGCTTCCGGTGAGGTAGCCAGCGCGATGACGACCGAGGAGGTCGTCGCCTTCCTGCGCGATCGCGACGCTGGCGACCTGTCGCTGCCCTACGACACCGAGGACGGCGCCTCCGAGATGGAGAAGGTCCTGTCGAACGCGATTCAGCACGCGAACGACAAGGTCTACGTCTCGGGCATGAAGGACCCGAAGCTCGAGGGGATGGGCACGACCATCGTCTCGGTGCTCGAGGACGGTGATCGCCTGGTGCTCGGCCACGTCGGTGACTCGCGGATCTACCGCTTCCGCGCTGGAACGCTCGAGCAGCTGACCCGGGACCACAGCCTCCTCAACCACAAGATCGACATGGGGGAGCTGCGGACCCAGGAAGAGATCAAGGGCTTCAAGCACGGCAACATCATCGTCCGCGCGATAGGGCTCAAGGACTACGTCCGCCCCGAGGCGCAGACGGTCGACCGCGCGCCGGGCGACGTCCTGCTGCTCTGCTCCGACGGTCTGAGCGATCTCGTCGACGACTGGGCCATCGAGAACGTGCTCGAGGCGAACCAGGAGGATCTCGACGAGGCCGCGCAGATCCTGGTGCGCATGGCCAACGATCGCGGCGGTAAGGACAACATCACCGTCGTGGTGATCCGGGTCGACGACGATCCGGAGGAGCTCGACTACGGCGCGGCTGATTTCGAGGAGGAGTCGACCGTCCCGCGCGGCCTCCTCGACGACGACGACGAGGACGCGACCGACCCCGGTCGGGCGGCCTTCGACCTCGGCGACGACCGCGACTTCCGCGACATCACCGACGCCGACGAGGGGGCCACCGCCCCGCACACCCCGGTCTTCATGTGGGAGGACCTCGGGGACGAGGACCCGTCGGGGGCCCCCAAGAAGTCGACCATGAAGCTCGGCGGCGACGAGCTCGCCGCCCTCCGGACCCGCCGCCCCGGCGCGACCCTGCCGCCACGCCGTCAGGCCACGCCGGCCCCGCGCAAGAAGCCGAGCATCATCGTGGACGAGGAGGATCCGAACCTCCCGTCGATCATCATCGACGACAGCCGCGACTGAGCGCTGACCACGAGCCGTTGAGCCAAAGAGGGCACTGAGCACACGGAGGAGCGACTCCACGCGCTCGGTGCCCTCGAACGTTCAGCGCCGGCGCGACTCCTGGTCGCCGCGGCCACCCAGACTCGTCGAGACGGGCGCTCTGCAAACGCGAGACGCCCGGCCGCGGGGCCGGGCGTCTCGCTCGTCACGGTGGTTGGGGTCAGTCCATCTCGAGCTTGCGGAAGCGCTTCGAGGTCCCGACCTTCTTCGGCGGGGTGTTGGACTTCTGCTTGGGGGCGTCGATGTCGATCGCGGGGCGCCGCGGTCGCGATCGGGACTCGCCGGCGTCGTCGCTCGACGGGGCGCTCGGCGGCGGGCCGGACGAGAGCGAGGCAGGGACCAGGTCGCCGCCGTCGCCGCCCTCGATGGGCGTACCGAGGTCGTACCAGGTCATCCCGTGGCGGACCTGGACGACGCCGTTTCGGACCCGCATGAGCTCGAGCTCCGGGAAGTCGTGGCGGGCCTTCATGCCGGCCAGCATCCCCTGGAACGTGTCGGTCTCGCTCGTCGGCTGAGCGGCCTCGATGATGTACGTCCGTAGCACGTACTCGAGCATCTTGTGCATCTCCTCGGCCGTGTACGGCGCGAGGACTTCCTGCATGAAGCCGTGGTTGCGCCACGGGTCGTCGAAGCGCGCGCGCTCGATCATCCGGCGGTCGCCCGGTTCGAGGGCGCTGAGGTCGACCTGCACGTCGATGAGGCGCGCGCCCTCGAAGTCCGCCTGGGCGATGTTGGCGTGGCGGAGGTCGACCTTGATCAGGAGCGCGTCCTTGAAGCTCGCGCCGAAGAGGTTGGCCCCCATCATGTCGCAGTCGATGAGGACGGCGTTCGAGAAGTCCGCGCGGTCGAGGGTCACGTTGCCGCGCTCGGCCGCCTCGAAGCGGGAGTTGACGACGAGGGCCCGCGGGAAGCGCGCGCTGAACAGCTCGCAGCTGTTGAAGACGCCGGTCTGGATGCGGCTGCCGGAGAAGTCGGCGTTGCCGAGGCGCGCGTTGAAGAACGAGGTCCCGGACATGTTCGCGTTGGCGAAGCTCGCCTCGATCAGCTCGCAGTTGAAGAACGAGGCGTTCCTGAAGTGCGAGTGGTCGAAGCGCACCCCGCGGCAGCTCGCCTCGGCGAACTTCGCGCGGCTGTAGCTGCCGCGCGTGGCGTCGGCGTCGTGGAGGCCGATCCGCTTGAACGTCACGTCCACGGCGCGGGCGTTGGCCAGCCCGTCCTTGGACAGGTCGACCTCGCTGACGAGGCAGCCCTGGAGCTCGTCCTCGCTCAGGCGCTGAGCCACCTCAACCGTAGACTTGAGCACGTTGTCGCTCATCGAGACCTCATAGCGTCGAGTTCGTGTCGCGGGGTATGCTAGAGGCACCCGCACGAAATGTCGACACGCTCGCGGGTGGACGCGGGTCGCTCGACGCGCCGCGGTGAGCGTCGTTCACGAGGGCCCCTCGACGCCCCTCCCGCGGGCGGCCGGGTCACGGCCGACGACCCAGGCCCGGACGAGGTCTCTCGGCGGCGTTCGGAGCGCTCCGCGGCGCGGTCCGGAGGTGGCCTGTACAACGGCCCACGGTCGAAGGTATCCTCCGACTTCGAGTTTCCGGGGGGAGCGTTCATCGCACCTCCGAACCGCCTCGCGGGCGCCCGCGAGGCCCGAGGGCGAGCCGACACCTGGCTCGCCCGCCGTGTGCTTACGGCGATTGTCAGAACTGCTGAGCGTGGGCCGGTACCGTCGTGCTGCAAATGCTGTTTAGAGACGAGGCGGGGCAGAAAGTCGTCCACCCCCTCGTCCCGGGCAAAGAGTTCACAGTTGGCCGCGGAGCGCAGGCGGACCTGCGCATCCGCAACCCGTCGATCAGCAGGCTTCACGCCAAGATCTGGTCCACGGGAGGTGAGTGGGCCGTCCAGGACCTGGGGAGCTCCAACTTCACCTTCGTCAACGGCGAGAAGATAAGCTCCGCGACCTTCGCCGACGGGGACACCCTCCGCTTCGGCGACTTCTCCGTGCGCGTCGCCGACGACGGCGCCGACGGGGGAGGGCGGTCTCGCCGCTCGCGCTCGGGCGGTGACGATGATGGCGGCAGCCCGCGCTCGCGCCGGTCGCGGCCGGGCGGTGACGATGACGACGGCGGTCGCCGGTCTCGCCGCGCGCGTCCCGGCGGTGACGACGATGACGGCGACAGCCTTCGGTCGCGTCGCTCGCGTCCGAGCGGTGACGACGACGGCGGCAGCGTGCGGGCGCGGCGCTCGCGTCCAGGCGATGACGACGAGGCCGCGAGCCCGCGCTCCCGGCGCGCCCGCCCCGGCGATGACGATGACGCAGCGAGCCTGCGCTCCCGGCGGGCCCGGCCCGGTGACGACGACGGCGGTCGCCGCGCGCGGCCGAGCGACGACGACGGCGGGCGTCGGTCCCGCAGGTCCCGCGGTGGCGACGACGACGATGGGGGGCGCCGCTCGCGCCGCTCACGTGATCCGGAGCCCGCGCCCGCGCCCGAGGTTCCGCCGCGGCGTGCGGCGCCCGAGGCGCGCTCGGGTGGCATGGTGGGCGTCGACCCGGCCAAGCTCCGCGAGGCGCAGGAGAAGGCGAGCAAGCTCGAGGACGAGCTCAAGGACGCCCGCGCCAGGTTCGAGGAGCAGCTCGGGCGAATCGAGGACCTCGAGCAGCGCGAGTCGCGTCACGACGACGAGATCGCCGGCTGGAACGACCGCTACAACAAGGTCCGTGAGCAGCTCGACCACAGCCAGGAGCTGCTCGAGCGTGCCAAAGACGAGATCCGCGAGCACGAGGCCACGATCGAGGCCTTCGAGCGCGAGGTCGCCGACCTCGAGGCGCAGCTCCAGCAGGTCGAGGCGCAGCGCGACCAGGAGTCCGGGACCCTCAGCGACCTGAAGTCCAAGGTCGTCCAGAAGGACCGCCGCATCGACGAGCTCCAGCGCGAGCTCGACCTGATGGAGTTCGACCTCCGCAGCGCCCGCGAGGAGCTCGAGGCCATCCAGGACTCGATGAACCACGAGAACACCGAGCAGCGGAAGCTCGAGCGTGAGCTGACGCTGCTGCGCGAGGTGATCAACGAGAAGGAGAACGTGGTCAAGGAGCTGCAGATCGAGATCGAGGAGCAGGAGCGCCAGATCTACGACCTGCGGATGGGCACGGGCGTCAAGGACCTCGAGCAGGCCCGAACGGACATGCTCGAGAAGTACTTCGAGAAGAACCGCGAGGCCGAGGAGCTCCGGAAGAAGCTCTCGAACATCGAGAAGAAGTACTCCCAGATGGAGGAGGAGCTCGAGGAGTTCGAGGAGAAGCTCGCCGACTCGAAGGACGTCTCGCAGCACCCCGACTTCCAGCGCAAGCAGCGAGAGCTCGAGCGCGCTCAGGGGGACGTCGACGAGATGCGCGAGGAGGTCGAGAAGCTCCAGCAGAAGCTCGAGCAGTTCGGCCCCGAGCAGAAGGCCAAGCTCGACGCCGAGCTCAACTTCATGCGCCGCAAGAACCAGGCCCTCGAGGAGAAGCTCGAGACCCTGAGCGAGGAGAACGAGAGCCGCTCCGCCGACGCCGCCGACCTCAACTTCGTGCGCAAGAAGAACCAGGCCCTCGAGGACAAGATCGAGGGGCTCGAGGAGAAGCTGAAGGAGGCGAAGGAGGAGGCGGCAGCCGCCAAGCAGGAGGCAGAGGAGGCCAGGGAGGCGGCTGCCTCGGCCCCGGCGCCGGCGCCGGCGCCGGTCGTCGCGGAGGCGACCTCCCAGACCTCGACCACCGCCGCGCTCCGCGTCGACGCCTCCCAGGGGATCGAGGAGCTGATAGAGCTCTACGGCAGCTGGCGATCGAACATCTCGCTGCTCAAGAGCTACGTCGACGAGGCCAAGGAGGCCGAGTCCTCCGGCGAGCCGATCGCGGAGCCGGTCGAGAGCATCGAGGAGGTGCTCACCGTGATCCTCGCGGACGCCGGTGACATGCGGAGGGAGCTGCGGAACCTGCAGTCGCTCCTGTCCGCCGACGAGGAAGAGGATTGAACCAGCCGACGGGCCGCTCGCGACGGATCGCGGGCGGCGTCGTCACTTCTGATTGAACGCGCGGCGCGCCGAGGCCGGGACCCCGGCGCCCGCCTCTGTGCCAGTATTCGTGCCCGTACCAGTGGAGGAGACCTGAGATGGCTGTCGAGATTTCGAGCAAGCTCGAGCTGGAGTACCTGATCCGGGCGCGCTACGGCCTGCTGTACGTCGTGAGCGCCGAGGAGGAGCGCGTCGAGCGCGCCATCAAGCAGATCGGCGACCGCCGCGACCGCAAGGTCATGGCGTGGTCCATCACCCAGGGGTTCGAGTCGCTCGACGGAGGGTCGAGCTACGGTGACATCAAGGATCCGCTGCGCGCCCTCGACTTCATCGCGAACTTCGAGGACGACCTCATCTGTATCCTGCGGGACTACCACCCCTTCCTGAAGGACCCGTCGGTCGTGCGCCGCATCCGCGACATGGCGCGCATCTTCAAGGAGTCGGACTACAACCAGCACATCGTGATGCTGAGCCCGACCTACGCGGTGCCGCTCGAGGTCGAAAAAGAGCTCGCCGTCGTCGACTTCGACCTCCCGAACCGCGAGGAGCTCGAGGAGATCGTCTGGGAGGTCGCCCAGAGCGTGCCCGACGGGGTCGAGCTGGCCGTCCGGAGCGACGTCGAGCTGCGCGAAGCGGTGGTCGAGTCTGCGCTCGGGCTGACGGCGGAGGAGGCGAAGAGCGTGTTCGCCAAGTCGCTCGTCAAGGCGCGCGACTTCGACATCGACACCATCCTGGCCGAGAAGAAGGGCATCATCCGGAAGTCCGGGATCCTCGAGTTCTACCAGACCGACGAGAAGTTCAGCGACGTCGGCGGCCTCGAGGTCCTCAAGGACTGGCTCCGCAAGCGAAAGGCCTCGTTCTCGCGCGACGCTCGAGACTTCGGGCTCCCGGCGCCGAAGGGCATCCTGCTCATCGGCGTCCCGGGCTGCGGTAAGTCGCTGACCGCGAAGGCCATCGGCGCGATGTGGCACATGCCGCTCCTGCGCCTCGACGTCGGCAAGGTGTTCGGTAGCCTCGTGGGCTCCTCCGAAGAGAACATGCGCAAGGCGATCAAGACCGCCGAGGCCGTGGCCCCCGCGATCCTCTGGCTCGACGAGCTCGAGAAGGGCTTCTCGGGCTCCAAGTCGTCGGGCATGACCGACGGCGGCACGGGTGCCCGCGTGTTCGGTACCTTCATCACGTGGCTTCAGGAGAAGTCGTCCTCGGTGTTCGTCATCGCGACCGCCAACGACGTCACGTCGCTCCCGCCGGAGCTCCTGCGTAAGGGCCGCTTCGACGAGATCTTCTTCGTGGACCTGCCGAGCCCGAAGGAGCGCACGGACATCTTCAAGATCCACATCGCGAAGAAGAATCGCGACACGAAGGCCTTCGACTATGAGGCCCTCGTCGCGGCCAGCCAGCAGTTCTCGGGCTCCGAGATCGAGCAGGCGGTCGTGAGCGCGCTCTACGATTGCTACGAGGACGGCAAGGTCGATCTCACGACGGATCGCCTGCTGAAGTCGGTCGAGGAGATCATCCCGCTCGCCTACACCATGAAGGAGGGTATCGACGGGATGCGCGAGTGGTCGAAGTCCCGCGCGCGGCGCGCCAGCCAGGTCGACTCCGAGGGCAAGGAGGACACCGGCGGCCGCAAGCTGGAAATCTGAGGCCCGTTTCTGCGATGTTCCCCTGGGTCCCGCGAGAGGGGCCCTGGGTCGGTTCTACCAGCTAGGAGTCGTACAGGTGTCGCATTTCACTTCGGTGAAGACGAAGATCCGCTCCCTCACGAGCCTCATCCGAGCCATCAAGGACCTCGGGATGCAGTTCACCCAGGCCGAGGAGCACCAGAAGGTCCACGTGCGGGGGTACCAGGGACAGACCACGGACGCCGTGCTGTCCATCCACGCCTCCAAGACCTACGACATCGGCGTGAAGCTCACCGCCGATGGGACCTACGAGTTCGTCGCGGACTGGTGGGGAGTCGAGACCACGCGTGGCATCGGCGAGGAGGAGTTCATCAAGAAGCTCACGCGCCGCTACAGCTACCACAAGGTCATGGAGGAGATTAAGAAGAAGGGCTACACCATCGAGAGCGAGGAAGAGAAGCAGGACCAGACCATTCAGGTCCGCGTCCGCACCTGGAGCTGAGGCTCCCCTTCGAGAGCTCCCGTGGCCTGCTGAGGTCCGGCCGCATCGCGCCGCCTCAGCGTCCAATCCGATCCGAACCCAGCAGGAGACTGGCGTGGCGACCAAGCGCGACATCATCATCACCATCGGCGAAGACGGCGCCGTCGATATCAAGGTAGAGGGGGCGCCGGGCAAGGACTGCCTGGACTTCACGAAGTTCCTCGAGGACGAGCTCGGCGAGGTGACCGCCCGCGAGTTCACGAGCGAGTACTACCAGGTCGAGGAAGAGGCCCACGTCGAGGTCGGCAGCGGCAAGAGCTGAGCCCGGGCACGCGCGCCGTGGAGCGCCGCCTATCGATGGCGGCGGTCCGGGCCGCGGATCCGAAACGCGGACTCGGCACGAGCGGGAGGGCAGGTGCCCGAGAGCGACGAGCCAACCGGGGACAGCGCCGTGACCACGGCGTCGAGCGACGCGGTGGGTCTTCTGGACGAGGACGTGCGCCTCGACCCGTTCACCCCGCGCGAGGTGTTCGCGAGAGAGCACCTCGGCGGCGCGAGGATTCGGACGTGGTTCGACCGCTGTGAGGTCGAGGCCCTCGAGCCCATCGACACCGGCGTCGACAAGCGCATCGATCTCGACGCCATCGTCGAGAAGTCGGGCTGGCAGGGGAGCGTGAAGAGCCCTCGGGAGAAGACCCGCGAGGAGTACCCCCTCGAGCTCGAGGAGCAGATGCGCGAGGTCGAGCGCCAGTTCATCCTGCGCAACATCGGGCGCTACGAGATGTTCGTCGACCCGGACGAGCCGCTGCCCTTCGAGGAGGACCGGATCGACAAGCCGTCGATCGAGTCGGCGATGTCGGAGGCGCGGGACTATCAGCACGAGGCGCCGGAGCTGCTCGATACGCTCTCCCTCGACGCCGTGCGCTCCGAGATCGACTGGCGGCGCCGCTTCACGCGCGTGATGCAGTGGAATCGGCGCTTCGGCGCGGAGGTCCAGAAGCACGTGCAGACCCCGCTGTGGAAGTACGACCCCGAGGATCCCGAGGCGGCGGCGACGGTCGCCGCCATCGAGGCCGAGATCACCCGTGGCGACGACGACAAGGTGAGAGGATGAGCGCGGACCTCCACGGCGAGCTGGTGAGCCTCCAGAGAGAGCTCCACCGCATCCCGGAGCTCTTTTTCCGAGAGAAGGAGACGAGCCGCTACCTGCAGAACATCCTCGGCGGCTTCTGCCAGCCGGTCCCCATCGCGCGGACCGGGCTGTACGTGGACCTCGGGCCGCCCGACGCGGAGCTCACGCTGCTCCTGCGCGCCGATATGGACGGGCTGCCCATCACCGAGGACAACGACCTCCCGTGGCGGTCCACGGTCGAGGGGCAGATGCACGCCTGCGGGCACGACGCCCACATGGCGGCGCTGGTGGTCGCGGGGCGGCTACTGTCCCAGGCCCCGCCACACGGGCTCCGGGTGCGGCTCCTCTTCCAGCCGGCCGAGGAGGCGGGCGGCGGCGCCCAGGCGTGCATCGAGGCCGGGGTGCTCGAGGGCGTGGACGCGGCCTTCGGGATCCACATCTGGAACGAGCTGCCCCTCGGGACGCTGGCGTTGACCGCCGGCGGCATCATGGCCGGGGTGGTCGAGTTCACCTGCACCATCCAGGGGCGCGGAGGACACGGCGCCATCCCACACCAGACGGCGGACCCCGTCGTCGCGGCGGCCCAGCTGGTGACCTCGCTCCAGACGATCTCCAGCCGGTTCACCTCACCGCTTGAGCCCGTGGTCGTGAGCGTCGGCTCCATCCACGCCGGTGACGCCTTCAACGTCATCCCGGACACGGCGGTCCTCAAGGGGACGGTGCGGACCTTCTCGCTGGCCGAGCAGGACGCCGTCGAGGCGCACCTGCGCGCGATGGCCAACGGCATCGGTGTCGCGACGGACACGCGGATCGGCGTCGACTGGTCGGTCCACGCCATCCCCACGGTCAACGACCCCGGGATGTGCGAGCTGGTGAAGAAGGCCGTCGACCGGATGACGGGCATCAAGCGGGTCGTGACCGACTACCGCACGATGGCCGGCGAGGACTTCGGAGACCTGGCGCGCCACGTCCCGGCGTGCTTCGCGCTCCTCGGTAGCGGCAACGCCGACAAGGGCCTCACCGAGCCCCACCACAGCCCGCGCTTCGCCTTCGACGAGGCGGTCCTCGGCCTCGCCTGCGACCTCCACCGCGCCGTCGCCGCCGAGTTCGCCGAGAGCGCGGAGCTGCACCTCGAGGACTGACGCCCGGGTCGTCAGTCCGTATCGCAGGCGTCTCCGATACCGTCTCCGTCGCTGTCGGCCTGGTCGGGGTTCGCGTCGTCGGGGCAGTTGTCGCTGCAGGCGAAGGTCTGCCCGTCCATACACGGCGTGCCACCATCCGCGCAGACGTTGTCTCCGTCCATGTCGTCGACGCCGACGTCGTCGCAGTCGTCGCCCATGTTGGCGCACCCGACCTGTTCGTAGCCGGCACGACCCCATCCGTCTTGGTCGAGGTCGATGCACGGATCTTCCGTGTAGTCCCGGCAGCCGTCCCCGTCCATGTCATCGCCGGTAGGCCAGTCGAGCTCTCCGATGGGGCACTCGTCCACGTTGTCGGCGACGCCGTCGTTGTCATCGTCGGTGTCCTCGCCGCCGTCATGGCACCCGTCGCTGTCGTAGTCCGTGTCCGGATTGGAGGTCCAACCGAGCTCTCCGAGGGGGCAGCTGTCGGCGTCATCGACGACGCCGTCGTCGTCGTCGTCGCCGTCCTCGCAGTCGACGTGAGCGTCGCCGTCGTGGTTGAAGCCCTCGTCGACGTCGCCGTCGCAGTCGTTATCGTCGCCGTCGCAGGTCTCGTAGCTGAGACTGGCGAGGGCCGAGCAGGTGAGGGCGACGGTCGAGGCGCAGACGACCTCTCCTCCCGCGCACCACCCGGTCCCGCAGGTCTCCCCCTTGCCGAGGCCGGCGTCGGCGTCGTGCGGTCCGCCGTCGTAGCTGATCGTCCCGCCGGGGAGGAACGGATCGTCGACGACGCCGTTGCAGTCGTTGTCGGCGTCGTCGCAGACCTCGGCGCTGGCCTCGGCCGAGGTCGAGCAGGTGAGGGCGGTGGTCGAGCCACAGACGACCGTTCCCCCCGCGCACTCCCCGACCCCGCAGCTCTCGCCTTTGCCTCGGCCGGCGTCCGCGCCGTAGGGACCCCCGTCGTAGCTGACCGTCCCGCCGGGGAGGAACACCTCGTCGACGACGCCGTTGCAGTTGTTGTCGACGTCGTCGCAGACCTCGACCGACGGCGTGACCGGCGTCACGCATGCGAGGCGTGTCGGATCGGGGGGGTAGCAGGAGACGGTCCCCATGCCGCTCGCGACGCACGCGCCGGCGCCGCAGCTCATCCCGAGGGTCTTGCCGTCGTCGCCGGCGTAGGCCGCCGCCGTCAGCGTGACCGTGTTGTCGTCACCCGCCTTGAAGTCCTCGTCGGTCTGGCCATCGCAGTCGTTGTCGAAGCCGTCGCAGACCTCGACCTGCGCCTGGGCCCCGCTCTCGTCGCAGTAGGTGAGGCTCGTGTCGCCGGGGTCGCACTTCACCACGCCGTCGAGGCAGTCGTTGGCGTCATCGCCGTCGCAGCCCGTCCCCACGGCGAACTCGTCGTCGGTCCCGCCGTCGCAGTCGTTGTCGAAGCCGTCGCAGCTGAGCTCGACCTCGTCCTCGTAGCCCGCGACGTCGCCGTAGTCGCAGCGCCATACACCTTCGGCGTCACAGGTGGCCACGACGTCCGCGAGCCCGGTCGCGCAGACGCCGAGCTTCTTACAGGGTGAGTCGGCGACGCCGAGGCCCTCGTTCAGCTCACCGTCGCAGTCGTTGTCGAGGGCGTCGCAGATCTCGTCCGATCCCTCGGCCTCGGTCCCGTCGGGGTTGGTGCTGCAGGTGGCCGCGTCGGTCCGGCCAGAGACGCACTCGACCACGCCGTCTCCGCACGCGCCGGTCCCGTCGCAGACCTCGCCCACGGCGATCCCCTCCCAGGTGAACCCTTCGTCGGTGTCGCCGTCGCAGTCGTTGTCGAGCCCGTCGCAGATCTCGGTGCTGCAGCCGTCTCCACCGGCGTCGCCGTCCGCGTCCGACGTGTCCTCCACTGCGGTGTCTGCGACAGCGGTGTCGTCAGGGCCCGTGTCTTCCGTCGTCGTGTCCTCGGGCGCCGTGTCGAGGACCGCGGTGTCGCCCGCGTCGGCGACGACATCGGCCACCGCGTCGCCCGTCGCGGTGTCTCCGTCGGTGGTGTCCGGGCTCCAGCCGTCCGGCTGGCACAGCCCGGCGACGCAGGTGTAGCCCGAAGCGCAGGTCTCGTCGGGCGAGCACTCGAACACCTGCCCGTCGACGTCGGGGTCCGTGCACGCTCCGACGCCCGCGCCAGCCAGCGCGGCCACGAACGAGGCGAGTCCCAGCCAGTTGCCGTCACGTCTCATGGCTCGCTCCCGCCGCCTCAGAAGGTGCCGCGCAGGGTGAAGGCGCCGCCGTCGGGCAGCGGCGCGACCGCGGGCACGATGGTCCCGGACGCCTCCGCCGGCTCGTCGAGGGCGAACAGGATCCCTGCGGTCAGGACCGCCGCGCCGCCGACACCCACGGCGATCCAGCCCCCGAGCTTCTTCGTGTCGCCGCTCGACTCGAGCTGCTGCGCGCGCTCCAGGGACATCGCGACCGGCTCCCCGGTTCCGTAGCCCGGCGCGGAGGTGATCGTCTGGTGGTCGTCCTCGCCGAGCGCCACGAGGACCGCCCCGCCGACCATCAGCGCCGCCCCGGTCCCGAGGCTGACCCAGGTCCACGGCTCGTACCGGCTCGCGGCCGGCTCCACCACCACCACCGGCAGGTGTGCCGTCAGCGCGGTCGTCTTCGCGCCGCGCACCTCCACCGTGCGCGTCTGGGGCTCGTGCCCCTCGGCCCGGAGGACGACCACGTGGCTCCCCACCGCGACCGTGCGCGGCGCGATCGGCGTCGAGCCGACCACCTCGCCGTCGATCTCCACCGTGGCGTCGTCCGGCGTGACGGTCAGCGCGATGAGCCCGCTCTGGAGCCGCTCCCGGAGCCGCCCGATGCGCTCGGCGACGGACTGCGCGGCGTCCGCCGGGAGGTCCCCGGAGTCCCGGGCGCGGACGAAGTATCCGAGGGCCGCCTCGAGCTGTCCGAGCTCCTCGTGGCACACGCCGATGAGGGACTTGATCCCCCCGTGGTCCAGCGCCTCGTCCGCCGCGAGCAGCGCCTCGAGGGCGGCGTCGAAGCGCCCCGCCTTCATCTCCTCCTGGCCCCGCGAGACGAGCTCACGGGGATCGACCTCGGCGCCCTCGGCCGCCCAGGCGCCGGGCGCCCAGAGCACCAGACCCGCGGCGACGAGCGCCATCACCACCCGTCTACGGTTTGATGAGCCCATCATAGTCGATGTCGATCTCCGGCCCGGGCTTGTCGCCTTCGCCCTTCGGCGGCGCCTTGGTCTCGCCCTTCGGCGGCGCCTTGGTCTCGCCCTTCGGCGGCGTCTTGGTCTCGCCCCTCGGCGGCTTCTCGGCGGCGGTCGGGCCGCCGGTCGTGCGGCGTCGCTTCAGGACGATCCGCGTCGGGCCGCTGTCGGCGGTGATGACGACGGTCCGCGGCAGGTAGCCGGGGTGCGTCGCGCGAGCCGTCCGACGCTCGTCGGGCTTCACCTCGACCCGCTGGGGCGCGTCGCCGAGCGGCTCGCCGTCGACCGTGAGGGACGCGCCCTGCGGGTGGGTCGTGAGCTCGAACACGACTGTTTCCGGCGCCTCGACGGCCCCGGCGTTCTCGTCGGCAGGCGCTTCGACCGTGTCCCCGACCGCCGCGAGAGCGCCGACGTCGCTCGGCGGCTCGCGCTCGGCGGCGCTCGCGTCTCGAGGCCCGGGCGGCACCTCGGGGGCCGCGGCGGCCAGGACGTCCGCCGTCGCACGGGCAGGGGGCGTCGTCGAAGGCGTCGCGGCGTTCGCGCGTCCGCCGCCGTCCATGAAGGCGCGGGTCGCGATCTCGTCGTCGGGGTCGCTCTCGGGCGGCGCCAGCGCGCGCCAGGTGACCAGCCCCACGACCACGGCCAGCCCCGCCACGGCCAGAGAGAGCCCTCGGCGGCTTCGCTTCGGCGCGTCGACGACCCCGGCGTGGGTCGAGAGCTGAACCGGGACGTCGGCGCCCGCCGTCCGAGCGGTGCGGTCGCGAGGGAGCTCGCCCGTCGCCATCTCGCCCACGAGGGTCGGGCGGATCTCCCTCAGCGCCGCGACCACCTCGTCGGCCGAGGCCGGGCGCGCGTCGCGCTCCTTCGCGAGCATCGCCGCGACGAGCGTCCGCAACGCCGCTGGTATCACGGCCTCGCCGACGCGCTCCGGGAGAGGGAGCGCCGGCTCCATGAGGTGCTGCACGATGAGCGCCTTGGGGGTCTTGTCCTCGAGCGGCGGGAACGGCCGCCCCCCCGTCAGCATCTTGTAGAGGATGAGCCCCAGCGCGTAGATGTCCGAGCGCGGGTCGAGGTTCTTGCCCTCGTACTGCTCGGGCGCCATGTACTCCGGGGTGCCGACGAAGCTCCCGTCGCTCGTCAGGCTGACCTCGGCGTCGCCGTCGTAGGACTTGGCGATCCCGAAGTCGAGGACCTTCACGAAGGCGGCGTCGTGGTAGGTCACCGCGAGGAAGACGTTGTCGGGCTTCAGGTCGCGGTGGACGACGCCCCGCGCGTGGGCCTCGCCCAGGGACAGGCAGATCTTTTCGGCGACGTCGATCGCCTCGAGGACGGGCAGGCTCCCGCGGCGCGCCAGCACGGCCGCGAGGGAGGCCCCCTCGAGGTACTCCATCACCATGTAGTCGTAGCCGCCCTCGCTGGTGCCGAAGTCGCTGACGTCGACGGTGTGCGGGCTCGACAGCTCCGAGCAGCGGCGCGCCTCGCGCAGGAAGCGCTCGCGCGGGGTGTCGCTGAGGCTCACGATGGTGGGGCGCAGGACCTTCAGCGCGACCCGCTTGCCGATGGCGACGTGGACGGCGAGGAACACCCAGGCCATCCCGCCCCGGCCGATCAGGCTCTCGACCCGGTAGCGCCCGTCGACCGTGGTCCCGAGGAGCTTCGGGATGGCGCGCAGGTTCGCGTCGTCGAGCATCTCCGAGGCGTCGTCGGGGCACCGTCGCGCCGGCCCCCTCCGTCCGCAAGCCGGGCACGTGAGGACCCGGCCGCCGGTCGCGAGGTCATGAGGCCCCGGCCGCGAGATTACACGGTCGTCGTGGCTGCTGTCCGTGGTCATCCGCTCGGCTCACCCGAGCGCGGTCCACGAGAGTCGCCACCCGCGGCTTCATCCCGCTCGCCCCGCTCGCGAAGTGAATGTTGCTCGCATCGTACTCCACGAGCGGAGGCCGCGCGACGTTCACCGCCCCCGCTCCGAGCGTCGTCGTGGACTCGATACGGACGAGCCCCGCACCGAAAGCCGGTGCGGGGCTCACCGCGGGTCGGGGGGGCTCGCCCCGGCTATGGGGCGGGCGGGAAGGCCGCGCAGTCGAGCGCGATCTCGGAGAGCGTGTCGCCGCCGTCGACCAGGTAGCCGCGCAGGCCCACGACGATCGAGCCTGGCGGGCAGAAGGCCGCACCCATGCTGTCACCGCCCCCGTCGTAGGTCGAGCCCTCGATGTCCCCGTCGACGTGGTCGGTGTTCCCCGGGGTCGGCGTCGTCTCGGCCTGGATCAGGGCCAGCGACAGGCAGCGCCCGTGCAGCTGCGTGAACGCTGTCGCGTAGCGCGTCTCGAGGCCGACGAGGCCGTGGCCCGGCGGACAGAGGTATGGGCCGTCCGCCGTAGTCCCCGTCCCGATCGTCAGGGTCTGGTCGCGGTCGCGGCCGAAGAAGCTCGAGAGCAGGAAGAGCGGCTCGCACTCCAGGCCGAGGCCGTCGGCGTTGGTGTCCGCGTAGCCGTGGATGCCGATGGCGGCGTAGCCCGCCATGCAGGCGGCCGTGGACTCGCCTACAGCGTTCGTCGTCGGGGCGTCCACCGAGGTCGTCGCCATCGGCGCTGCGAGCGTCGGACACACGGCGTCGACGGTGTGGTCGTTGAGGAAGTCCGTGGTGTCCTGGTCGTAGACGTCCCACTCGGCGGTGTCCCAGGTCGAGGTGGGGCCGGTGACCGAGCTCTTGCGCACCAGGGTGTGGTTGTCCGTCGACCCGGTGCCCACGGTCCAGCCGGATCCCGGGTCGACCCCCGGCACGCCGATGACGTCGATGACGTTGTCGCTCGTGTCCGTCAGGGCGATCGCGTCGTCCCCGTTGAAGTTCATCGCACCCGTCGTGGTGAGGTCGTCGCAGGTCACGCCGGGTACGTCGGCGAGGTCACCGCTCCCGTTGTAGCAGATGAGCCAGGTCGCGCCCGGAGCGAGGTCGTGGTCGCCCAGGTTGTAGTCGCTCCCGAGCGCGGCCCCGTTGACCCCCAGCATCAGCTGGTAGTTCTGGAGGTTCACCGTGGCTCCCGTCCCATTGAACAGCTCGATTCCCTTTCGGAAGCTACCGCCCTCGACGTACTCCGAGATGATGAGGTCGCTCATGATCGGCGGCGGGCAGTCGCTCTGCTCGACGACGATGGAGTAGCTGTCCTCGGCCCCGGCCGCGCCGTCGACCACGATGTAGTAGGTCTGCCCGGCGACGAGGCCGATCGTCATCGTGTCGGCCGCCCCGGCCCCGCCGTTGTCGACCTTGCCGAAGCAGTCGGCGTCGCCGCAGGCCGCCTCGCTGTAGGCGTACATGAAGAGGTTGTTGCTGTCCGGCGTGACGGTGACCACGTACTCGCCGGTCTCGGCCGCCGTGAACGCCCACACCTCGTCGGCGCCGGCGTCGTTGGTCGGTCCGCCGCCGAGGTCCGGGCAGGTCCCGACGGAGTAGGCGTCGGTGAGCATCCCGGTGCTGGTGTCCCCGGTCTCGGTGGTCGCGAGCGCGAGCGTCCGCGCCTGGCCGCAGTTGTTGCCCGCGGTGTCGACGCTGGTGTCGCAGGCGAGCCCGACGCCGTCGCCGTCGAGGTCGGTCTGCAGCGGGTTCGAGTCGCTCGGGCAGTTGTCGCAGAGGTCGCCGTAGCCGTCGTCGTCACCGTCGGCCTGGTCGGCGTTCGCCGTGAGCGGGCAGTTGTCGTCGCAGCCGGTCGTGACGAGATCGGCGCAGACCGCGTCACCGGCGGTCCCGCTGCTGTCGCCGTCGTCGAGGACGGTGTCGTTGTCGTCGTCGTCGTCCTCGGTGGCGTCCCGACAGCCGTCGCCGTCGTTGTCGTTCATGCTGTCCGAGGTCCAGCCGGTCTCGCCGGTCGGGCACAGGTCGGAGCCGTCGGCGACGCCGTCGTTGTCGTCGTCGGTGTCCTCGGCGGAGTCGTCCTGGCACCCGTCGCCGTCGTGGTCCGTCATGGACGTCGAGGTCCAGCCGGTGTCCCCGGTCGGGCAGTCGTCCGGCGCGTCGTCGAGCACGCCGTCGTTGTCGTCGTCGGTGTCCTCGGTGTCGTCCTTGCAGCCGTCGCCGTCGTGGTCGGTCATGGCCGTCGACGTCCAGCCGAGCTCGCCGGTGGCGCAGCCGTCCGAGCCGTTCACGACGCCGTCGTTGTCGTCGTCGGTCTCTTCGACCGTGCCGTCCTCACAGCCGTCGCCGTCGTAGTCGGTCCCCGGCCCGGAGGTCCACAGGAGGTTGCCCTGGGCGCAGCCGTCGGAGCCGTTCACGACGCCGTCGTTGTCGTCGTCGGTCTCCTCGGCGGTGCCGTCCTCGCAGCCGTCGCCGTCGTAGTCGGTCCCCATCCCGGAGAGCCAGTCGAGGTTGCCCATCGGGCACCCGTCGGAGCCGTTCACGACGCCGTCGTTGTCGTCGTCGGTCTCCTCGGCGGTGCCGTCCTCGCAGCCGTCGGAGTCGTAGTCGGTGCCCGGCGTGGAGGTCCAGCCGAGGTTGCCCTGGGCGCAGCCGTCGTCGACGTTGAGGACGCCGTCGTTGTCATCGTCGGTCTCCTCGGCCGTCCCATCCTGGCAGCCGTCGGAGTCGTAGTCCGTGCCGCTCCACCCGACGTTGCCGGTGGCGCAGCCGTCGTCGTCGTCGAGCACGCCGTCGTCGTCGTCGTCGGTGTCCTCGCCGGAGTCCTGGCAGCCGTCGCCGTCGTGGTCGGTCGCGCCGTCTGAGGTCCAGCCGAGGTCGCCCGTGGGGCAGTCGTCAGAGCCGTTGGCGACGCCGTCGTTGTCGTCGTCGGTCTCCTCGGCGGTGCCGTCCTGGCAGCCGTCGGAGTCGTAGTCGGTCCCACTCCAGCCGACGTTGCCGGTGGGGCAGCCGTCGGAGCCGTCGGCGACGCCGTCGTTGTCGTCGTCGGTGTCCTCGGCGGTGTCGTCCTTGCAGCCGTCGCCGTCGTGGTCCGTCATGCCGTCGGAGGTCCAGCCGAGCTCGCCCGTCGGGCAGCTGTCGGCCCCGTCGAGGACGCTGTCATTGTCGTCGTCGCCGTCCTCGGCGGTGTCGTCCTTGCAGCCGTCGCCGTCGTGATCCGTCGTGCCGTTGGAGGTCCAGCCGAGCTCGCCCGTCGGGCAGCTGTCGGAGCCGTTGGCGACGCCGTCGTTGTCGTCGTCGGTCTCCTCGGCCGTGCCGTCCTGGCAGCCGTCGGAGTCGTAGTCGGTCCCGCTCCAGCCGACGTTGCCGGTGGGGCAGCCGTCGGAGCCGTCGGCGACGCCGTCGTTGTCGTCGTCGGTGTCCTCGCTCGACGCGTCACGGCAGCCGTCGCCGTCGTGATCCGTGGTGCCGTTGGAGGTCCAGCCGAGGTCGCCGGTGGCGCAGTCGTCGGAGCCGTCGGCGACGCCGTCGTTGTCGTCGTCGGTGTCCTCGCTCGACGCGTCACGGCAGCCGTCGGAGTCGTAGTCCGTGGTGCCGTTGGAGGTCCAGCCGAGGTCGCCCGTCGCGCAGTCGTCGGAGCCGTTGAGGACGCCGTCGTTGTCGTCGTCGGTCTCCTCGGCGGTCCCGTCCTGGCAGCCGTCGGAGTCGTAGTCGTTGCCCCCGGTCGACGTCCAGCCGAGGTTGCCCGTCGGGCAGCCGTCGCTGGTGTCCGCGACGCTGTCGTTGTCGTCGTCGGTGTCCTCGGTGGAGGCGTCGCGGCAGCCGTCGGAGTCGTAGTCCGTCGTGCCGTTCGACGTCCAGCCGAGGTCGCCGGTCGGGCAGCCGTCGGAGGTATCGGCGACGCCGTCGTTGTCGTCGTCGGTGTCCTCGGTCGAGGCGTCGCGGCAGCCGTCGGTGTCGTGATCGGTCGTGCCGTTCGAGGTCCAGCCGAGATCGCCGGTGGGGCAGTCGTCGGAGGTGTCGGCGACGCCGTCGTTGTCGTCGTCGGTGTCCTCGGTGGAGCTGTCCTGGCAGCCGTCGGAGTCGTGGTCCGTTCCGCTGTCGGAGGTCCAGTTCAGGTCGCCGACGGGGCAGTCGTCGGAGGTGTCGGCGACGCCGTCGTTGTCGTCGTCGGTGTCCTCGGTGGAGCTGTCCTGACAGCCGTCGGAGTCGTGGTCGGTCCCCGCGCTCGACGTCCACATCAGGTCGCCGACGGGGCAGTCGTCGGAGGTGTCGGCGACGCCGTCGTTGTCGTCGTCGGTGTCCTCGGTGGAGCTGTCCTGGCAGCCGTCGGTGTCGTGGTCGGTCGTGCCGTTCGAGGTCCAGCCGACGTCGCCCGTGGCGCAGTCGTCGTCGACGTCGAGGATCCCGTCGTTGTCGTCGTCGTCGTCCTCGGTCGAGTCGCGGCAGCCGTCGCCGTCGTGGTCGCGGGTCGGGTTGGAGCCCCAGCCGACCTCGCCCTTCGGGCACTGGTCCGGGATGTCGTCGGCGACGCCGTCGTTGTCGTCGTCGAGATCCTCGGGGTTGTCGTCCTGGCAGCCGTCGCCGTCGTAGTCGGTCAGCGCCGTGGACGTCCAGCCGGTCACGCCCGTCGCGCAGTCGTCGATGGTGTCGGCGACGCCGTCGTTGTCGTCGTCGTCGTCCTCGGTCGCGTCGCGGCAGCCATCGCCGTCGTAGTCGGTCCCGGGCTCGGAGGTCCAGCCGGTGTCGCCGGTCGGGCAGTCGTCATTCGGGTCGGTCAGCCCGTCGTTGTCGTCGTCGGTGTCCTCGCTCGAGGCGTCGCGGCAACCGTCGCCGTCGTGGTCCGTCGTCGGGCCCGAGATCCAGCCGAGGTCTCCCTTGGGGCAGAGGTCGGGGGCCGCGTCGTCGACGCCGTCGTTGTCGTCGTCGCCGTCCTCGGGGTCGTCGTCGCGGCAGCCGTCGCTGTCGTAGTCGGTGTCGAGGTCCGAGAACCAGCCCAGTACGCCGCGCGCGCAGTCGTCCGCGCCGTCGGCGACCCCGTCGCCGTCGTCGTCGGTGTCCTCGCCGTCGTCGCGGCAGCCGTCGCTGTCGTGGTCGGTCGCCGCCGACGAGATCCAGCCGAGGTCGCCGCGCCCGCACGAGTCGGCGCCGTCGGGCTTGCCGTCGTTGTCGTCGTCGAGGTCCTCGCTGCCGTCGTCGCGGCAGCCATCGGAGTCGTGGTCGGTCGAGGCGTTGGAGGTCCAGCCGAGGTCGCCGCTCGGGCAGTCGTCGCCGGTGTCGGCACGCCCGTCGTTGTCGTCGTCGGTGTCCTCGCCGGCGTCGCGGCAGCCGTCGGAGTCGTGGTCGGTCGACGGTGACGCCGTCCAGCCGAGGTCGCCGGTGGCGCAGTCGTCGTTGGCGTCGTCGACGCCGTCGTTGTCGTCGTCGATGTCCTCGCCGGTGCTGTCCTGGCAGCCGTCGGTGTCGTGGTCGGTCCCGGACGACGACAGCCACCCGGTGTTCCCGCGGGCGCAGTCGTCGCCGGCGTCGAGCACGCCGTCGTTGTCGTCGTCGAGGTCCTCACCGTCGTCGCGGCAGCCGTCGGAGTCGTGGTCGGTCGTGCCGTTCGAGGTCCAGCCCAGGTCGCCGCGGGCACAGGAGTCGCCCGTGTCCGCCTTGCCGTCGTTGTCGTCGTCGGTGTCTTCGCCGTCGTCGCGGCAGCCGTCGGAGTCGTGGTCGGTCCCGGCGCTCGAGGTCCAGCCGAGGTCGCCGACCGGGCAGTCGTCAGCGCCGTCGCCCTTGCCGTCGTTGTCGTCGTCGGTGTCCTCGGTCGAGGCGTCGCGGCAGCCGTCGGAGTCGTGGTCGGTCGTGCCGTTCGAGGTCCAGCCGAGGTCGCCGCGGGCGCAGGCGTCGCCACCGTCGGCGACCGTGTCGTTGTCGTCGTCGGTGTCCTCGCCGTCGTCGCGGCAGCCGTCGTCGTCGTGGTCGGTCGTCGACGGGTTCGAGGTCCAGCCGAGGTCGCCCTTGGCGCAGTCGTCGTCGCCGTCCGCCTTGCCGTCGTTGTCGTCGTCGGTGTCCTCGGCCGAGTCGTCCTCGCAGCCGTCGGTGTCGTGGTCGGTGCCGGAGGACGACAGCCACCCGGTGTTGCCGAGCGCGCAGTCGTCGGAGCCGTCGGCGACGCCGTCGTTGTCGTCGTCGGTGTCCTCGCCCGCGTCGCGGCAGCCGTCGTCGTCGTGGTCGGTCGCCGGCGTCGTCGCCCAGCCGAGGTCGCCGCGCGCGCAGGAGTCCCCGTTGTCGGGCTTACCGTCGTTGTCGTCGTCGGCGTCCTCGCCGTCGTCGCGGCAGCCGTCGGAGTCGTGGTCGGTCGTGCCGTTGGCGGTCCAGCCGAGGTCGCCCCGGGCGCAGTCGTCGCTGTCGTCGAGGACACCGTCGCCGTCGTCGTCGGTGTCCTCGCCGTCGTCGCGGCAGCCGTCGGTGTCGTGGTCGGTCGTCGCGGCGTTCGAGGTCCAGCTCAGGTCCCCCCGGCTGCAGTCGTCGGAGCCGTCGAGCACGCCGTCGTTGTCGTCGTCGGTGTCCTCGCCGTCGTCGCGGCAGCCGTCGGTGTCGTGGTCGGTCGCCGCCGAGGAGGTCCAGCCGAGGTCCCCGCGCGCGCAGTCGTCGCTGGTGTCGACGAGGCCGTCGTTGTCGTCGTCGTCGTCCTCGACGCTCTCGTCGCGGCAGCCGTCGGTGTCGTGGTCGGTCGCCGCCGAGGAGGTCCAGCTCAGATCCCCGCGGGCGCAGTCGTCGGCGCCGTCGGCGATCCCGTCGTCGTCGTCGTCGGTGTCCTCGCCGTCGTCGCGGCAGCCGTCGGTGTCGTGGTCGGTCGTCGCCTGGGTCGAGGTCCAGCCGAGGTCGCCCCGGGCGCAGGCGTCGTCGCCGTCGGGCACGCCGTCGTTGTCGTCGTCGGTGTCCTCGGTCGAGGCGTCGCGGCAGCCGTCGCCGTCGTGGTCGGTGGTGGGGCCGGAGGTCCAGCCGAGGTCCCCGCTCGGGCAGGCGTCGTCGCCGTCGGCGAGCCCGTCGTTGTCGTCGTCGGTGTCCTCACCGGCGTCGCGGCAGCCGTCGCCGTCGTGGTCCGTCCCGCTGGTCGACGTCCAGTCGAGGTCGCCCTTCGCGCAGTCGTCCTGGGCGTCGAGCTTGCCGTCGTTGTCGTCGTCGGTGTCCTCGCTGGAGTCGTCCTGGCAGCCGTCGCCGTCGTGGTCGGTCGTGGCGTTGGAGGTCCAGCCGATGTTGCCGAGGGGGCAGGCGTCGTCGATGTCGTCGACGCCGTCGCCGTCGTCGTCGGCGTCGACGCAGTTGGCCTGATCGTCGCTGTCGAGGTTCGGGAAGCCCTCGTCGACGGACCCGTTGCAGTTGTTGTCGACGTCGTCGCAGGCGTCGGTGCTGACGTTGCCCAGGGTCGAGCAGGTCAGGGTCGAGGTGCTCTGGCAGACGACCGTGCCGTCGGCGCAGCTGCCGGTGCCGCAGGTCTCGCCCTTGCCGAGGCCGGCGTCGGGCGCGTAGGGCCCGCCGTTGAAGGTCACCGTCCCGCCGGGCTGGTAGATGTCGTCGGTGACGCCGTTGCAGTCGTTGTCCTTGTCGTCGCAGACGTCGGTCGCCGGCTGCACGAGGGTGTAGCAGATGAGGCGCGCCGGGTTCGCCGGGTCACAGGACACGGTGCCGGCCCCGCTGGCCACGCAGGAGCCCGTGCCGCAGGCCATGCCCAGGGTCTTGCCGTCGTCGTCGGGGAAGCTGGCGTTCGCCAGGGTCACCGTGTTGTCGTCGCCGGGCTTGAAGTCCTCGTCCGTCTTGCCGTCGCAGTCGTTGTCCTGGCCGTCGCAGAGCTCGACCTGCTCCTGCGCCTGGCTCTCGTCGCAGATGGTCTCCGCCACGTCGGCCGGGTCGCAGCGCACGACGCCGTTGAAGCAGCTGTCCTCGTCGTCGCCGTCGCAGCCCGTCCCGATGGCGAACTCGTCGTCGGTCCCGCCGTCGCAGTCGTTGTCGAAGCCGTCGCAGCTGGCCTCGACGCCGTCCTCGAAGCCGGTGACACCCGAGTAGTCACACTGCCAGACGCCGGCGGTGTCGCAGGTCGCGACGATGTCCGTGAGCCCCGTCCCGCAGACGCCGATCTTCTTGCAGGTCGAGTCGTTGACGTCGTGCAGGTCCTCGTTGACGACGCCGTCGCAGTCGTTGTCGAGCTGGTCGCAGACCTCGAGCTCGTCCTCGGGGGCGCTGCCCTCGGGGTTGGTGCTGCAGGTCGCTTCGCTCGTGCTGCCCGGCGTGCACTCGACGGTGCCGAGGCCGCACGCGCCCACGCCGTCACAGGAGGCGCCGATGGCGAGGTCGTTCCAGGTGAAGTCCTCGTCGGTGTCCTCATCGCAGTCGTTGTCGATCCCGTCGCAGATCTCGTCGATCGGGCGGATGTCGCCGATACAATTGATGACGCCGTTCTCGCCGCCGGAGTTGACGCAGACCTCGACGCCGAGCTCGCAGGCGCCGATGTCGGAGCCACAGGCCGCGCCGCCGCCCGGGTTGCCGTCGTCGATGGCGCCGCTGCAGTCGTTGTCGACGCCGTCACAGACCTCGTCGGCGCCGGGGTGGATGTCCTCGTCGTCGTCGCGGCAGTCGACGCCGACAGGCCAGCCGTCGTTGTCATTGTCGGTGACGCCATCGCAGGTGATGTCGCCGGCGAGGCAGTCCTGGTCGACCCCGTCGCCGCAGCGCTCGGGCGCGCCGGGGTAGGTCAGCGGGTCCTCGTCGTCGCAGTCGCCCTGGGCCACGGTGTAGCCGTCGCCATCGGCGTCGCCGGTCTCGCACCAGGTGGGCGAGCCGTCGCAGTCCTTGTCGCAGGCGAGCTCGGCGGCCGGGTCGCCCTGCAGCGCCAGCGGGCAGCAGGGCTCGGGGGCGCCGTCGTAGATGCCCGAGTCGTAGTCGTTGCAGTCGAGGGGCGGGGCCTGCCCGTCGCCGTCGAGGTCGTTGACGCTGCAGCCCTCGTCGGTGTCCCCGTCACAGTCGTCGTCGACGTCGTTCCCGCACTCCTCTTCGCCCTTCTGGTCGTCCGTGGAGCAGGCCAGCGCGTCGGTCCCGGCGCACACGACCGTCCCGCCGTCGCACGCCCCGGTCCCGCAGGCGTCGCCCTTGCCGAGGGCCTGGCCGTTGTAGCTCAGCACGAAGCCGTCGTCGGTCTGGCCGTCGCAGTCGTTGTCGACGTCGTCGCACAGCTCGTCCATGCCCGGCGCCACGTTCGGGTCGCCGACGCCGCAGCCCTCGGCCACCTCGTAGCAGTCGGCGACCTTGTCGTCGTCCTCGTCGACGCAGACCTGGTCGCCGTCCTTGCAGTCGTTGTCGACCTCGTCGAGGCACGGCTCGCACTCGGGCTCGACGCCCCACGGGTTGGCGTCGGCGTCGTCGGGGGCGCAGTCGGCGAAGGCCTGGTCGAGGGCGGTCGGGCAGCAGCCGGCGACGTTGCAGTCGAGGAAGCCGTCGCCGTCGGCGTCACAGTCGCTCGGCGTGGCGGCGCTGAGCGCGGCGAGGTGCACCTCGACGAGGGTCTTGGCCGACAGATCCTCCTGGCCCTGCCACAGGGCGACCGCGTCTCCGCCCTGGTAGCCGGTCACGACGATGTTGGCGACGCCGCCGCTGGCGGCGAAGGACTCCGCGCTGTACTGCACCTGGACGATGACCGGGACCTGTACGGGGTCGAGACCGGTGCCGCTCAGGTTCAGGTTGAAGTCCGGATCCGCGGGCGAGGCCGGGAAATGGACGCTGCCGTCCGGGGCGGCCACGAGCACGCGCAAGCTGTCGATGGCGCCGCCCGCCGCCGGCGCGTCGGCCGTGATGGAGAGGTAGAGGCGGTCGTAGGCCACGCCGTCGGAGCCACATCCGAACCCGAGCGCGGAGGCGAGGAGGGTTGCGATGAGGGCCGACCGGATTCCCATCGACGTGGGGGCGTTTCGGATCATGGCGTGCTCGCTTTCTCTGTTCGGCGTCGTGCGAATCGCGCGGTGCAAGTGACGGAAGGCGCACTCCCCCCGTCGCGTCTGCTCAGGTAGCACGGCGAGGTCGCTCGGCACAACCAGGGCAGGCGGGGTTCGAGGCCGCCCAGGTGCCAACGAGGCGGCTGATCGGGCCCCCGGAGCCATGTCGTCGCAGGGCGCTCGGGACAGGCGCCGGCGCGGCGACGGCGCGGGCTCAGTCTCCGGCAGGACAGGACGTCCGCACCGAGAGGTCGTCGATCCAGACGCCGCCGTGGTCGTTGCCGTCTCCGTCGACCGAGTCGAAGGTCAGCCGGAGCTGGACCGTCTGGCCGGCCCAGGTCGTCAGATCGATCACGACGGGCAGCCAGGCTCCGTCGGTGCTGCCGCCGATGGCGTCGGAGGTCCAGACGACGATCTCGTCGGTCACCGTCAGGATCGTGACGGTCAGGCGATCCACGCCGGCCGGGTTGTCGTAGTCGACGGCGCCGGTCCACTCGGTGTCCATGTCGAGGGCGAAGGCGAGCTCGACGCCGCCGCCGGTGCCGGCGACCGGCAGCGGCGTCAGCGGCGAGGCGAGGGCGCCGCGGACGCGGGCGCCGGTCGCGTAGGTGCCGCTCGCCGGGGAGCCGAACCAGCCCGCGTAGGCGCCGTCGAAGGCGTGGCTCGACGCGGTCCAGCGCACCCCGTCCTCGGGCTGGTCGTCGAGGACGCCCCAGCGGGCGAGCCCGAGCTCGAAGTCGTCGGCCCAGACCTCGCGGCGGAGGCAGCAGAAGGGCTCGTGGGTGCACGCCCCGTCGGCCCCGCAGACGTCGTTGGTGCACGGGTCGTCGTCGACGCAGCTCGCGGCCGTCGCGCACGGGGCGCAGGCGTCGCCGGGGTGGGCCGGGGTCACGACACAGGTCCGGCCGGCGCCGCTCACGAGGCCGACGCAGCGCCCCACGGTGCACGGGTCGCCGGTGTCGGCGCAGTCCGCGTCGGTCTCGCAGCAGCCGCCGGCCTCGCATCCCTGGGTGACGCGGAGCTCGTCGAGGTAGACGCCCTCGGCCGCGTTGTCCTGGGCGTCGAGGGTGTCGAACAGAAAGCGGAGCCGGAGCGTCCGCCCCACCCACGGCGCTAAATCGACGGCAAGCAGGCGCCAGGCGCCGCCGGTGTCCTTGCCGACGGCCAGGGTCGAGGCGAGCTCCCAGCTCGCGTCGCCGTCGAGGGGCTCGGCGATGACGCGCAGGACGTCGGGCTCGCCGGGGCCGAGGCCCAGGTTCGCCTCGACGTCGGACCAGACCCACACCGTCGCCAGGGGAGCGGCGGCGTCGTAGGGCAGGGTGAAGGCCGGCGTCACCAGCGCGGCGCGGACGCGGGCGCCGTCCTGGGCCACCGGGTCCGCCGGGCCGCAGTCCTCGCCGAGGGTCCCGGTATAATAGTTGGCGCAGTCCGCCCGGCCGAGGTAGGCGGCCCCGGGGGGCACGAGCCAGCGGCGCTGGGAGACCCGCCACGTGACCGGGTCCCACGCCGTGTCGTCGACGACCGCGAAGCCAGCGTCGAAGGCGGTGCTGTCGAAGCCCGTCGCGAGCACCGGCGGCGCGCAGGCGCAGTCGCTCGGGCAGTGGCTGCAGAGGCCGGTCGCGGGCCCGCAGCGGTCGACGGTGCAGGTGACGCCGTCGTCACAGCCCACGACGTCGTCGCAGCAGCCGGGGAACGTGGTCGCGGTGCACTGCGAGGAGACGCAGCGCCACGCCTCGCAGGCCGAGGCCGGGACGTAGCCGGCGCAGTCGGCGTCGTCGAGGCAGCAGCCGGGGACGTCCGCTACGGCGCAGACGCCGTCCTCGTCGCAGATCCCGGTCTTGCAGGGGCCGGGATAGATCTGCAGGGCGCAGGCGTCGCCGGGGACGCACACGCTCGCGTCGCCCGCGTCCTCGTCGATGTCTCCGTCGGCGTCCGCGTCGGCGTCCACGTCGACGTCCACGTCCTCGGAGACCGCGTCGGTGTCGTCGTCCGCGCTGTCCGCGACCGTGTCGGGAGCCGCCGTGTCTCCTCCGACGGTGTCGGTCACCGCCGTGTCGGGCGCGGTGTCCGGCGCCACCGTGTCCTCGCTCGCGTCCGCGTCGGGCGCGGTGTCGACCTCCGTGTCGCCGTCGGTCCCGCTCGCCGGGTCACCCCCGCACCCCGCCGACAGCAGGAGCGCCGCCGCGAGGGCCGCGGTCAGCGGCGCCGGGACCGCGCGCGAGCCCCAGCGGAGCGAGCCGCGCCCGAGGCGTCCCTCCTGGGCGTGGACGAGGACCGGAAGCGATGGACGAGCGGGCATAATCATCGCAGACTATGCGGCCGATCACCGGCGGCGCAAGCGCCAGCGCTGGCCGAGCCACCGTCTGTGGCGCAAAATTATTGTGATCACGCGCCGAGCGGCGCTCCAACCCACGTCTGCGGCCGCTGCGCGGTCGCCGGGGTGAGGAAGAGGACCAGTACGATGACCGAGGGCGACAGCACGACCCGCGCGACGCTGCGGCCGGGCCTCATCCACCGCGCGGTGGGGGGCGAGGTCTTCGTGCTGATGGCCGACAGCACGGTCCACTGGCTGAAGAACGCCACCGCTGTCGCCCTGTGGCGCGCCCTCGAGGCCGGCGGCGGTGACGGCGTCGACGCCGAGGCGCTCGTGACGGCGTTGTGTGACGCCTTCGAGGTTACACCCGAACGCGCGCGTGAGGACGTGCGAGCCTTCCTCTCGGACCTCGCCGACAAGGCGCTCGTCGACCTCGAGCACCCCGCCCGGGGCCCCGGAGGCGCAGATTGACTTGCAAGGCCGCCCTACATAGGCTTGCGCGCGGGATGACGGGCCCCCACGAGACGGGGAACACCTGCCAGCCACGCGCAGAATCAAGGGAAACGACCCGATGACTGGAACCAATCGTTCGCTCGCGATCGCGCTCGGACTCGGTGTAACGCTCGTCGCCTGTCAGGGGAGCGAGCTCGAGCGTCCTCTCGACCAGCTCGACATCGTCGAGGACACCTCCGTCGACACCACGAACGATACCGGCCCCGACGTGGTCGAGTCGTCGCTCCGCTGGTGGTTCGTCACCGCGGACGGCACCAAGTGCGTCGACGAGTCCGAGTGTGAGCTGGTGCGCGAGGACGAGCCCGAGGACTACGCCGACGTGCCGGGCTTCCAGATCGAGGTCCAGGTAGAGATGACCGGCGTCGCCGCTGGCACCGACGTGACCTTGACCGTCGACGGGAACACCGTCGCCCAGGGCGTGTCGACCTTCGGGGGTGGCGGCACCACCGGCGTCCGCTTCACGAACGTGACCATCCCCGCCGCGGGCGAGGTCAGCGTCACCGTGTCCTCCACCGACATCGAAGGGGGCTCGCTCAGCGAGACGAAGCTCGTCACGACCAGCTTCGCGCCGTGCGCCCTCACGGTCACCGCCGCGCTCGACAGCGAGACCGACTGCGCGGTCCTCGCCAGTGAGGGTGGCAGCCTCGGCATCGAGGTGACCGTCCGCCACCCCGGCGGCGTCTGCGAGACGGCCACGCTCTCCTGGGAGCTCGCCGGCGAGACCCACAGCCTCGACGCCATCCCCTTCGACGACGACGGCGAGGCCGTGTTCCTCATCGCCTTCGGCGAGGACGCGATGCTCGAGGGTGACCTCACCGTGACGGCGACGGCGGTCCACCCGACGGTCGAGAACCTCTCCGGCACGGCCGAGGCGACCTGGGTCGTCGACAACGTCGCTCCGGAGGTGACGATCACCACGCCGGCCGAGGACACGACGATCGTCCCGAGCGACGACGCCGATCCCGACACCGAGGGGCTCCAGTACCTCGTCGTCGGCGAGGTCGACGATGTCGACGCGACCCTGGAGCTGCGGGTCGACGGCGAGCTCACGGGGGCGGCCGGCAACGACGAGCCGGGGGAGTACGTCTTCGACGGCGTGACCCTGACCGAGGACGGCGTGACCGAGTTCCGCGTCACCGCCACCGACGCCTGCGGCAACGACGGCGAGGCGGTGGTCTCCGTGCCGGTCATCGTCAACCCGGCCGAGGTGGAGATCACCGATCCGACCGATGGTACGATCCTGCTCGCGGTCGACGACCGCGATCCCGACACCGCCTCGATCTACGAGCTGGACGTCACGGTCCTGTCGCTCAGCGCCGCCGACGGCGACTCCATCATCGTCGAGTGCGGCACCGCGGCGACCCCGCCGACCTTCACCGAGGTCGGCGCGGTGGCGGTCGACGGCGACACCCTCCCCGACGATGGCCTCTACGAGATCGCCGTCACCCTCGACGCCGGCGCCCTCGGCGACACCGTGATGTGCCGCGCGCGGGTCGACTCGGCGACGAACCCGGGCGCCTCCGAGGTCATCGTCCTGACCATCGGGCTCCCGGCGCCGACCCTCGGCGCGATCACCTCTCCCCTCGACGAGGCGTGCCTCACCGGTGACAGCTGGGACGTCGGCGGAACCGCCACCGGGCTCGACGGCCAGGACGTGTCGATCACCGTGTCCGTGGGCGCGGCCGAGGAGCTCTCCGCCACGGGCGGGCCGGTCGACTCCGACGCCTACACCGTCACCGTCGACGTGAGCTCCCTCGACGACGGTGACTACGCGATCGCCGTCGACGCCGTCGACGCCTACGGCAACGTCGTGTCCGACACCCAGGCGGCGCCGACGGTGTCGGTCGTACGCGACACCACGGCGCCGGTCGCCGTGGTCGTGTCGCCGAGCGGCACCATCAACCCGAACGCGGCGCCCGACGAGGACGTGGCCACCGCGGGCTACCAGACGTCGGTCACCCTGCGGCTCACCGACGCCCACGCCGCCGGCGGCGAGCTCTGCCTCTCGGCCAACGACGCCGATCAGGGCTGCCAGACCATCGCGGCGGGCGAGAACACCGCCACCTTCGCGGGGGTCACGCTCGTCCCTGGCGAAAACACCCTCGTCGCGAGCGGGTCCGACTTCTGTGGCCTCGCCGCCGCCCCGGTCACGGTCACGGTGACCCTCTCCGCCGACGCGCCGACGGTCGCCATCACCGACCCGGCCGCCGACGGGATCACTGCCGAGGACACGGTCACCATCGCGGCCACCGTCACCGCGAGCGACGGCGCGACGCCGGTCACCGGCGCCGACGTGACGCTCCTCAACGGCGGGACGGACACCGGCGTCACCGCCACCGACAACGGCGACGGCAGCTACACCTTCGCGGACGCGTCGCTCAGCGACGGCGACAACGTCTTCACCGTCACGGCGACGATCTCCACCGGCACCGGCACGAGCCCCGCGCGGACGATCACGAGGAAGACCGCGACGCCGACCATCGCGCTCACGGCGCCGGCCGCCGGCGTCTACACCATCGCCTCGACCGAGTGCACGGGCGCCGGGATCGACTGCGTCGTCGACGCGACCGCGACCACCACCGACGCCGAGGACGGTAGCGCCGCCTCGCTGACCGTCGACTGCGACGGCGACGTCGCCACGGTCGCCGGGACGGTCTCCAGCGGGGCCGTGACCTTCGCCGACGTGGCGCTGCTGCACGGCACCACCTGCACGTTGACGCCCAGCGTGACCGACCTCGCGGAACAGACCGCGACGGGCGACTCGGTCGAGGTCAGCGTCGACCGGGTCCGGCCCACGGTGCAGATCACGAGCCCCATCGCCAACCAGCTCGTCTTCAACCAGGACGCCGACCCGACCACCGCCGGCATCCAGTACGCGCTGAAGGTCGGCGTGCGCGGGCTCGAGGCGGGGCAGGTCATCACGGCCACCCTCGTCTACACCAACCCCGCCAACGCCACGAGCACCATCACCCTGACCCACACCGTCCCGAGCGACGTCAGCGACGCCCAGGTGTACGTCGCAACCTTCGAGGACAGCGCCGGGGCGGGGACGGTCAGCTTCTTCGACGGGACCTACGCCATCACGGTCACCGCCGCGGACGCCGCCGGCAACGCCGCCGTCCCGGCGACCAAGTCGCTCCAGGTGCAGACGGGCGAGGCCTATGTCCGCATCACCTTCCCGACCTACATCGCGCCTACCGCCTGTGACGCCACGACCCCGTGCGCGAGCGGTCAGGTCTGTAACCTCGACATCGGCCAGTGCTACGACGCCTGGCAGATCGACGAGGCGCACAACATCATCACCAACACCGCCGGGGTCCTGACCTCGACGAGCAACCTCCGCATCTGCTCGAACCACCCCGCGCTCGCGGGGACCGGCGCGACGCCGTGCGTCACCGACCTCGGCGACGGCACGACCTTCTACGCGCTCCTCGTGACGGACACGACCGGCGGGCCGGACGCCACGGACATCGGCGACGTCGTGCCCGAGGGCTACCAGACCATCGTCGCCGAGATCCTGCCGCTCTCGGGCGGGCTCTGGCAGTCGAGCCTGGCGCCGGGCAACGCCGTCGCCGAGCGTGACCGCCGGCTGTTCGTCGACCTGACGCGCCCGGTGGTGAGCTCGCTGGGGAGCCCCAACGACTCGCTGCCGCCCTTCGGGACCCTCAACGCGGCCGAGCAGTCGGCCGAGGGGCGGATCTTCGACATCGGCTTCAACGCCAGCGAGGCCGGCAGCGCCACGGTCTTCGTCAACGGCGCCATGGACGGGACGACCCAGGTCACCGCCGGCGCCGCGACGGTCTCAGCCCCGCTCGCGTCGGGTAGCAACACCGTCTACGTGGTCCTGACCGACGCGGTCGGCAACAAGAGCATCGCGCCTCCGACGCCCGGAGCGCCGCTCTACACCCCCTTCGTCGACGTCATCGCCCCGACCCTGGCCTTCGTGCTCCCGGCGAGCTCGCCCCTCGGCGCCGGTGACAACCTCGACGTGCGGCTCTCGAGCAACGCCGAGGCCCGCACCGTCACCCTCCTCGACGGCGGCACCTCGGTCGGTACGGCGACGGTGAGCGCCGGCGTCGCGAGCTTCCCGCACGCGACCTTCGGGACGCTCAGCGACGGGTCCCACACCCTCACGGCGACGGTCAGCGACACCGCCGGCAACGTGACGACGGCGGCGACGACGCCGGCCGAGATCGTGGTCGACACCGAGGATCCGACGGCCTCGATCGACGCGCCGACGACCGGGACGACCTTCGCCGACAGTGACGACGCGGACGGCGCCACCCCCGGCTTCCAGGTCGCGGTCGACTTCTCGACCGGCAACGGCGCGACCTCGTGGTCCCTCTGGACCGCGTCCAACTGCGACGCGACCTTCACGACGTGTGACGCCCCGGTCATGAAGAAGAGCGGCACGGTCACCAACGCCGGCGGCAGCGAGCCGCAGCAGCTCGTCACCATCGACCTCAGCGCGGCCACGACCCGCAAGCAGCTGATCCTCGAGGTCACCGACGACGTCGGCAACACCGGCTCCGCCTCGGCCGATCTGACCTTCATCGTGTCGAGCTGCACCCTCGTCTTCGACGACCTGCCGGCGAACGACTGGTACAACGCGACGGTCTGTGCCGACGGCGTCTCGTGCGCCTCGGCCGACGTCACCATCGCCGTCAGCCAGATCGGGTCCTGTACCGGCGTCACCGAGGTCCAGCTCCTCGACGGGACCACGGTCCTCGGCACCGACAGCTCGCCCGGGACGACCTCGACCTTCGCGGTCACCCTGAGCGACGGCGCCACGCTCGCCCTCGAGGCCAAGGCCTTCACCGGCGTGAACGAGGTCGCCAGCAGCGGCGAGCGTGACGTCCGGACCGACTTCACCCCGCCCGACGTGTCCTTCGTCGCGGCGACGGTCAACGGCTTCGCCACCCCGGCCGAGGGCGCCGCCCTCCTGTGGAACACCGAGCTCGACGACCAGCCGCTCGCTGGCGGGTTCCAGTTCAACGCCCGGGTCTCCGTCGCCGACGCCCACGTCGACGGTGGCTCCATCGTGTCGGTCGAGGCGACGGGCTCCGACGGGGCGGTGGCGCTGACGCCGACGAACGTGACCCTGCCAGCGACGACCACCGGAGGCTCGCCGGTGAGCCGCGACCTCCTCGACATGACCCTGGGCGATCTCGACACCCACACGGTGACCGTCACCGCGGTCGACGCGGCCGGCAACCCGGGCACCTCGTCGTTCACGGCGGAGGTCGACGTCACGCGGCCGGACCCGGTCGCGATCACCGCCATCGGCGTCATCTCCAAGCGGCGCGTCCGCTCGAGCGTGTACTTCACGGCGGTCGGCGACAACGGGATGGCCGGTGGGGCGGTCGCGAGCTACCAGTTCCGCTACAGCCGCGCGCCCATCACCGACGACAACTTCGACGCGGCGTGCGACTTCCAGGATCTGTACCTGACCAAGTCCATCCCGACGCCAGCGGCCCCGGGGACCATCCAGGGCGCTCAGGTCGGCGCTCCGGACAAGCGGCCCTTCAGCGATCCCTGCAAGCTGTCGATGACCTTCGACGACGGCGTCTCGGCCGGCACCGACCCGCTCTGGTACTTCGCGGTGCGCGCCGTGGACGCCGCCGGCAACACCTCCGTGGTCGACGAGGGCAGCGTCGGCTTCCAGACCCGTGACCAGATGCAGCTCGACGTCGACCGTATCGTCTTCTCCAGCGCCACCGGCAGCGTCTTCGGCGCCAACGCGGGCCTGTTCCCGATTCGCGGCGCCGCCATCGGCGACGTCAACAACGACGGCGTGATGGACATCGCCACCGGATCCGAGGTCGTGAGCCGCTTCTGTGTGATCTACGGTCACGCGCCCGCGGGCGAGGAGGTCCTGACCACGGCCAGCGGCCCGAACCACGACTGCAACCTCGATCCTGCCGCGCTCTTCAGCGGGGCGACCCCGCGCTCCATCGCGGCGACGATCCGCGGCCTCGGAGACGTCAACGGCGACGGCGTCGACGACTTCGGCGTCACCGGGCGCTTCGGTGCGGGCGGCCTGTTCACCGGCGAGGGCTTCGCGCTCATCTACCTCGGGCGCACCGGCGGCCCCGACCTCGCCAACCCCGAGGTCGTCATCCGCGGCCTACAGCACGTGGCGGGCGTCGCGGGTGCCCCCAACATCGCGCTGTGCGGCGTCGGAGACTTCGATGGTCTCGACGACGGCGGCGGCCTCGCCGACGACCTCGGCGTGGGCGAGCCGGCGTACAACCGCTTCCACGTCATCCCCGGCCGCACCAGCTGGAGCGCCGGCCAGGCGCGGGTGACCATCGACCTGCTCTTCGACGCCGACAACCAGCTCTCCAACGGCGAGCCCGACGACAGCGCCGTTCGCACGGCCAATGGGGTCTTCTCGGTCTACGGAGACTTTGAAGTCGATACCGGGCTCTTCGGCGCTCAGTGCGGGGCGGCCGGAGACGTCCTGCCGACGCCCGTCGGCGGCGGCAGCGGGGACAAGGGCGACGTCGTCTTCTGGCAGTCGGGCAGCGACGACGCCCGGCTCTTCGTCGTCGCCGGGCGCGAGTACACCCCGGGGACGATCGTCAACGTGACCGAGAACTTGACGGATCCCGGCTTCCCGACGGCCGAGGACAGCATCTCGCTGCGCCTGAGGCAGGAGGTGGACGGAGTCAAGCCCGGCTTTGGAGCGTCGTTCCTGTCCAACGTCGACGTCACGGGCGACTTCGTGCCCGACATCGTCGCGGGCTGCCGCGCGCGCTCGTCCGATGTGGACGGTGGTGACGGCAAGAGCGTCTACGTCTTCGACGGCGCCAAGCTCGCGTCCCTCGTCGGCACGGACGTTCGGGTGAACATCGGGGGGAGCGCCAAGCTGGAGCTCTCCTGGAAGGGCACCAACGGCTTCGTCCTCGACGAGAGCGTGAGCTCCGAGCCGGGCTCGATCGGTGACGTCGGCAACCTCGACCAGGTCTCGCTCGGCTCACCGGTGGTCCCGAACAACGACCTGATGATCGGGAGCTCGGCCCACGATCACCTGACCCTGCGGGTCCAGCACAAGTTCGCGCCGACCTTCGACTACGGCCTCTTCCCTGTCCGGGACGCCGAGCTCGAGGACATCTTCGGCGTCACGGGCTTCGCGGTCGTCGGCACCTGGGTCGGCGGGAACTTCGACCTCGACGGCGACGGGCTGCTCGATTTCGTGACCGGCGGCGGCGGCGGACAGATTCTGATCGTCCACTGAGGACGCGGCAACAGACCCTCGTTGGAGGTGAGATGAACGACGACGCGAACAAGGATCACGAGGGTGGGCGGCGAGACCTGTCGGAGACCGCCGAGCCGAGCGCGACGACGGGGCGGCTACCCTACGAGCCGCCCCGCGTGGAGAGCGGTGTCGCCTTCGAGAAGGTGCTGCTCCTGAGCGGCTGCAACTCCGGCTTCTTCTGCCCGATCCCCTGTTGAGTCGCTTGGCCGAGAGCCCCGCGCTCTCGGCCGCGCGCGGATCTCACGGTGCGGTGATGATCCCCCTCGGCGCCGGCGCGGAGCGAGTGACGAGCGAGGTCGCGGTCGGCGCCGTCCGGCTCCGGCTCACCGCGAACGACACGGCCCTGCACGCCCCGCTCGGCGAGGCGTTCGACGGATTCATCCCGAGCGGGGACGCGCCGCGGCTCTTCGTGGACGTCACGGTGGATCTCGGCGCCGCCCCGACCTCCGGCCTCCCGGAGCTGCCGCGCCTCGCGCCGGACGACAACGGCCGCCTCATCGACGTCTCCGAAGGCTGGGCGCTCACGCTCACGCCGCCGCGCGACGGCCAGGGGTCGGCGGTCGCGCACCTGCGGCGCTGGCGCGAGGAGCCGGCGCTGTGGCGGCTGCAGCTCGAGGGGTTGGCGCGGGTCGTCGCCGCCACGTGCGCGCCGTCCGCGGGCGGCGCCCTGGTACACGGATGCGCGATGGTCGCCCCTGGAGGCGAGCACGCGGCGCTGTTCGTCGGCAGGAGCGGCGACGGCAAGACGACGATGACCCGGCGCCTGCCGGGCTGGCGCGCGCTCGCCGACGACACGGTGTGGGTCGGCCGCGACGGCGCCGGCTGGGTCGTCGCCGGGACCCCCTTCGCTGGTAAGGAGCGGCTCCCTCGCTCGGGGCGCGCCGTCCCGCTCGCTGGCGTCTTCACCCTGCAGCCCGCGACGCCCCTCGCGGTCACGCCGATCCCGGCGGGGCCGGCGTTCTTCGAGCTGATGTCGCGGACGATGTGGTTTTCGCCCGGGTGGAGCGGGACCCAGCGCCTCTGGGACCTGCTCGCCGAGCTGGGCGAGGCGGTCCCGGTCTGGCGGCTCGCGTCGCGGCTCGAGGACGACGTCGCCTCCGCGGTGAGCGACGTCCTCGCTCCACCGACGGAGGACCCGTGCTAGCGGGCTTGAACCAGGCGATCCGCCGCGCGTACGCCGCGGAGGGCAAGCTCTACGAGCTGCAGCTCGACCTGCTCTACCAGTGCGATCTCGACTGCGAGCACTGCTACCTCGACGACAAGAAGACGAGGATCCTGCCGACGGCGTTCTGGAAGGGGGTCATCGACCAGGCCGCCGAGATGCAGGTCTTCACGCTCCTGGTCTCGGGCGGCGAGATCTTCCTCCGAAAGGACCTCGTCGAGATCCTGGCCCACGCACGCGCGCGTGGCCTGTTCGTCCACCTCAAGTCCCACGGCGGCCTCATCGACCGTGCGACGGCCGAGGAGCTGGGCCGCGTCGGGGTGAGCAGCGTCTGGCTGAGCTACTACTCCCACCGGCCCGAGGTCCACGACGCCATTACCCGGCGTGAGGGCAGCCACGCCGCGACCCGCGCCGCGATGGACCATCTGCAGGCCGCCGGCGTCACCGTGCTCGTCGCGTGCGCCGTGATGCAGCGGAACAAGGACGACTGGCGGGAGGTCGTCCGGGAGTGCGGCGAGCGCGGGATCTCCGTCAGCCTCGACGGCGAGATCCGGGCGGCGCACTCCGGCGCGAGCTTCCCGCGGGACACCGCGCTCGAGCTCTCGGATCTGACCGATCTCGAGGGTTATCAGCTCGCCCGCGAGGCCGGCTGCGAGGTCCCCTCGGCGGCCAACGACTGGGGGCAGCAGAAGAACTGCGCCGCGGGCAGCCTCGCCCTCTACGTCTCGCCCGAGGGCGACGTCACCCCGTGCGTCACCTGGCCCGAGCCCCTCGGCAACCTCGCGGCGGGCGACCGCCTGAGCGAGATCTGGGCGGGATCGTCGCGCCTGCGCGCCGTGCAGGCCCACACGAAGTCCGACCGCGAGGTCTGTGCGCGCTGCCCGGTGCGCGAGGACTGCGACTTCTGCATGGGCCAGAGCTACGTCGAGTCCGGTGATCCCTACCGCGCCATCGCGACGGTCTGCCTGACGACCCGGGCCAAGACCCTGGCGCGGGCCAAGGCCCTGGGGCTGCCGGACCCGCCGCTCCCCGCCGGCCTCGAAGGCCCACGCTTTCCGATCCTGAGCTCGGCTCAGGTCGCCGCCGCGCGCCGCTCGTGAGCGCGACCTCGGGAGGGCTCGCGACCATCGCCGTCGAGCTGGCCCGGGCGCAGCTCGGCGCCGGCCGCCCCCTGGCGACCGTCGCCGCGGGCCAGAGCATGTGGCCCCTGGTCCGCGACGGCCAGCGCGTGACGATCCTGCCGCTCGACCGGCCGCCGCGGGTCGGAGACGTCGTCCTCCTCGAGCTCGGGAGGCGCCTCGTCTTGCACCGCGTGGTCCGGCAGGAGGGCGACGCCGTCGTCACCAAGGGCGACGCCGTCGCGTGGGCCGATCCACCGGTGACCGCGGCGTCGCTCCTGGGCGTGCTCGCCCCGCGCGCGTGGGACCGGTGGGTGGCGCTGGCCTCCCGCTCGGGCGGCGCGCCGCTGGCCCGGGTCACGGGGATCGCGCGGCGGGCGGTCGTCCGCTGGCGGACGAGGCGTCGAGCCAGGTGAACGCCCGGTGATCGGTCGAACGGCCGGGTGCGTTTGTCGTGGTGCCGGGGGGACGCGCGTGCCAGAGTTCCGGCCATGAACGCGCCGCGATCGAGCTTCGCCCTCATCGCCCTCGCGGGCCTCGCCGTGCTCGCGCTCGGGGGCTGCCTCGAAGACACCGGTGGCGAGGCCGACACGGCGATCGCGGACAGCGCGGTCGCCGACACCGTCGAGGGTGACACGGGCGTCTCCGACACCGTCGAGGTGGGCGACACGCACGCCGTCGACACGGACGCCGCCGACACCGCGCCCCCGAAGGGCACCTGCGCGGCCCGCTGCGGCGAGTACGTGGCCACCGAGGGCTGCCAGTGCGACCCGGCGTGCGCGGAGTACGGCAACTGCTGCGTCGACTACGACGCCCTGTGCTCGTCCGGCCCTGCCGCCACCGACTTCCTCGTGGCCAATGACACCGAGTGCGCCGAGGACGCCGACTGGGTTCAGGTCGTCCACGTCCGCGACGGCGACACCATCGACCTCGCGACCGGCGACGCGGTGCGCTTCCTGGTCGTCGACACCACCGAGATCAGCTCCAACGACTGCGAGGCGTGGGAGGCGAAGGCCTTCACGGCCGCGGAGGTGGCGGCCAGCGGTGACCTCGTCTGTCTCGTGAAGGACCCGACCTCGACCGATCGCGATCTCTACGATCGGCTCCTGCGCTACGTCTACGTGCGTGATCCCCTCGCCGACGGCGCCGCGATCAACCTCAACGTGCGGCTCGTCCGGCTGGGGTACGCGCGGGTCTACTACCCCTACGCGTACGGCCGCGTGTACGAGGCCGACGCGAAGGCCGCCCAGGCCGCCGCGATGTCCGAGGGGCTCGGCGGATGGGGAGCCTGCAACTGGTGAGAAGGCCCGCGCGCCTTCTGGTATAAGCAGGCCCGCGGGGCGCCTCGCTCCCGCGTCACCCCGCGAGGTTCCATGCTGCTCCACGAGCTCGTCGGTCACGAGCGGGTCGTCCGCGCGCTGGCGCAGGCCAACGCCACCGGCACCGCGCACCACGCCTACCTCTTCCAGGGGCCGGCCGGCGTGGGCAAGCGCCAGGCCGCCTTCGGCTTCGCCGCGCTGGTCAACTGTACGGGCGACAGCGCAGAGCCGGGGCGGATCGCGTGCGGGACCTGCCGCCACTGCCGGCGCATCGCGACGATGGCGCGCGATCCGGAGGCGACCGCCCACCCGGACGTGCTGTCGCTGGTCCCCGACGGGCGGACGATCAAGATCGCCCAGGTGCGCGACGTCCTGCGGATGGTGCCCTTTCCGCCGATCGAGGCGCGCTTCCGCTTCGTCATCATCGACCCCGCCGACGTCCTGGGCGAGGAGGCGGCCAACGCCCTCCTCAAGACCCTGGAGGAGCCGCCCTCGCGGACGCGCTTCATCCTGCTCAGCTCGCGCCCGGCGGCGCTGCTCACGACCATCAAGTCGCGCTGCCAGCGGATGGTCTTCGGGCGTATCCCGGACGACGCCCTCGTCGAGCTGCTCGTCGACGCTCACGGCTGGAGTCGAGCGCAGGCCGAGCGCCTCGTCCCGGTCGCCGATGGGAGCGTCGGCGCGGCCCTCGCCCTCGAGGGAGACCCGGTGATGGCGGCGCGCGACGAGATCATGGCGCGGTTCTTGGGGATCACGCTGGGAGATCGCGGGGCCTCGCTCGCGCTCGCCGCCAAGATCGCCGAGCACGGCGGCGCGCGGGACACGATCATCAACCTGCTCGAGCGGCTCCTCAGGGACGCGCTCCTGATCCGGCTCGGCGTGCCGCAGCGCCTGTTCCACGAGGATCTTCGGCCGGCGATCACCGAGTGGGCGGCGCGGATCAGCGCGCCGTCACTGCTCGCGCGCCTCGAGGTCCTCGCCGAGACCCGGCGTGGGCTGGCGGTCTACTACACGAACCCGCGCCTGACCCTCGAGCGGCTCCTGCTCGCCCTGCTCGCCCCGCCCGGCGGCGAAGGCGTCCGTGCGGCCGTTCCTCGTCACGAGGTGCTCTGATCGCGTCCGGGATCGCTCGGGGCGCGCCCACGTCTGCGGCCGGGCGCCGCGAGCGCCTCGAGATCCCGCGCGAGCCAGCGCGGGTGGGGAAGCCGTATTCTGACGCGACCGGGTGTCGGGCCGTTCTCGTGCGGTTCCCGCGGGTTCTGGTGCGGCATGGAAAATTGCCCCGGTGGACCCTTGACCGAGGGGACGGTGACCGCTAAACGGACCGTCCGGCGCCAGCTCCAGCCGGTTTTCCACAAGCCAACGCAGCGCAAGCGAGAGTCCGCGTGGCCGTCCGCGCGAGACCCGCGGTGTTGGCCGTCGCGCGCCTCGTGGTTTCGCTCCGGCGAGCTGTGGACAACGTGTGGGGAAACCCCGCGAAACGTGCCTATCTGGGCGGAATTCGTGGGCGATCGGGCGCGCTGCGTGTCCGTGGCGGCGGGGGGCTTTTTCATTTCTCCTCGCACTGTCTAAACTCTCGGTCTCGTCACACCGCCCGTCACCGAGAGGCCCCGCCATGTCGCAGTCCGTCCGATACCGCAGCTATCCGCAGTTCACCGCCGAGCACGAGCTGCTCCGGAAGACCGTCCGTGACTGGGCGATCAACGATCTGTATCCCCACGCCGAGGAGTGGGAGGCCGCGCGCCTCTTCCCGAACGAGGTGTTCCGGCAGGCCGGCGAGCTGGGGCTCCTGGGCATCCGCGTCCCGGAGGAGTGGGGCGGGCAGGGGCTCGACTGGTGGTACACCACCTGCTACGCGGAGGAGCTCGTCTACTCCGGGATGGCCGGGCTGACCATGGGGCTGCTGGTCCAGAGCGACATGGCGACCCCCATCATCGGCGAGATCGGCGACGACTATCACAAGCGGAACTTCTGGATGCCCGCCGTCAAGGGCGAGGCCATCGCGGCGCTGGGCGTGTCCGAGCCGGACGTGGGTTCGGACGTGGCCGGGCTCCGGACGACGGCGCGACGGGACGGCGACGACCTGGTCATCAGCGGGGCCAAGACCTACATCACCAACGGGACCCGCGCGGACTTCATCACCCTGGCGGTCCGGACCGGCGGCGACGGCTTCAAGGGCATCTCGCTGGTGATGTTCCCGACGGACACCAAGGGGTTCAAGGTCACCAAGAAGCTCGAGAAGGTCGGAAACCACTGCTCCGACACCGCGGAGCTCTACTTCGAGGACTGCCGCGTCCCGGCGAAGAACCTCCTCGGCCACGAGAACATGGGGTTCTACTACATCATGACGAACTTCCAGGGCGAGCGGCTCGTCGGCGCCATCTCGTCCATCGCCGGGGCCCAGCGCATCCTCGACATGACCGTCCAGTACGCGCGCGACCGCAACGCCTTCGGGCGCCCGCTGGTGGGCTTCCAGACGGTCCGTCACCTCCTGGTGCAGCTCGAGGCCGAGATCGAGGCGGCCCGGCAGCTCAACTACCGCGCGGTGGACCTCCTGGTCCGCGGTCAGAACGCGACCCGCGAGATCACGATGGCCAAGCTCATCGGCGGCGAGCTCGCCTGCCGGGTGGCCGACCGGTGCATGCAGATCCACGGCGGCGCTGGCTACATGCACGAATACGAGGTCAGCCGCGCCTGGCGCGACACCCGCCTCATCACCATCGGCGGCGGGACCTCGGAGATCATGCGCGAGATCCTGACCAAGGTGCAGGGGCTCGGCAAGTAGCGACGGGAGGGCAGGGCGCGATGTTCGAAGGCAAGCACGTCTGTGTCGCCGGTGGGACGAGCGGGATCAACCTGGGGATCGCCGAGGGCTTCGCCAGGGCGGGCGCCCGCGTCTCGGTCTTCAGCCGCTCCGAGGACAAGGTCGCCGCCGCGGTCGAGCGCCTGAGCGCGCTCGGGGCGTCGGCCCACGGCGGGGTCGCGGACGTCCGGCGGCCCGAGCAGGTCAAGGCGGCGCTCGCGGACGCGGTGGCCGCCCACGGGCTCATCGACGTGCTCGTCAGCGGCGCCGCCGGGAACTTCCCGGCGCCGGCCCTCGGGATGTCCCCGTCGGCCTTCAACGCCGTCATCGGGATCGACCTCAACGGGACCTTCCACGTCCTGCGCTACGCCTTCGAGCACCTCAGGAAGCCCGGCGCGGCGGTCATCAACGTCTCGGCGCCCCAGGCCTTCCTGCCGATGACCTTCCAGTCCCACGTCTGCGCGGCGAAGGCCGGCGTCGACATGCTGACGAAGACCCTGGCGATGGAGTGGGGCCCGGCCGGCGTGCGGGTGAACTCGCTCGTCCCGGGACCCATCGACGGCACCGAGGGGATGAAGCGGCTCCTCGCCGACCCGGCGCAGAAGGACGCCCTCGCGAAGACGGTCCCGCTCCAGCGCCTCGGCGCGGTCGAGGACTGCGCCGACGTCGCGCTGTTCCTCGCCTCGGACGCCGCCCGCTACGTCAGCGGCGCGATCCTGCCCGTCGACGGCGGCTGGTCCCTCGGCGGCGCCCACGTCGCCATGGCGAGCGTCCTCGCCAGGGGCTGACGCCTCACCGTCGCCAGCCACGGGCACACCGAGGGCACGGGGGAGAAGGCCTCCGTACCCTCGGGGTCTTCGTCGCTCGCCTGCGCGGGTGGGCGCGCTCCCGGCTCGCGTTGGCGACCGGGGGGCTACTCGAGGAGCTTCTTGGCCTCGGCGTTGTTCGGGTCCACGACGAGGGCGGACTCGGCCTCGAAGCGGGCGCGCTTCGTCTCTCCGACGCGCTTCAGCTCGCGGGCGAAGGCGACGTGCAGCGCGGCATCGAACGGCGCGATGAAGTTGCCCTGCTCGCCCCACTTGACGACGTCCGCCTTCTGCGCGTCGTGGGCGGCGGCGTCGTCGAGGAGGCGCTTCACCAGGGCCGGGTTCATCTGGTCGACGTCGGCCATCTTCGCCCGCCAGGCGAAGGCCTCTGCGGCACGCTTGGCCTCGTCGAGCTCGGCGACCAGCAGCTGGTAGGCCCCGAGGTCCTTCGGATCGAGCTTCACCGCCCGCTCGAGCGCCGCGATGGCCGCGTCGGTGTCGCCGCGCGCGTCGGCGAGCTTGGCGAGGCGGGTCTGGATCTCGACGCTGTCGTGCCCGGCGGCGACGAGGGCCTTCAGGTCCGCCTCGGCGCGCGCGTCGTCCTTCGTCTTCATCGCCACGATGGCCCGAACGTAGAGCGCTCGCGGGTGATCCGGTCGCACCTTCAGGGCCGCCTCGGCGTGGGCCAGCGCCGCCTCGGCGTCCTGCTTGGCCAGCGCCAGGACCGCCGCGTCCGCCTGCTTGTCCGGGTCGTCGGGGGCCGCCGCTGCCGCCGCCGTGACGGCGTCCGCCCGCTCGACGACGCCCGCTGGATCGAGGCGGAGCTGGCCGACGAGGCGCCCGAGGTCCTGCCGGAGCCAGGCGAAGAAGCGCTGGTCGAACTCCTTGGCGGTGACGCCGAGGGCCTTCTTCAGGACCGCCTCGGTGTCGAGCTTGTCGCCCCAGGCCGCGAGCATCGCCCGCATCTTGGCGAAGCCCCAGGTCTGGTCGATGAACTTCGCGACCTTGAAGGCGTGGTAGTAGGCGACCAGGATGTCCTGAATCGACTTCGCCTGGGTGAACGCGAGGTTGAAGTCACCGACGCCGCGGAGCTCGCCGCGCTCGAGATAGGTCAGCAGCTCCGGGTCGTTCTCGCGCTCCCAGTTGGGCCGCCCCTCGAGCGACTCCCAGACCGCGAGGCCCTCGGTGAACCAGCGCGGCACGCGGCTGTTGGACACCTGGATGTGGTAGACGTGCGCCAGCTCGTGCCACAGCACCTCGCCCCAGTTGAAGTTGCCGTCCGAGGGCGAGCGGCTGGTGATCACGTGCCCGAAGCAGATCCCGTGGGCGGACAGCTGCGGCAACCCCGTCGACCGGACGGCGAAGGTCTGGCGGTCGGGGAAGATCTCGACGTGCAGGGGTTTGTCGGGGGTGAAGCGGTACTTCTTCGTGAAGTAGCGGTAGGCCTCCTGCAGAAACGGCGGCACGTAGCGCGCGAGCACCGCCTCCTGCTCCTTGGCGACCCGGACCCGCAGCGGATCGGCGTCGACCCAGGTGTAGTGCTTCTTCACGTCGTCGTAGAAGTGCGCCAGGAGGTTGTAGGTGCGCACGTCGTAGGGGTCGCCGTCGAACGCGGCGTTCAGGTAGCGGATGGCCTCCGCGTCGTCGCCGAGGCGGCTCATCCCGATGCCGAGCCCGGCGAGCGCCGCCCAGTGGTCGCGGTCGAGGGCCAGCGCCCGCTTGTTGAGCGTGACGGCCTCGCGGTAGCGGTGGACGCGGGCCGCGTGGACCGCCACGGTCGTGTAGAAGGCCGCGAAGCGCGGGTTGACCTTCAGCGCGCGCTTCTCGGCGGCGGCGTAGCGGGCGTCGTCGTCGGCCAGGTAGTACGCCGCGCCCAGCAGCGCCAGCGCCTCGAGGTCGTTGGGGGCGATGCGGAGGCTGTGGTCGTTGAGGCGCTTGGCGGCGGCCGCCGGCCTTTCGGCCTGGAGCTCCACGAGCGCCATCAGGTTGTGCGCGGGGACGCACTCCGGAGAGGCCGCGAGGACCTTGGCGAGCTTCTCCCGCGCGCCCGCGAGCTCGTTGTCCGAGAGGATGTCGATGCGCGCGCGGCCGAGGGTCGCGCGGAGGTCGTCGGGGCGCCGGGCGAGGACCTCTTTGTAGAGCCCGTCGGAGTCCTGGTAGTTGTACTTCGAGATGAAGAGGTCGGCCCACAGGAGCCTCGCCCGGTCGAGCGACGGGTCGAGGTCGAGGGCCTCCTTGAACATCTGGTTGGCGTTCTTGACGTAGTCGGTCAGCTGGAGGCCGGTCGCCAGCCACATGAAGTCTTCGGCGCGCGTGATGCGGTCGTCGTTGTAGGCGTCCGCCATCGCGTCGAGCACAGCGAAGGCGCGGGCGCGCTCGCCCTGGGCCAGGAGCGCGCGGCCGAGCACCACCCGCGCCTCGAAGGCGTCGGGGTGCGCGGCGACCACGGGGTCGAGGCGCGCGATGACCTTGGCGTAGCGGCTCCGCAGCAGGTCGAGGCGCGCCCGCAGGAGCTCGCGCTCGGTCGCGTCCTCTCCGGCCGCCGGCTTGGCGGACAGCGCCTCGTCGGCGGCCTCGAGCTGCCAGCTCGTCAGCGCCGCTCGCGCCCCGGAGAGGCCGGTCGGCTCGGGGGCGGCGGCGGCCGCGGGGCTCAGGTTGAGCGCCGCGGCGGAGAACGCCACGGCGAGGCTGTAGACGACCATGACGCGCACCCTCGCTGAGCCTCGCCGGCTGGAGACGAGGCGAGGGGGCGTCACATGCCGCTGGCGATCTTCCAGACGCCGTCCTCGCGCACGAACTCGAGCCGGTTGAAGTCGTTCTTCGGTTCCCACCCCTCGACGCCCCCTTCGACGTACTTGAAGGTGTAATAGTACTCGTAGTCGGCGAAGGCGCGGTCACCGTCGATGGAGATGCGGTGGAGGAGGATGCGCAGCTGCACCGCGAGGACGTTGTCCCGCAGCTGGTCGAGCAGCGTCCCCTGGAGCGTCTCGTAGCCGTAGTCGTCGTCGGAGCGGTCGGTCGTGCCGGCGTTCTCGAAGTACGTCCGGCTCGTCATCGCGTGCAGCGCCTCGACGTCCCGCTTCTCGATCGCCTCACGGTACTCCATCACCCGCTGGTAGACCTCGCGGTTCTCCTGGGTGTCGGGGATCTCGGTGTTCGCGATGTACGTCGTCCCGCACGCCGCGCACGCCGCGCTGAGGAGCACCATCATCACGCTCACGACGAGCGCTCGGCTCGGCATTCTGCTCAAGACTTCCTCCATGACTGTCTGACCGACCGTCGCCGCGACGGGCGGGGGCTCCACGTCTGCCGCCCCGCCAACCCCACAACCGCGTCGGTGTGGGCCCCATTCCTGGCCCTGCCGCGCTCCGCCCGAGGCGCCGCGCGCGTGAAAAGTTCGGTGCGTACACGTACCATCCACGTGATATGACGTTAACCATGAATCGCGTGATCGTCCCGTTTGTCGTCCTCGCGCTGGGCGGATGCATCGACACGAGCCTCCCGGACCTGAGCCTCGAGCTCGGGGAGGGGCGTACGGACGGCCCGATCTGCGGCCCGGAGACCCTCGAGGCGTTCCCGCCCGAGCAGCTCCGCATCACGCTCATCGACGTGGGGCAGGGCGACGGCATCTGGATCCAGACGCCGTACTTCGAGAACCAGCAGCTCGAGAGCCTCAACATCATCGTGGACGCCGGGCCATCCGGGAACGTCCCGGGGACCTCGCCGGGCGGCGCTGCGATGGTGGACCACCTGCTGACCTACGGGCTGCCCCCGGGCGAGCGGATCGACGCCCTCGTGATCACCCACGCGCACGAGGACCACTACGGCGGCGTCTCGGCGATCGTCAGCATGTTCGAGGTCGAGCGCTACGTCGATCCCGGCTTCTCCGCCAACTCGTCGGGGTTCCTCGCCGCGCGCAGCACGGCCGAGAGCGACGTGGCGAAGAACGGCGGCCAGAGCCTGGTGCCGGCGATCCCGTCGCTGGTGACGCGGCCCTTCGTTCAGACCGATCTCTTCGGCCAGTACGTCGAGGCCGACGTCCTGTGGTCGGCGGAGGCCCCGCCGAGCGGCAACGTCAACGATCCGACCGGGACCGACGTCAACAACACCTCGATCGCCTTCGCCCTGCGCTGGGGGGGCAAGCAGGCGCTGCTGCTCGCGGATCTCGAGAGCGAGGTCGAGCAGGAGCTCGTCGACGCCGACCTGGCCGGCGAGATCGACCTGACCTCGGCGGTGCTCAAGGTCGCCCACCACGGCTCCTCCTCCTCGACGAGCCCGACCTTCATCTCGCTGGTCTTCCCGGCGGCGAGCCCCAACGACTGGGCGGTGATCTCCAGCGGCCGCCGGAGCTTCGGCGGCACCACGCTCCCGACCGACGAGACCCTCGGGAACCTGCAGTTCGTCCTCGACGACCATCACCTGCTGTCGACCGACAACCGTGACGACATCAAGGAGCCCGGGACCGAGCACGGTGACGACACGATCATCGTGACGATGGACGCCGACGGGACGGTCCAAGCCTGCTATGTCCCCTGAGCCCGCGGGCTCGGAGGGCGACGACGCGCCGCTGGCGGGCCTCTACCCGCGCGCGCTGGTCACCGGCGGCTCGGGCTTCATCGGGTCTCACGTCGTGCGCCGCCTCCTCGACGAGGGCGTCGCCGTCCGCTGCCTGCTGCTCCCCGGAGACGCGGCGCCCAGCCTCGCCGGGCTCGACGTCGAGCGGGTGGTCGGCGACGTGACGGACCGGGCGGCGGTCACGCGCGCCGCGGCGGGCTGCGACGTCGTCTTCAACCTCGCCGCGATCTACGCGATCTGGCTGCCGAGGCCGCGCCGGATGTACGAGGTGAACGTCGGCGGAGCCGTCGCCGTGGTGGAGGGCGCGCGGGCCGCCGGGGTCCGGCGGGTCGTGCACACGAGCTCCATCGCCGCCATCGGGCACCTGCCCGGGCGCGAGCTGGCGGACGAGACGACGCGCTTCAACGACTGGGAGCTCCGCGACGACTACGTGCTGTCGAAGTACATCAGCGAGTGCGAGGCCCTCGCCCGCGGCGGGGACGGGCTCGACGTCGTCTGCGTGAACCCGGCCTTCCCCTTCGGAGACCGGGACGTCGGGCCGACGCCGACCGGGCGGATGATCGCCGACGCCCTGGCCGGCCGCCTCCCGTTCGTCATCGCGGGCGGCTTCAACGCGGTCGACGTGCGCGACGTCGCCGAGGGCCACCTGCTCGCGGCCCGCCGCGGGCGCCCTGGCGAGCGCTACATCCTCGGCGGCGAGAACGTGACCTTCCGGGACTTCGGGGCGCTCGTCGCCCGCCGCGCCGGCCGCCGCCCACCGCTGCTCACGCTCCCCACCCGGGCGATGCTGGCCCTCGGCAGCGTCGCCGGCGCCATCGCCGACCACGTGACCCACGCCCCGCCGCGCTTCACCCGCCCCTCGGTCGCCTACCTCGCCGGGCGCTACGCGTGGTTCTCCACCGCCAAGGCCGAGCGCGACCTCGGCTACAGCCCACGCCCGATCGAGCACGCCATCGACGCCTCGATCGCGTGGTTCCGCGGCCACCCGACCTGATCTGAACGCCCCACGCTAGCGCTCACCCCGCGCGCCTCCTCTTCCGCTTCCGCCTCCGCTTCCGCCTCCGCTTCCGCCTCCTCTTACGCCTACGCCTCCTCTTACGCCTACGCCTCCTCTTACGCCTACGCCTGCGCCTACGCCCCCGCCTGCGCTTGCGCCCCCGCCTGCGCTTGCGCCCCCGCCTGCGCCCCCGCCTGCGCTTGCGCCCCCGCCTGCGCCTACTCGACCCGCAGGGTCATCGGCGCCGAGAGCCCGCGCACGGCCCGGTCGGAGAGGAGCCGGAGCTCGACCCCCGGGACCGTGACCCGGCCGCGCATCGTCGCGCGGGCGACATACGAGAAGACGTGGGGTCCGGCGCCTATCGCCGGGAGGTGTGCGCGGGTGGCGCCGTCGAAAGACCAGACCGGACCGCGGCGATCCCGGGAACGCTCTCCGTCTGCGAGCGCCGTCCTCGGATCCACGAGGAAGCCGGGCGGGGTCGGCGCGCGCAGCACCGCGCGTCCGCGGTCCTCGATGGTGACCGCGGTCACGAGCACACGCACCCGCGCCCCGAGCCGGACGCGCCAGGTGCCGTCGCCGTCGCGTCGGACGTCGTCGGGATCATCGACCGCGACCAGGCGGCGCGACACCACGAACCCCGACTCGACCGCCTCGAGTGGGGCCTCCCCTTCATCGACCAGCGCGTAGTGGAGCGGACCGGAGCCTCGGCGAGTGAGCGCGAAGCGCGCCCCCGAGCCCGCCGGGAGCGCCGTCGTCACGGGCTCGGCCGCCCCGCTTCGGAGGGTGAGCCGCTCGTCGAGGCGGAGCGCCCCGTCGACCCACGCGCGAGCGGTGACGTCGGGCCGCTTGCGCTCGCTGGCCGCGAAGGTGCGCGAGAGCGCCACGATCGCCCAGGCGTCGGCCTCGTCCCCGCCGAAGCTCCCCGACGGGTTGCGCGCGGCCAGGGTCACCGCCGCGAGCCGGGCCGTCCGGTCGCTCCTCGCGGCGTTCGTCACCATCGCGTCGAGGGCGATGGCGAGGGCTCGGTCGGCGGTCGCCAGCGTCACCGCCCGGTCCTCCGGCGCGGGCTGAAGGCGCACCGCCCCGGCGTCGATCCAGGCATCGAGGCGCCTCTCGAGCTGTCGCGCCTCTCCGCGCCCCGACCGCGTGCGGCGGACGACGCTCAGCAGCATCGCGGCGGCCTCGAGATCGAGCTCGTCCGGCGCCGCGACCAGCGCCTTGGCGCGCTCGACGTCGTCGTCCCCGAGGAGGTTCCGCACGTAGAGGGCGTACGCCACGAGGGTCGCGCGCGCTCCCGGGCTGGCGCTCCGCGGCAGGTGGCGGTCGATCTGGGCCAGGTAGCGACGGGATCGGTCGAGGAGCTCGCCCGGCGGGCGCGCGCCGGCCTCGGCGGCGCGGGCCACCGCGTGCGCCGCGTGGACCGAGAGCCACGGCGTGGACGGCGCCCCGCGACGCCACCCCGAGAAGCCGCCGTCGTCCCCCTGGAGCCGCTGGAGGGCCGCGAGGTCCCGCCGCAGGTCGGCCCGGACCGCGTCTTCGTCCGCGAGCCCCGTCGCCCGGACGAGGCGGCCGTTGTCGGCCAGCGCCGCCCAGGCGATGATCCGCGAGGCGAGCGTCTCGGCGTCGTCGGCGTCACGCTGGCTCGCCAGCGCCGTGACCGCGCCGGCGAGGGTGACCGCCTCCGAGGCCGCCACCCGCAGGGTCGCCCGGCGCGCGGCGTCCACGGGCGCGACGGTCAGCGCGAGCCCGCCGCGGGGGACCGGCCCGTCGAGCTGGCGCCGACGCGAGAGCGTGGCGGCGAGCACCTCGACCTCGCCCGTCTCGAGCCTGGGCCGCCCGGCGGACGGCGTCTCCCAGGCGACGGCGACGCGGTGGGTCCCCGGCTCGCGCGCCGCGATCGGCAGGGCCGCGGTCACCGAGCGCTTGGCCGGGACCGCGACCCGGAGGCCCGCGCCGGTCGGGAGATCCATCCCCCCGACGCGCGCCGCGAGCGCCACCGTCGCGCCGGCGGCCCCGTGGTTGTGGAGCACGATCGGCACGTCCACGCGGTCGCCGACCAGGAGCGCGCGAGGCCAGCGCACGTCCACGGTCACCGCGTCGTGCGAGGCCACGTTCAGGGCGCCTCGCCCGAAGCGATCCGCGCCGGAGACGGCGACGGCGTCGAGCCGGAAGGCCCCCTCGTGGGGCGGCACGCGCCAGCGGATCCGGGTCCGACCGTCGTCGTCCGTCGGTGAAGCCTGCCCGACCAGCTCGCCGGGGAGGGCCGGCTCGTCGTCGTCGGTGGGCGGCGCCGCGCTCGTGGCCCCGTCGGGCGGCGAGGCTTCGACGTCGCCGCGGATGACCCGATCTCGGCCGATCGCCGTCACCACGCCCGACGGCCGGCTCCCCCAGAAGCGCGCCATCGGGTCGGTCACCGCGGCGTCGCCGCCGGCCGTGGGCGTCGCCACCACGACCACCGTGGCCCCGGGGACCGGCCCGCCGACCCGGTCGGTGACCCGCGCGGTGACGGGAAGCGAGGCCCCCGGCGCGACCCCGGCCGGCACGCTGAGCGCCACGTCGAGCGCCCGGTCGACGGGCGGCACGGCGATGGTGGTGCGGGCCAGGGCGTGAGCTCGTGGGGCCTGGTCGCCGGTGGCGACGACGTGGGCCTCGACGACGACCCCTGGCCGCCAGCGCGCGGTGACCGGGAGCGAGAGCTCGGCGAGGCCCCGGCTGACCTCGAAGCGCTCGGAGGTCAGGACCCCGTCGCGCGCCACCGTGACGACGCCGGATCCGGTCGGGAACGGGGCGCGCACCAGGACCCGGGCGACCTCTCCCGGCGCGTGGACCGGCTGATCGGGGACCAGGACGAGCCGGTCGGCCGCGTCGGTCGGGTCGGAGAAGACGAGGAGGGGAGCGGTGGCACGCTCGCCGTTGGGGCCTGTGACCGCGACCTCCCACGCCCCGGGCTCGGGGGTCCAGGCGCAGCGGACCGGGAGGCCGGCGCTCGTGCGCTCGCAGACCTCGACCGGATCGTCGTCTCCGGCACCTCGCGTCGCGACGACCGTCAGCTCGCGACCGGCTCTGGGGCGCCCGCTCGGCGCGACCGCGACGATCTCGGCGGCGACCTCCTCTCCGGCGCGGGCCCAGCCTCGGGACAGCCGGATCCCGGCGAGGTCCGCGGTCCGCGGCAGGGCGACGGTCGTCCTCCCTTCGCGCGTGGGCTCGCCTTCGCTCGCCAGCGCGGCGCGGACCTCGACCCGCGCCGGGGTGGGGACGCCGGTCGGGACACTGAGCACCGCGTGGGCGCGCCCCTCGTCGTCGAGGTGGGACCGGGTCGTCGCCACGCGTGCGTCGCCGGGCGCTGGCCCGGAGAAGGTGAAGCCGTCAGGGGCGAGCGCCGGCGCCGGGCGCGGCGCGAGGGACGCGCGCCACCGGACGGTGTCCGCGGCCCCCTCGTCCCCGGGTCGGACGGCGAGGGTCAACCCGACCTCGCCAGGCGACGCGAGGCTGGCCGGGACCGCGGAGAGCCGCGGCGGTGAGGTGGCGGTCTCGGGGTCCATGACCGCGAAGGCGTAGGCGTGCTCCGCGAGGGTGGTCTCGCCGCGCTCGAGGGTGAGGGACAGGGTCGCACGCCCCGCGTGGGCGCGAGAGCTCAGCCGGGCGTCGATCGTGAAGCCGCCGAGGGCGTCGACCTCGGCCTCGCCGCGGTCGATCCGCCAGCTGCGCGCGTCGTGGATCGTCCAGCGCAGCGTCGCGCCGGGGCCGGGGGGGATCATGACGTCGTCGCTGCCCCGCGGAGCGACCAGGCGGACCCAGCCCTGCGCGCGCCAGCGCTCTCGGGCGACGCCGGGAGCCCCACCGTCGAGGACGAGCCAGCGCGCTCGCTCGGCGCCGGCGACCCGGAGCCATGGGCTCGGCCCGCCGAGGCCCGTGTCCCCGTCGGGGACGATCGCGACGTCCTCGCCCTTGCGGACGACGAGCCAGCTACGCCCCTCGCGCGGGAGCGTCGCGAGCGACAAGGAGGCGGTGCCGTCGGCGCCGGTCGCGGCGACCACGGGCCCTCCGGTGACGCCGCCCAGCCGGACCTCCGCGGCGGGGACGGACGCGCCGGTCGCGAGCTCGGTCACCCAGACGCGGACGCGGTCGCCGTCGGCCCAGACGCTCGCCGAGAGCTCGGTGGCATCGACCCAGCGGTGGAGGTCGAGGCGCTGGTACCAGATCCGCGGCTCGGTGGTGGGCGTGACGGATACGATGAGGTGGCCGCGGCCGTCGGGGAGGGCGTCGGACAGGTCGAGCGCCGTGACGATCGGCGTGTCGGCGGCGCCGCGGACCGAGACGACGCGCGTGTCGAGGAGCTCGCCCGGCGGGTCGATGGGGGTGACGGCCCGCGGGGCCTCTCGCGTGAAGACGAGCCAGGCCGGCCAGTCCTCGGGCCCGACGCGACGGACGCTGACCCGCAGCGCGTCGAGGTTCACGGTGGTGACGGGGAGCGCCCTGGCGGCGCCGGGCGGGAGCGCGACGAGGGTCGAGCCCGGCGCCCGGAGCTCGGGCGAGGCCGCGGCGACGTCGAAGCTGGCGGTCGCGGGCGAGGCGAGGCGCTGCCCGTGGATGTCGCGGAGGCCGGCGGCGACCGTGACCGTGTATCGGGTGCGACCATGGGCCTGGCCGCTCACGGTGATCCAGCGGCCGGCGACGGTGACCTCGAGGCCCGGGAGAGCCGGCGTGACGGTGATCTGCGCGGGGTCGAAGGCGGCCTCGTCGACCGGGTGGTCGAGCTCGAGGGTCCAGGGGTCGCCCGGCCGGCACGGGCCGCCGAAGCCGCAGCGGGTCCGCGTGACGGCGAGGGCCGGCAGCGTCCGCAGCGCGTGGACCTGGCGCTCGGTCGACAGGAGCGGGCCCTCGAAGGCGTTGATCCCCGGGCCGACGGTGAGGGTCGCGACCTCGCCGTCGGGCAGCGGCGCGATCGGCCGCAGCGCGACCGCGTGACGGCCACCGGCCTCGGCCGCCTCCGCGACCTCGGGGAAGGCCGCGAGCTCGTCCATCGTCGCGAGCCGGAGCGGCTGCGACCGCCCGCCGGCGACCAGCTGCGTCGCCTTCAGGGTCGAGCCGGGGTCGACCCGCTGGTCGAAGGTCAGGACGATCGGCGTGTCCCGCCGGACGCGCCGGCGGTCGCCCGGAGCGACCGCGAGGAGGCGAGGGCGCGACGTCTCGAAGGACCAGGTGTAGTCGTCCTGGAGCTCCGAGCCATCGGCTGCGCGGGCCCCTGCGTTGATGACGACGGTGTACGGGGTCGCCATCGGGAGGACGCCGTCGCGCGGGACGAAGACCAGCGTGCGGTCGCCGAGCCAGCGCCAGACCCCGTCTTCGGCAGGCTCGAGCGAGGTGATGAGGCGCGCGGTCTCGCGGGTCGCTTCCATCGGGCGGTCGAAGGTGACGCTCACCCGCTGGGCGCGGCGCACCTCGCCGGTGGGCGCCCCGCGGAGCGCGAGCGGCCCCGCGGCGAGCGCGGTCGCCGCGGGCTCCTCGGGCCACGCGGGGGTGAGCGGGAGATCCGACGGCTCGGGTAGCCCGGAGAGCGGCGCCGCGGCGGCGTCCGTGGCGGCCGCCGGGAGCTCGGGCAGGAGCGCCGTGAGCCGCGCGGCGGTGGCGTCGTCGAGGGGAGAGGCGCCGACCTGCGCCGGCCGGTCGGGCCCGGCCGCTGGCGTCAGGGTCAGCGTTGGGCCCGCCGGCGCTTTGGGGGGACGCGGGGCCTCGCCGTCCGCGGCGGGGACGTCGGGATCGTGGTCGGTGGAGAGATCGAGGGCGCCGTCCGCGGTCTTCGTGGCCGGGTTGCCGCACGCAGCGGTGAACAGCGCAGCGAGCGCGGCGAGCGCGGGGACGAGCCGGGACTCGCTGGAGTACCGGGGTGTGGGTGCGGGGGGCGTGACGTCGACTCCTATAGCGGGTCGGGGAGCCCGGCTCCGCGCCAGCTCCCCGCTCGTCGACGAGCATAGCGGGCCCCCGAGGGCGCGACAAAAAAGGTCCGGCGCGCCGTGGTAACGCGCGCGTCGGTCTCACGCCGGACAAGTTGTTGACTAAGTTGCTCACCTTTGTGCACAATCCGACGCCGGTCACGACGACGTCGTGGTCACCTACGTGTGCGCTCTCCGCGCGCCGGTCCAGCCGAGGACGAGAGATGTATCGCTACAACAGCATGGACACGCGCCTGGTGCGGGAGCGCGTCGAGGAGTTCCGAGGCCAGGTGCAGCGCCGGGTCGCGGGCGCGCTGAGCGAGGACGAGTTCCGCCCGCTCCGGCTGATGAACGGGCTCTACCTCCAGCGCCACGCCTACATGCTGCGGATCTCCATCCCGTACGGGCTCCTGACCGCGGCGCAGGTGCGCAAGCTCGGCTTCATCGCCGAGCGCTACGACCGCGGCTTCGGCCACTTCACCACCCGCCAGAACCTGCAGTTCAACTGGGTGCGCCTCGAGGACACCCCGGACATCCTGAGCCACCTCGCCGACGTGCAGATGCATGCCATCCAGACCAGCGGCAACTGCGTCCGCAACGTCTCGAGCGATCCCGAGGCCGGCGTCGCCCGGGACGAGCTGCTCGACGTCCGGCCCTACTGCGAGCTCCTGCGCCAGTACAAGGAGCTCCACCCCGAGTTCATGTTCCTGCCGCGGAAGTTCAAGGTCGCGTTCTCCGGATCGGACGAGGACCGCGCGGCGACCGCGGTCCACGACGTCGGCTTCCGCGCGACCCGCCGCGCCGACGGGGTCCTGGGCTGGCGGGTCTACGTCGGCGGCGGCCTCGGCCGCACCCCCCGCGTGGCCCAGCTGGTCCGGGAGTTCCTGCCGCTGCAGCAGTGCGTCAGCTACCTCGAGGCGATCCTGCGCGTCTACAACCTGCACGGGCGCCGCGACAACAAGTACAAGGCGCGCATCAAGATCCTCGTCGGCGACCTCGGAGTCGAGGCGTTCCGAGACCAGGTCGAGGCCGAGTGGGCCCAGGTCCCCGCGGCCGAGCGCGACCTCGGCGCCGACGCCATCGCCGAGGTCACCGCGATGTTCGACCACGGCGCCTTCGACCCGGCGGCCGCCGAGCACGTCGCGCACCTCGAGCGCCGCGCGAAGGACCCCGCGTTCTCGCGTTGGCTCGACCACAACGTCCGCCCCCACCGGGCGCCCGGCTACAACATCGTCTACCTGTCCCTCAAGCACCCCGGCCGCCCGCCCGGCGACGCCTCGAGCGACCAGCTCTACGCCATCGCCGACCTCGCCGAGCGCTACAACCGCGGCTTCGTCCAGGCGACCTACAGCCAGAACGTGCTGTTCCAGTACGTCGCCAACGCCGACCTCGAGGCCCTCTACGAGGCGCTGTCCGAGGCCGGGCTCGCGACCGCGAACGTCGGGACGCTGCAGGACCTCATCTGCTGCCCGGGCCTCGACTACTGCAGCCTCGCGAACGCGACCTCGATCGGCGTGGCCCAGGAGATCCAGGATCGCTTCTCGGATCCCGACGAGCTCGCCGACATCGGGCGCCTGAAGCTCCACATGAGCGGCTGCATCAACGCCTGCGGCCACCATCACACCGGCCACATCGGCATCCTCGGCATCGACAAGCGCGGCCAGGAGGCCTACCAGATCGGCATCGGCGGCAGCCCCGGCGTCGACGACACCGAGCCGGCGCAGGTCGCGCGGGTCCTGGGCGCCGCGGTCAGCCGCGATGAAGTCCCCGAGGTCGTGGGCCTCCTCGTCGACACCTACCGCGAGCTCCGCCGCGACGGCGAGACCTTCCTCCAGACCGTCGACCGCGTCGGCGTCGAGCCCTTCAAGGAGCGCGTCTATGGCTGAGCCCCAGCCCCTGATGATCCTCGACGGCGCGGTGGTCCCGCGCCGCTACACCCTCCTCGACGCCCCGCCCGACGGCCCGCTCGAGGCCGACACGGCCATCCCGTGTCACGACTGGCAGCGCCTCCACGCCGAGGGCGCCGACCTCGACGGCGTCGGCCTCATCCTCGAGGGCCACTGCGACCTCGCGGAGCTGCGCGGGTATCTCGACGCCGTGCCGTTCGTCGTCCTGCACATCCCGAAGTTCACCGACGGGCGCTGCTACACCCACGCCCGGCGGATGCGCCACTTCTGGGGCTACACCGGGACGATCCTGGTCTACGGGGACGTGCTCCGCGACCAGCTCGTCTACCTGTGGCGGGTCGGGGTGAACGCCTTCTATCTGCGGCAGGATCAGGACGTTCGCGCCGCGGTCCGGTCGTTCGCGCTCTTCACGGAGTTCTACCAGTACGGTCCGGTCAGGGCGCTCGGCGCCTGACGCGGGTCACACCGCCGAGGCGGGAGCGGAGCGCTTGCGGGAGCGCGGGATGGATGGGGGGCCGCGACCGTCGATGGGAGCTCGCCGCGCGACGCCTGGCGTCGGGCTGGCTCGCCTACTGTGCCGGCTGCGGGAAGGTCAGCCGCAGGCGCACGAGATCGCCGGTCGGGTAGTAGGGCTCGGGCCCGCAGGTGTCGCCCTGGCGGACGCAGTCGAGGCCTCGCCAGCCGTTGACCTCGACCCCGCGTGACGGCTGCTCGGGGGGGAGCCGCTCCTCCTTCTTGACCTCGTAGAGGCGCTTGAACTCCTCGTAGGTCTCGACGTCCCGTGGCCCGATCTCGCGCCCCGGCCGCTCGTCGACGACGACGACGCGTCCCGCGCGGTAGAACAGCTCGTAGCCGTCGGTCGACAGGATCAGCGCCACGTCCTCGGGGTTCGCCTCGGGCGGCCGCTGAACCGACGCGCACGCCGTCAGGACCGCTACCGAGAACGCGACCGCTCCGAGTTGGATCAGGCCTCGCACCGTGTACCTCCGGGACCTCCGCCGGAGCGCCGTGATGGCCGAGAGCGTCCTCGGCCGCGCGCCGCCGTTTCGCCTCACACCCCACAGCGTACGCCCGCGGCGGCCGCCTGGGAATGGCCCGGCAGGCCTCGGCTCGCCTCGGACCGGCTCAGGGCGCGAGCGGCGCCCCGGTCGCGGCGTCGAGCGCGATGAGGGCCTCGCGGAGGGCGAGCGCCGCCGCGATCTCGCGGCGGGTCAGCGCGAGCCGCGCCTCTTCGACCTCGACGGCGGCGTCGGGGGAGGCCGTGCGCGCCTCGGCAGCCTCGCGGAGGGCCTCGATCCGCGCCTCGGGGTAGCTCGCCAGCGCCTCGCGCGCCGCCGCGAGCCTGGCGTTGGCCCGGTCTACGGCTGCACGAGCCGAGGCGACCTGGCTCGCGACCGAGCGGACGTCGCGCTCCGCCCGCGCCCTGGCGAGGGCCACCTCGGCGTCGGCCGCCGCGACCTGACCGTCGCCGAGCCGGAAGATCGGCAGCGAGATGCCGAGGGTCAGCCCCCAGCGCTCGGGATCGAGGTCTCCGGTCACGTACTCGAGCTGGGCGAAGTCGAACCACGGCCAGCGCTCGCGGCCAGCGACGAACCGCCGGGTCGTCCCGCGCTCGACCTCCGCCGCCGCGGCGGCCACGACCGCGCGTCGGCTCAGCGCCAGGCGGGTCAGCGCGTCGACCGCGGGGAGCTCCGCCGGCGCCTCCCAGGCGCCGAGGTCCCCACGCGCGCTCACCGAGCAGCCGGCCGGCGCGCCGACGGCGTCACCGAGGGCGCGCGCCTCGGCGTCCACGTCGGCGCGTGCCCGAGCGGCGGCCTCGCGCGCGGAGGCCAGGTCGAGGGTGGCCAGGTCGGCGTCCACCCGGGTCGCGGCGCCGGCGCGGGCCGCGCGCGCCGCTCGGTCGGCTCGCGCCTCTGCCAGCGTCACGAGGCGGTCTCGAACCGCGAGGTCGGCCTGGGCCGCGATCAGCCGGGCGTGCGCGAGCCGCGCGCCGCTCGCGAGGGTCAGCGCCAGCTCGTCACGCTCGGCCTGCGCGACGCGCGCCTCGAGCGTCGCCTCGTGCTCGCGGGCCGACAGCGTCCCGGGCCGCTCGAAGCGCGCGCGGACCCCGACGCCGAAGGTCGGTCCCCCGTCAATCACCTCGTCGAGCTGGATCTTTCCGACGCGGAGCTCGGGATCGCGCTCGCGGGGCGTGTCCACGGCGGCCTCGGTGGCCCGGGCGCGCGCGTCCGCCACGCGCAGCTCGGGGTGGCCCGCCACCCGCGCGATCACCGCGGCCTCGTCGAGGGGCTCGGCCGGGCAGCGCCCTTCGCCGACGCTCGCCGCGGGGGGCAGCAGCCCCTCGGCCCAACGGGTTCGTCCCTCGGGGCCGAGCGGCGCCGGCGCGTGCCAGCACCCGCTCGCCGTGGCGAGGGCGGCGACGGTGAGGGGCAGGAGAGCAAGGCGAGCGCTGCCTCTACGGCTCATCCGGGTCCGCCCTGGCTCGGCCCGCCGCCGGGCGCCTCCTCGGCGCGATGGCTGAAGCGCACGTCGAAGGCGGTGCCCGGGACCAGCGTGACCGACGGGTCGAGCTGGATCTGCACGGTCCGACCCCAGAGCGGCGTCCGCGGCTCCCGCCAGCAGCGCTCGGGGAGCTGCCCGACCGGCCCGACGGCGACGGCCGTGCCCCGGCGAAGGGTGTCCCGGGCGTGGTGTGGCGCCAGGTCGGCGACGTCGCCCACGCGGACCGCGGGCCCGGTGTCCTCGGGTAGGCACGCGATGACGCGGCCCGGGTTGTCCGCGACGATGCGGGCGATGGGCACCGCGGCCTCGGCGACCTCGCCCGGGTGGCGCTCGAGGGCGATCACCTCGCCGGCCACGGGGGCCCGCAGGACGAGGTCGTCCCGCTCCGCGCGGGTCAGCAGGAGGCGGCTGTCGAGGACCTTCAGCCGCGCCTCGAGCGGGGCCACGGCCTTGTCCACGTACTCGCTCGGATCCAGGGTCTCGCGCGCACCGGCCGCGGCGGCCTGGCGCTCGAGCAGCGCGACCGTCTGGCGGGCCTCGGCGACCTCCTCGGCGAGGGGTGTTCGTTTGACGATCAGGTCGCTCAGGGCCTGGTTGTCGAGGAGCTGCTCGTCGACGAGGTCTCGCCGACGGCGGAGCTCGCGGTCGATCGCCTTCAGCTCGGCGCGGCGGGTGTCCAGGGACGCGCGGGCGGCCTGGAGGTCCCGCTCGGCGGCGGCGACCGCGCTGTCCTTGTCCTGGACCGAGGTGACGCCGGCGCGTCGCGCGTCCGCCTGGGCTTTCTGGAGCTCGGCCTCGACCTCGGCGCGCTCGGCCTCGAGGACGCGCAGATCGTGCTCGATGGGCGAGGGGTCGAGGGTGGCGACGATCTGCCCGGCCGCGACGCGGTCACCGGTGGCCACCAGGACGGTCGCCAGGCGCCCGGTGCGGAGCGGGGAGACGCCGACCTCGTCGCGGGCGGCCACGCCGGTCACGGCGCCCCCGGGCGTGACGCCGGTCCAGAGCCACACCGCCACGCCCACCGCCACCAGCCACAGGGCCAGCGGCGCCATGCGCTCGCGCAGGAAGGCTCTCAGATCGCCGCGATACTGCATGGGCTCAAATCTCGAGCGTGGGGTCTTGGAGGATGAGGGAGACGTCGGTCGCGCCGCCGATTGCCTCGACGGCGCGGACCAGCTCGCCCCGGGCGAGGCGCGCGGGCAGGCGCACCTGATAGGCGTACTGCATGGCCTCGCCCTGGGCGACCTCGCGCAGGGTCACCAGGGCGAAGTTGCGCGTGGTCTGCTGCAGCACCTTGGCGATGGCGCGCTCGGCGTCGGCGGTCGCCGGGAGCTGCAGGCGGAGGAGGCCGTCGAAGCGCTGCTGGCTGCCGAACTCGGTCCAGGTCAGCGCGATGGACACGACGCAGAACAGGACCGTGCCCGCCACGGCCGGGCCCCAGGCGCGGAGCCCGGCGGCGATGCCGGCGCCCAGGGAGGCGAAGACGAAGACCATGTCGCGCGGGTCGCGCATGGCGGTCCGGAAGCGGATGATGGCGAGGCTGCCGGCGATGCCGAGGCCGGCGGCGATGCTGTTGTTGATGGCCAGCATCAGCATCGCGGCGACGATCCCGCCGACGGAGATCGCGACCACGAAGGAGCGCGAGTAGGACATCCCGCGGAAGGTCCACATGTAGACCGTCGCGATGGCCTGCCCGAGCACGAAGGCCAGCACCAGCGAGAGCGCCGCGGCCTCGGCGGTCGGCGAGCTGGCGGGGCTGAAGAAGACGTCGAGCGAGCTCATGTGACCTCGACGCGGCGGAGGGGGAGGGTGTTCCACGTCCGGATGGACGTGCCGTACTTGGAGAAGGCGCGGCGCCAGAGGCTCAGGCGCTGGACCAGGTGGCTCATCCAGCTCGGCGCGTTGGCGGTGAACTTGAGCTCGAGCACGATGGCCGAGTCCTGGGCGACGCCCTGGGTCTCGGGGTCGTCGTTGGCGCGCCAGGCGCGCGGGTCGTGGTCGAAGCTCGGGCGCTCGACGTGCTGACTCTTGATGCGGGTGTCGAAGGTGATGCGCGCGTAGTCGTCGACCTCGCTCGACCAGGCCTCGCGGGCGTATCGGACGAGCGCGACGGGGGCCGCGTGGTGGGTGTGGACGAGGGCGACGAAGCGCTCGACGGCCGGGTCCGGCCCGATGAGGTCCCGCGACACCCACGGGTTCGTCAGGAGCTGCGGCCACCGGTCGACCGGGACGGCGCCGCGCGTCTTGAGGATGATGTCGTGGTAGCGGCGCTTGACCTCGAAGAAGACGCGGTCGCTGGCCGCGCCCGGATAGTGGCGCACGCGCAGCTTGAAGCGGTCGAGCAGCTCGATCTCGTTGGCGTGGAAGAGCGCCCACTTCGGCGTGTCGAAGTAGAGGCTCTCGATGGTGTAGCGGTGGTCGGGCTGACGTTCGGCGAAGCGGTCGAGCACGCAGAACGGTCGTATCGCGCGCCGCACGGCGTCGGCGACCTCGGCGGAGACGAGGTACTTGAACTCCCTCCGCTCGATCCGTGTCAGGGTCCCCTCCCGCAACAGCCGCCTCCCTCGCGCCGCGTGACGCCCGCGGCCATCGAAAGGGGTCGGCCAGCGAGCGAACGCCAACGTTAGCAGAATTGCGCGGGTCGATGCAGATCAGGCTGTCGCGCCCTCGCTCCGCGCCCCGTCGGCGACGGTCTCGCGGCCGCTATCGAAGCTCACGCCTGGTGTTCACGTGGCGCCGCGTCCTGTCGCTGCGCGTCGTCCCGCCCCACCGAGAGGTGCTCTCCGTGGTCGACGCTCGGGGACGGGCGCCGAACCGCCCGGGCGGGGCGGCTGGTACGACCGCGAGCCAGCGGGAGCTCGCTCAGCGACCGCTCGTGAACTGGAGCCCTCGGATGAGGAGCGGCGGGCACACGAAGCACTCGCCGTCGAAGGTCGTGTGGGGCTCGAGGTCGCGGCCGACGCCGCCCGCCGGGATCCGGGCGAAGGCCTCGAGGATCGAGTCGGTGAAGCGCATCGTCTCGACGGCGTGTCGCTGGCGTCCGCCCTCGACGAGGAACGCCGCGTCACGGAGGAGCCCGGTCATCACCGCCCGGCGCGGCTCGAGCATCCCGTTGACGTAATGGAAGCGCGAGATGAGGAGCCCGCGGTCGAGCTGGCCGACGAGCTCGTCGACGCCGGCGCTGCCTGGGAGAAAATGGACGTGGTTGGCGCGGGCGCCGTCCGCGGCCAGCTGGGCCGGGTCGCTGGCGTGGCCCGTCCCGGCGCAGCCCGCCCGGCGCGCCGAGCGCGAGTCGTGGACGCCGCTTCGGCCGACCCCGCCCTCGATGAGGGAGACCCGCTGACGCGGCTGCCCCTCGGCGTCGAAGGGGCTCGGGACGCCGACGCCGTAGGGCATCAGGCCGTCGTCGACGAGGGTGACGCGCTCGCCGGTGACGCGCTGACCGAACCGCTCGGCGAGAAAGCTCGTGCCGTCTTCGACGGCGCGGGAGCCGAAGCCGATCTCGGCGAGCCAGAGGAGGAGGTCGGCGACCGCGGCCGGCATCAGCACCACGTCCCAGGCCCCGAGCGGGACCGGGCGCGGGTCGTGAGCCCGATGGCAGGTCGCTCGGACCTCCTCGGCCATCGTCGCGATGACGCCGGCGTCCACCCGCGCGGTGTAGGTGGCGCGATAGGCGCTCGCGCGGTGGCCCGCCGGGCGCTCGAGGGCGGACAGCGCGAGGTCGGCGTAGCTCCCCTGGTGGAAGGCGTCGACCCCGGCGGTGGAGCGCACGGCGCGGGTGCCGAGCCCGGTGTGGAAGCGGCCGGCGAGCGCGAGGCCGTCCTTCTCGTGGGCCTCGAGGGCGGTCGCCAGCCAGCGGGCCTTGGTCTCGCCGTCGAGCCAGGCGGTGTCGGCGTCGAGGGCCCAGCTCGGTGCCTCGCGCGAAGGCCCAGGCGCCGAGAGTGACGCGGCGTCGCCCTCGGCGTGGGGAGAGGCGGTCGCCGCCTGGGCCTCCGCCTCCCGGACGCAGGCGGCGAGGCCGTCGTCGCTGAGGTCGGTGGTCGTCGAGATGCCGAGGCCACCGGCGCGGACGGCGCGGACCGTCACCCGCCCGACCGTCGCCCGGCCGGCCTGGACGACGCGGCTCTCGGCGAGGCGCATGGTCGCCACCTCGCGCCCGGTGAAGGCGACCTCGAGGTCGTCGCTGGCGGCGCGGCGCGCCATCGTCCGGGCGATGATGTCGTCGGTGGCGGCGCGGTCGAAGACCGTCGGTCGAGGGGCGGACATGCTCACGTGCTCCTCACGTTCACGCGCTCGAAGCGCGCCGGGGCGCATCCGTGGCCGACGAACATGAGCTGCACGGGGTCGCCCTTGCCGCAGTACGACCAGCCCCACATCTGCCAGGCCTCGGGCCCCGCGATCCCGGAGCAGCCGCCCCAGAACTTCGGGGTCACGCCGGTGTACACGGGGTTCTTGTAGATCTCTCCGGTCAGCCGGCCGCCCTCGATGGCGTAGGCGATCTCGCAGCCGAACTGGAAGTTCAGCCGCAGGTCGTCGATGGACCAGCTCTTGTTCACGTCGAGCAGGACGCCGTCGTCCACCCCGGCCACGAGGTCCGCGAGGCTGCCCTCGCCGGGCTCGAGGTTGACGTTGACCATCCGGACGATGGGCAGGTGCTCCCAGGACTCGGCGCGGAGCGCGCTGGCCGAGGGCTTGCCGAGCCGGGCGGCGGCGTCGCGGCCCGAGAGATAGCCGACGAAGCGGCCGCGCTCGACCAGGGGCGTCACCGTCGCCGGCGTCCCCTCGTCGTCGAACCCGAAGGTCCCGGGGCCGAGCGGAGTCGTCGCGTCGGCGGTCAGGTTCACCCGCTCGGAGCCGAACTGGAGTCGGTCGAGCTTCTCGGGGAGCAGGAAGCTCGCGCCGGCCAGGCTTATCTCCTCGCCGAAGGCGCGGTCGAGCTCGGTCGGGTGGCCGACCGACTCGTGGATCTGGAGCGAGAGCTGCGAGCCGGCCAGGATCACGGTCTTCTCGCCCGCCGGGAGCGGCTCGGCCCGGGTCAGGGCGACCGCCTCGTCGGCTACGCGCTGGGCCTCGCCCGGGAGGTCGAGGTCGTCGAAGACCTCGAAGCCGGCCTGCAGGACGTTGCCCTCGAAGCCCTTCGGCGCCGAGCGGATCTGGACGTCGTCGCCGTGCTTGGCCAGCGCGGTGACGCCGCCGCCGGACAAGACCTGGCGCTGGTGGCCGCGCCCGCCGCCCGAGGTGAAGAGCCAGACCTCCTTGGACAGGAAGACCGCCGTTCCGCGGGCACCGCTGACGCCGTTCACGGCCATCATGACGTCGTGAGCGGCGGCGAAGGGGGCGACCTTCTCGTCGAGGCCGACGGTGAACGGGTCTCGGACGAGCGGGGTCTCGTAGGTGATGTCGAAGTTCGGCGGCGTCACGACGGGCTGGCGCGCCGTGGCGGCCGTGGCCTTCGCCGCGAGCACGGCGCCCTCGGCGGCGCGTGCGACCCCGTCCCGGCTGAGCACGTTGGTCCCGGCGTGGCCCCAGCCGTCGCCCACCAGCGCCCGGATCCCGACCCCGAGGTCGCGGTCGACTCGCCGCCGGTCGAGGATCCCGTCCCGGAAGTCGAGGGCCTCGCGATCTCGCTTGACGACCCGCACCTCGACGAACCGCGCCCCGGCCGAGATGGCGGCCCGGATCGCGCCCTGGGCGAGCTCGTCCGCCAGCGCCTCCGGGATCGGCTCGAGCCCGCTCACGGCTTCGGCCGTCGCGCGAAGAGGTTCGCCAGGATGCTCCCGAGGTCGACCTTGACGGAGATGTTCGGCGCCTTGGGCCCGCCGCCTCCGCCCTCGCTTCCGCCTGCGCTCGCGCCCTCGCCTCCGCCCTCGCTTCCGCCTGCGCTCGCGCCCTCGCTTCCGCCCTCGCTTCCGCTTCCGCTTCCGCCCTCGCTTCCGCTTCCGCCCTCGCTTCCGCCTGCGCTCGCGCCCTCGCTTCCGCTTCCGCCTGCGCCCTCGCTTCCGCTTCCGCCTGCGCCCTCGCTTCCGCTTCCGCCTGCGCCCGCGCTCTCGCTTCCGCCCGCGCCCTCGCTCTTGCCTGCGCCCTCGGCCTCCCACCGCGCGTGCTCGTCCACGTCGACGGGCCCCTTCGCCTTCGCCGCCTCGCCCGCCACGGCGCCGCCCATCGCGGCCCCGAGCTGCGGAATGAGCGCCGCGGCCAGCCCCTGAAAGAGGTTGCCGAGCAGCGCGGTCCCGTGGTTCCGCAGGAACTCGCCGTCGATCTGCACCTCGGTCTTGCCGGACTTCGCGGCGTAGTCCTCGAGGAAGCTGTTGACGGTCCCCTTGAGCGCCTCGCCGATGCGCGCGGCGCTCTCCGAGGCGTCGGCCTGCGACCGCTGGCGCTTCTCCCGCGCGGCGGCCAGGTCGATGACGTCGGCGCCGCCGGGCTCCTCGGTCGGCTTCGGCGCGTCTCCCCCGGAGGCCAGCTTCGCGCGGACCTCCTCGAGCGCGGCCTTCGCGTCCTTGCCGGTCAGCGCGCCCAGCACCGAGGCGACCAGCTCGTCGGCCCCCTTCGGCGCACCGGGCTTCGCGTCGGGATCCGGTGCCTCGGCCTCGTCGGCGCCGAAGCGCTCGCGGATCGTCCGCGAGACGGCCTTCTCGAAGGCGTCGAGGGTCAGGTCGTCGCCGTCGGAGAAGCGGAGCTCGCCTCCGTCACCAGCCGACGGCTCGTCCTGGGTGAACGCCGACAGGTCGACCTCCTCGCGCGTCCGGATGCGGAAGACGCCGTCCTCGTCGAAGGGCCAGGGGTCTTCGGTCACGGAGGGCCCGGTGGCGGCGGCCTCGGTGGCCTCGGCTTCCGGCGCTCCCGGTGTCCCCTTCTTGTGGTCGTCGTCGCCTGCGCTCATGTCGTCCCCCTGGCCCCAATCAAGCTACCGATACGGTGGGGCTCTTACCACGGAGACACTGAGGCACGGAGGGCACACGGAGAAGACGTCACGCGCCTCGTCCCAAAGAACTTCGCTCCGTGCCGTCTCCGTGTCTCCGTGTCTCTGTGGTCAAGAGAGTGTTCTGAATCGGCGTGTTGTGTTTGCTGCGGTCGAAATTGCCCTAAACGGATGACTCTCAAGTGAGATCCGTTCGCAGTTGCACAAGGGAGCCAGCCCCCCGTGCGCGAGTGGTGGCCCGAGACGGGGTAGCGAAGAACTTGAAGAGGGCGGCGTTCCCGCGATCCTGG
>Ga0209475_10000237_pt1 | contig 150255 bp, 120 predicted proteins | sample tdDd471_FD_187128 | JGI IMG/M metagenome (GOLD analysis project Ga0209475, IMG submission 187128) | Marine sediment microbial communities from the Atlantic coast under amendment with organic carbon and nitrate - tdDd47.1 (SPAdes)... | ecosystem: Environmental > Aquatic > Marine > Coastal >... | reverse complement strand
CCTTCAAAGACGCAAAAAACCCAGAAGACGAAGAAGAAATCTACCGAAGCATAGGCTTCCAATACGCCACCCAAAACATAAAAAACGCCATAAAACACGCAGCAGAACACCCAGTAAACTTCTACCCATACCAACACAACCCCGAATGCAACCCAGCAAACTTCCCAGAACAAGAATACGATTTCAGCGAATTCGAAGACGACAACGACAACAACAACAACGAATAAAAAAACTCCGTCATTGCTAGCGATAGCGTCGCAATCTCTAAACCACCACAAACCCAATAATTAAAATAAAGTATAATATGAAATCAAATTTAAACTCAAAAAAAATAACAACCTTCCGAAGGTTCCAAAACCTTCGGAAGGTTTAACTCACCCACAAAATTAAAACAAAGTAAAAAAATGCAACCAAGTGTAACCTCAAAAAAAACTCCGTCATTGCGAGCGATAGCGTCGCAATCTCAAAAACACCACAAACCCAAAAAATTAAAACAAAGTAAAAATATGAAACCAAGTGTAACCTAAAAAAACACCGTCATTGCGAGCGATAGCGCCGCAATCTCAAAACCACCACAAACCCAAAAATCAAAAACAAAGTAAAAAAATGCAACCAAGTGTAACCTAAAAAAAAACCTGTCATTGCGAGCGATAGCGTCGCAATCTCTAAACCACCACAAACCCAAAAATCAAAAACAAAGTAAAAAAATGCAACCAAGTGTAACCTCAAAAAAAACCCCGTCATTGCGAACGATAGCGTCGCAATCTCAAAACCACCACAAATCCAAAAATTAAAACAAAGTAAAAATATGAAACCAAATGTAAACTCAAAAAATACCCCGTCATTGCGAGCGATAGCGCCGCAATCTCAAAACCACCACAAACCCAAAAATTAAAACAAAGTAAAAATATGAAACCAAATGTAACCTCAAAAAATACCCCGTCATTGCGAGCGATAGCGTCGCAATCTCAAAACCACCCCAAATCCAAAAATTAAAATAAAGTATAATATGAAACCAAATGTAACCTCAAAAAAAACAACAACCTTCCGAAGGTTCCAAAACCTTCGGAAGGTTTAACTCACCCACAAAATTAAAACAAAGTAAAAATATGAAACCAAGTAAAACCTCAAAAAAAACTCGTCATTGCGAGCGATAGCGTGGCAATCTCCAAACCACCCTCTAATCCAAAATAAAATAAAGGAAAAATAAGTAACATAGTGTAACCTCCGAATGCCGCCAAAAACACCTTCATTCAAAGCAAAGCGATGAATAACGACGCATTTTCAAAGAAAGATTAGATTTACAGGAAAATTCGTTTCATTTTTAGAATTTGTTTTGGATAGAAGAGTAGATAGTTTTCGCTACCGTCTTGAACCTTGTATTTCTTTTTTAATTGTTCAGTTGTGGAGTTTATGCTTCTTCGGATTATGTTGTATTTTTCACCGTTGATTTGTCTAATTAGTTTTTTGTCTCCCAATTTATGTTGTGAGATTAATTCAAAAATTCTCCCAGGGAAGTCTGTTTTGAATTTATCGGAGGTGTAAATATTTGCACGGTTATCTATTTTGTTTAGGTCGAATTGATGGGCTATACTATTTTCTACGCTTAATTTTTTTATCGAAACGTCAGGTAGGTATATATATTTTTGAATGGCACTTATTGATACTTGTTTATTTATGTCTTCAATATTGAAATTATAAACACGATTTTTATTTAGTAGTGCCGCTTTGAATATTGGTTGATTGTCGTGGTTTTGTGTGGGATTTATTAGTATAAGTATTTCTTTGCATTCGTTTTTATAGCTTAATATATGCAACTCTTTTATACCATCGATTTTGTTTAACAAGTAGGAAATATCAGTCATTGGAGATAGTTTTATTAGAATTTGTTTTGATTTTTGTTTCATTAATTCTAATATTTCAACGATGTTTGGGCTTGATTGTTCGAGTAGGAAAACTTTATTTTGGTTTTGGTCTCTTCTTGCTGGGTCAATGAAAATCAAGTCGAAAATGTAGGGTGTTTCTGTTAAGAATTGCTTGGCATTGGTGTTAAATAGTTCAACGTTTTGAATATTTAATGTGGTGAAATTATGCTTGGCAAGGTTGAACAGTTCTGCAGATTGCTCTACGTAGTATGAGCTTTCACATTTTTTTGAGATTGCAATGAAATCGATTCCAAAGCCTGCTGTTAGGTCTGCAAACTTTTTTGTATTCTTGATTAATGATGATTTGTATTCTGCTGTTAGTTCTGATGATGATTGTTCGATAGAGAGTGGTGGTGGGAATGTTAAATCATAGTTTTTATAATAAGTTGGTAGTTTTTTTTTAGATTTTTGTCTTGCTTTGATTTGGAAAATACAGTCTTCTATGTTCTCAATTTTAAATTGATTTTTTTTTAAGCTAAGCGTGAAAGTATCGGCGTTAATATTTTCTTTGATGAAGCTTAATTGCGCATCAGAGAATTGGGTAATCTTTTTCAATTTTCATAGCCTATCAATTCGAAATATTCGCTTTCGTTGAGGATAGTAACGCCGTGTTTTAGGGCTTTATCATACTTGCTGCCTGGGTTTGCTCCTACAATTACATAGGAGGTTTTTTTAGAGACAGATTTGCTTTCCTTTCCTCCTTTTGCTTCTACGAGCTTGGCGGCTTCTTTACGGGACATTTTTTCTAATTCACCAGTGAATACGAAAGTTTTACCTTCGAATTCATTATTTATATTATTTTTATCAAAATCCGATGTGAAGTTTAGTCCTAATTGTTTTAGTTCTTGGATTTGATTTTTATTGTTTTCATTGTTAAAATATTCGATGATGGAGTCAGCCATTTTGTCGCCGATTTCAAATATTGCTATTAGTTGTTCTTTAGTGGAAAGTGCGAGTTCATCGATATTATTGAAGTGTTTAGTAAGTATTTTTGAGCCACCTTCACCGATAAATCTAATTCCGAGGGAGTAGAGGACTTTTTGGAACGGCATTTCTTTGCTTTTTTCTATTGCATTTAGGAGTCGTTCTAAGCTTTTTTCTGCCCATCTGTCTAAGTTCAAAATTTCTTGAGATTTTTCATGTAATTTATATATATCAGTTATGTTTGTGAGGAGACCGATGTCCACGAATTGAGATATTACTTGTTCGCCGAGGGATTCAATGTTCATTCCGTCGCGTGATGCGAAATGTTCGAGTGCTTTTTTGAGCATTAATTTAGAGCCCTCAATTTTTAGGTAGTGATTGGCTTCACCTTCGATTCTTTGGATTGAGTTTCCATCAATTTGGCTTGGAAATTCATATTTTTTTGAGTTTTTATCACGTTTGGATAAATCAACTTTTGTAACTTTTGGTATTACCTCCCCACCTTTTTCGATATATACTGTGTCCCCTACTCTTATATCTTTTTCAATGATGTAATCTTCGTTATAGAGAGATGCACGGCTGATGGTGGAGCCGGAGAGGAAAACTGGTTGGAGTTCAGCCACTGGAGTAACGGCACCGGTACGTCCTACTTGGAGGGTAATTGCATTGAGTTTGGTTGTAACAGTTTCGGCTTCGTATTTGAAAGCGATTGCCCATTTTGGAGAGCGGGCAATGGTTCCGAGTTCTTCTTGGTGGGAGAGTGAATCTACTTTTATTACTATGCCGTCTATCATAAATGGTAGTAGGCTTCGCTCTGTGTCCCATTTGTTTATGAATTGGAATACTTCGTCGATTGAATAACAAATGCTGTAATGTTCCGGTGCTGGCAATCCTAATTCTTTGATTATTTTTAGATTTTCAGAGTGGGATTGTGTTTTAAGCTGGTGGGTATCTAACCAATATGTACAGATTTTAAGTGGGCGTTTAGCTACTGATTTGCTATCTAATTGTTTTAAAGAGCCGGCGGTTGTATTTCTTGGATTGGCATAGTTTGGGAGTCCTTGTTCTTCTCTTAATATATTAATGTCATCAAAGTCTGAAATATCCATATAGACTTCACCTCTGATTTCGAAGTCTAATAGATTTTGGTTATTAATAGTGAGTTTGTTGGTTTTCAGTGGTAGGTTTTTTATAGTTTTTGCATTTTCAGAGATATTATCTCCTTTATAACCATCTCCGCGAGTGGTTGCGATGTTGAATACATTGTTTGTGTATTTGATTGATATTGCAACACCATCGAATTTTAGTTCGACTACGTAGCGGTAGTCATTATGACCTAGTTCTTCTCTTACTTTTCTATCAAAATCTTCTACTTCTTGGCGTGAATAGGTATTGGCAAGAGATAACATTGGGGTTGAGTGTTCAACTGATTCGAATGAATCTATGCTATCGGAGCCGATTTTTTGGGATGGAGAATCTTTAGTGAAAAGTTCAGGGTATTTGGCTTCTAATTCTAATAATTGGGAAAAGAGTTTATCGTACTCTCTATCGGAAATAGTAGGTTTATTATTTTGATAGTAGTCGATATCGTGTTGACGGATTTGGTCTTTTAATTTTTCGTATATTTTTTTGGTTTCGTTTTCCATGATAAAGATTTGAATGATAAAAGAAAAAGGTGTAGAATAAGAAACTTAAGTTTTAAATGAAACGTAGTTAATAAATAATGAATAAAAAAACTAAAATGTTTTGATTATGAAGGTAAATTTAAGTAATTTTCCACGACATATCAATTAAATTTATAGTATTTCGTTTTCTTTATTTACATGAAGGCATTTAGAAAAATAATTTTAATTGAATTTATGGAAATAAATTTTTAGAAGAGAACAAGATAAAAAAGCTCGAGGACATAATGAAAAAAATGATATTTGGTATATTTGCTGTAACGGTGGGTATAATAATCGGATTATTTGTACAACCGACTTATTCGGGGGATACAATATATACTCAATTTAATAAGTTTAGGACTGTATTTAATACGGCATTTAGGAATTATGTTGATGAGTTGGATTCTGAAAAGATGATGGAAGATGCTATAAAGGGTATGCTGCAGGAGTTAGATGTGCATAGTGTGTATATAGACAAAGAAAAGATGAAGAAGGTGGAGGAAGATTTTCAGGGACATTTTCATGGTATTGGGATACAGTTTGATTATTTAGAAGATTCAATAACAGTTATTTCACCGTTGGCGGGTGGTCCAAGTGCTGCTTTGGGTATTCAAGCTGGGGATAAGATAGTGATGATAGATGATTCGAATGCGGTAGGGATAGAAAGGAGCGATATACCGAAGAGGCTGAAGGGACCGAAGGGTACTTTGGTAACGGTTGATATTTATAGAGAGGGAGAAAAAGAGCTTTTGCATTTTGATATAATCAGAGATGTAATACCTAATGAGTCATTAAATGCTAAATATATGATAGAGAATACTGATATAGGTTATGTTAGTTTTGGAAGATTTTCAGCTACAACTCATGATGAGTTTATGAAGGCAATTAGGGAATTAAATTCTAGGGGAATGGAAAAATTAATATTGGATTTGAGGGGAAATCCTGGTGGATATTTGACGCAGGCATTTAAGATAGCAAATGAGTTTTTGCCGAGGGGTGATACGATAGTTTATACAAAGGGTAGGCTTGAGCAAAATAATCAGTTTTTTAAGGCAGATGGTCAGGGTAGGTTGACGGATATCCCTGTGATAGTGATGATAAACGGTGGTTCTGCATCTGCTTCGGAAATTGTATCGGGTGCGATACAAGATAGAGATAGGGGTTTGGTAGTAGGTCGAACTTCTTATGGAAAGGGACTTGTTCAGAGGCAATACCCATTAGAAGATGGATCGGCATTTAGGATAACAATTTCTTATTATTATACTCCATCCGGTCGTTCGATACAGAGACCATTTAAAGATAAGGATAAATACCGTTCATTGTTTGGAAGATTAGAACTTGAAGAGGGTGCGAATTTGGATCAGGCAATTGAAAACATCAAACATAAGCTAAGAGATAGTGCTCATGTTGCTGAAGAAATTAATTTGGATTCGTTACCATTATTTCATACCAGAAGTGGTAGGACTGTACTTGGTGGGGGTGGTATAACTCCTGATTATATAATAATGCCTGATACATCAAAGTTGCAGGATTTGACTGTGCAGTTTAGAAGAAAACGTTTGTTTACTATATTTGCTGACCACTATTTGAAAGAGGGCGGAAAGTTTATAAAGGACAAGTATGAGGATGATTTTGCAAGTTTTTATAAGGATTTCAAACTCAATGATGGTGCTTGGGAAAGTTTCAAGGAATTAGCTGAGTCTAAAGAAATAGAGTGGAATCAAGAAGAATTTGAGATAGATAAAGATTTTATTGAATTGAGTATAAGTGCTGATATTTCAAATATAGTTTGGGATAGGTACAATCAAATTCAATTCTATCATAAAATCGATAGGCAATTATTGAGGGCAATAAAGCTATTTCCTGAGGCAGAAAAAATTTCGAATTTATAATTTTTATTAAAATATATTTTTGATATAAACTACTTAAACGACTTTGAATATACGTTTTTCAAAGTCGTTTTTTTAATATGAAAAAATCATTCTTATTTTTTATTAGTGTAATATTATTTTTTGCTTTTCTGAATACAGTTAATGCGAGTAGGGATTTTATATTTGAGGGTGAGTATGTTGAGTATGATGTAAGTTTTTGGGGTATTCAATTAGGGAAGATAAAAATTTCGACTATGTATGATACGAAGTTTGATGATGTTAGATTTCATTCGATGAAGGCACATTTTAAGGCAGATGAAGATATACCATTTGTTGATTTGGATATAAAATTTAATACTTGGATGGATACTACAGTTAGTTATACGAAAGAATTTTTAGCTGAGAATTTAGTTAAAGACAGGGATTGGGATACTGAGCGATATAAATTTGATTTTGATAAAAATGTAATTAATTCGACTACAAAGGTTATGGATTCGGTTGTTGATTCGAGGGTGATAAAAACAATGCAGAAATGGGTAGATGGGTTGGCGTTATATTTTTATGCGAGGAGGTATGTAGATGAGAAGAAAGAGATAGTTGTTCCGACAATTATGAATGCGGATACTTCTACGACTTGGTTTAAATTTGGGCAGTATATAGAGCCAGTGGAAATTGATGCTGTTGATTATGACATTAGTACTGTTTATTTTGAAGGGAAGGCATTTTGGAAGGGATTGTATGGTATGAGTGGGGAATTTGAAGGTTGGTTTAGTAATGATGAAGCGAGTATTCCAATTTTGTCAAAAATGAGTGTATATATTGGTTCGGTGCGAATTGAATTGGTTAAATGGAAGAGAAAAGGTTGGAAACCTCCTAAATATTAATATGGTTAGTAGGTTAGTACTATTAGAATAGATTTAATTTTTTTGCCATTTTATTTTAACTGCTTTAAAAAATTCTAGTTCTAAACGTATTTGGGGTAAAATTTCAAAACCATTTTTTAAATAAAAATGTAGTGGGGATATGTAGTTTTGTCCATTTGCTTTCAAATCATTATTATGCTCAATTACCCAATCATTTAATTGGCTATATTTATCTTTTGCGATGTTTAATAGTTTAGTTCCAAATCCTTTTTTTTGTAGTTTTGAGGATATAATAATCCCAAACCAATTTTCATTTTCTCTTTCGAAGATGAATAGCCAAGCTAATATCTCTTTATTTTTTATCTCTGTATTTTTTATTTCACTTTTATTTATTTCTTCATCTTTTATTTCTTTTTCTTTGCAGATTAATACATGAGAAATAATTTTAAGATTATCTAAATAAGTATTAAAATCTGTTTGAGAATTATAATTTAGATATTTGGGGTATTCATTATTCCACAAATTTAATAATGATGCTTTTTGATGTTCGGTTAGATTTAATAGCTCGAAAAAGTCTAATGAATTATTATTATTTTCTATCAATTAAGTTTTCCTAATGTGCTTTCAACAGCGTCTAAAATTTTTCCTGATTTGACTAATGCAGTAATTTTGTCATGGTCGTCGTGTAGTGGTCTATCTTCATCTAAGAAGTCTATATGTTGGCGTATAATATCTTTTGCTGTTTGAACTCCTTTGCCTGGGTTGAATTTTCTAAAGTCGAGGGCTTGAGCTGCTGCCATGAATTCGATACCGATTATCGAATACATATTTTCAATAATTTGTTTATTTTTAATGGCAGTATTCATACCCATAGAAACGAAATCTTCTTGGTCAGCAGCGGCAGGAATAGATTGGATAGATGCGTTAGTGGAAAGAATTTTTTGTTCAGTAATTAGCATATCAGCTGTGTATTGAGAAAGCATTAGACCGGAGAAAAAACCTGGGTCTGTTGCTAAGAATGGTGGCAATCCGGTACTTAGAGCTGGATTTAAAAGTCGGTTTAATCTCCTTTCTGACAGTACAGAAATCATTGTCATAGAGGAACCTGCCATTTCCATTGGTACGGCGACTGGTGAGCCTTGGAAATTGGCTCCGGATACTACTAAATTTTCATCTGGGAGAAATATTGGGTTGTCCCCTACTCCATTTAGTTCAATTTCTACTTGGCTTTTTGCCCAACGAACAGCATCTCGAGCGGAGCCTATTACTTGTGGAGTGGAGCGCATAGAATAGGCATCTTGGACTTTGGTTTTCATTTTACCTGTTTCTAAATCACTTTGGGCGAACATACTTTTAATGTTTTGAGCGGATTTGATTGCTCCATCGAAACCTCTTACTTCGTGAATCCATTTATCGTAGGGTTTAAGGTTTCCGAGGAGTGCTTCTAATGACATTGCTGCTGCTATTTCGGCGTGTTTTAATAGAATTTCCATATCATAGAGATGGATAGCAGACATAGCTGTAAGTACATTAGAGCCATTGATGAAACCGAGACCGTCTCTGACATCGAGTCCTGGAATTTCGATACCAGCTTCTAACATTGCATCTTTTGCTTTTCTTTTTTCACCTTTGTAGAATACATGTCCTTCGCCCATCATATTTTGAGCAGCTTGTGCCATTGGAGAAAGGTCGCCGCAAGCACCTACGGAACCTTTTTGAGCCATAAGAGGTGTTAGACCTTTGTTTAGCATTTCAACCATTGTTTCGGTTATTTGGTGTCGAATTGCTGAGTTACCGTTTGCGTGGACATTAATTCTGCCTGCCATTGCACCACGAGCGTATTCAACAGGCATTGGCTCTCCAATTCCTGCAGAATGATTGTAAACTAAATATTTTTGAAATTCTTTTAATTTTTCATCAGGAAGTCTTGTTTCTGAAAATTCGCCGATGCCGGTGTTGATACCATACATTACGGTTCCTTCAGCCAATTTGGATTCGAGAAATTGTCGGCATTTTTTAATTTTTTGCAAAGATGTGTCTGAAACTTGAACTTGAGAATTATTACGAGCTATGTTTACTAATTTATCAATATTTAGAGATTTCCCATCTAAAGTAATTTTCATTTTTGTTTCCTGATTTTATTTAGTTATATGCTAATTAAATCGCAGATAACGAATTATCGTTTAATTGGAGTGTTATTTATAATTATACAAAATTATATAATTTTATTTGAATTTGAATACAAACTTAATGGTTTGGTTCATGAATCGAGTATTGCTTCGAGTTGGTCCATAAGGTTATTCATTTTATTTACAACAGCTTGAATCGGTTCTTTTGAGGTCATATCTACTCCTGCTTGTTTTAATACATCTATTGGATAAGCGGAGTTACCGGCTTTGAGGAATCGCATTATTTTACCGGCTCCTGACATTCCTTCATCTTTGACCATTTTGGCGAGGAGTTCTGAGGCGGCTAAGCCTGTTGCGTATTGGTAAACATAGAATCTGTAGTAGAAATGTGGCACTCTAGCCCATGTGTAAGATTCTTCTTGGTCCATGATTACGCCTTTGCCGTAATATTTTTTATATAAATCAGAATATAGACTTGATAAAGAATCTGGTGTGAGGCTCTCCCCTGCTTCTGTTTTTTGATAGACTAATTGTTCGTATTCGGCGAATTGGGTTTGTCTGAAAAAAGTGGTGATAATTTTGTTTATAGCTGTTTCTAATAAACTTAGTTTTTGCTCTTTTGTTTTTGCGAAAGTCATCATATAATCGTGAAGAATGTTTTCATTTGTAATAGAAGCGACTTCAGCGAGGAAAATAGGATATCCGGCATAGACATAGGGTTGTTGTTTTCCTGTGAAATATGAGTGCATGTTATGCCCCATTTCGTGAGTTAGGGTTGAGACATCATTATATGTATTTGTCCAATTTAGTAGAACATAGGGATGTACTCCAAAGGTAACTCCGGAGGAATAGGCACCGGAGCGTTTGCCTTTTGATTCATAAACGTCAATCCATCTGTTGTTGAATGCCTTATTGAGAATTTGTAGGTATTCGTCTCCCATAGATTTGAGTGATTCTTTTACTATCGTAACGCCAGTTTGGTAATCGTAATTGATTTTTGATTCGGGGAAAAGTGTTACGTAGAAATCGTAGGGGTGAATTTCGTCTATATTAAGTACTTTTTTACGGATTTCTGCCCATCGATGATTAGAAGAAACATTTTCTGAGGCTGTTTGAACTAAGTTATCATATACTTCGAGGGGTATATTGTTGGGTTTTAGGGCCGACTCTCTTGTAGAGTTATATTTCCTTGCTTTAGCGTTAAAAATGTGTGCTTTTAGATTGCCGTTGAATAGAGCCGAATAGGTGTTTTTATAGTCTATGTATGGTTTATAGTAGTTTTTGTATAGTCTTTTTCTGTATTCTCTGTTGGTTGAATAAAGTCCGGAGTAGAACATTCCTTCGGATATTTCGACTTTATTTCCTGATTCGTCTTCGATGGTTGGGAATTTTAAATCTGCATTTTTTAGTAATGAGAATGTGTTAGATGCAGTTTGTAGAGCGGGGCTTACCATTGCTAATAGTTCTTCCTGCTCTTTAGGTAGAGAATGTTCTTTGGTTCTGAATAAATTATCAAAATAATGTGAGTAAATTTTAAATTTTTCATCTTCATTAAGAAATTTATTTATTTTGTTTTCATCAATTTGTAGAATTTCGGGTATGATGAATGCTGATGCTTCGGATAATTTTGAATAAAGGTTTGTGATTTTTCCACTCATTTCTTGGTAATGATTATTGTTTAAATCTAAGTCTTTTGAGAGGAAGGAATAAAGGTGAAGTCTTTCTAATTTGATTGAGATATATTCGTCGAATTTTATACATTGGAAGAGATTAGCGGCTGATTCGGATAATTTACCTTTGAATTTATCGTATTTTGGGATTGAGTTTTCTATAAATTTGTAGTCTTTATCCCATTGCTTTTCGTCTGGATATATGTCAGTGAGATTCCATTTGAATTTATCGTCGATTTGAGTTCTAATTTTAGTTGTATTGGAGTTAGATTGAGTATCGTTTTGGTTAAAATAAATCATAATAATTTTTTGAATTAATGAATATATAAAGAACAAAAATAAGAATAATAATGTTAATTATTTGTATTGGTAAATAATAATTAATTGTTGTGTTAAATTGTTTTAGTTTGTATAATAGTTTGAAATAAATTATTTTTGAAAATAAGAAATAATTACTAAATAATAATAAATAATACTATGCCACTAAACCGAAATTTGAATGAAGAGCAGATAGCGATAAGAGACATGATAAGAAAATTCGCTGAAGATGAAATATATCCGAAAGCAAAAGAATTAGATGAGAAAGAAGAGTTTTCTTATGATTTGACACAGAAGATGGCTGAATTAGGGTTGTTGGGTGCGTTTATTCCGGAAGAGTATGGTGGCTCTGGGTTGGATTATATATCGTATATTATAGCTGTGGAAGAGTTGGCGAGGATAGATGGTTCACAAGCTGCTACGGTTGCGGCACATAATTCGTTGGGAATGGGACCTTTGAACGATTTTGGTAATGAAGAGCAAAAACGTAAATATTTGCCGAAATTGGCGGAAGGTCATTTGTGGGGATTTGGATTGACTGAGCCGGAGGCTGGTTCGGATGCGGGAAATACTCAGACTACGGCTGTTAAAGATGGAGATGATTGGGTGATAAATGGTTCGAAGATATTTATTACAAATTCGGCGACGGATATAACTTTAGGTTCGACTGTTTTGGCGGTAACGGGTAGGTTGCAAGATGGACGTAAGGAGCTTTCTACTTTTATAGTAGAGAATGGGACAGCAGGTTTTACACAGAAGGTTATGAAGCAGAAGATGATGTGGAGGGCATCGAATACTGGGGAACTGTATTTTGATAATGTTAGGGTGCATAAATCTGCGATGTTAGGAAATAGGGGTGATGGTTTTAAGCAGATGATGAAGACTTTGGATAAGGGAAGGCTTTCTATTGCTGCGATGGGTTTGGGTTTGGCTCAAGGGGCGATGGATTACGCATTGAAGTATGCTAAGGAGCGAAGGACTTTTGGTAAGCCGATTTCTTCATATCAGGCGAATGCTTTTAAGTTAGCTGATGTTGAAGTTGGTTTAGAGTTGGCACGTCCTTATTTGTATGATGTTTGTAGGATGTATGAGGAAGGGTTGCCGATAAGTAAGGAAGGAGCGATAGCTAAGTTAAATTGTTCGGAGTTGGCGCATACGGCGGCGAATCATTGTGTTCAGATATTGGGTGGATATGGTTTGATGAAGGAGTATGATGCGGAGAAGTATTATAGGGACCAGAAGTTATTGGAGATTGGAGAAGGGACATCGGAGATTCAACGAATTGTAATTTCGAGAGCTTTGGGTTGTTATGATTATTGATTTTTATATAATTAAATTTTTTTAAATAATTTATTTGATTGAAAAAAAATCGTTGTTTTAGATAAAATAATTTCTTAATTAAAACATCTCTATTCATAAAAAAGTATCATGAAATCAAATATTAATATACCAGTCGAGAAAATGCTTGAACTTTATTTAAACTTAGAGTCAGTTCTTGATAAAATAGCACCAAATAAATTATATTCTCCTGAATTTATAACGGGTTTAGAAGAATCTTTAGAAGATTTGAAAAATGGTGATGTACAAAATGTTGATACATTCGAGGATTTTCTTTCTTGAGAAAAATATTAAAAACTTCTAAATTCTCAAAAGATTAACAAAATTAGAAAAAAAAGTTCAAGTCAAAGCGTTTGAGGTTTCTAAGAAATTATCTGAAGATTTATTTCATAACTCATTAAAGATAAAAAAGCTAATTGGATATGAAGGTTTATATAGAGTAGTAATTGTAAACAACTATCGGATGATTTATTTATTTGATGATGAAAAAATACTTTTATTGAGAATATTACATAGAAAAGATATTTATAAAAAAATAAATTATTGAACTTAGAGATTACATCTTCAATTTTTTGAAAGCCAAATAACTTAATTGTTTCTACTCGTATTTAGTAGTATTTGAGACTGAAAAAAAATATATTATTGTCCTGCTTTTATTAATGTTATTTTTTATTATTATTTTTAAGAGTTTGAGTTTTTCTCAAGCTCTTTTTTTATAGAATAATATTGGGATTAATATAATTAGGGTTAATACCCACTTCCAGTTTAGGGTGGGGATTGAGGTGTTTGTGATTGGGAATGCAGGTCCGCCAGGGTCGATTATTGTGCCGTTTGTTGTGCCGTCGTAGTCTTCTATTTGTCCGTCGATTAGGTTGATTGTTACAGTGGCTACTGTGTTTCCATTTATTGTTTCGGTGCTGTAATGGGGGTTGGGATAGGAGAACCAGGTGTTGTTGTGGCGGAGTTTTCTGTAGGTGTAGGCGGTTAGGTCTGCTACGCCGTGGTAGTATAGTTTTATTTCTGCGATGGAGCAGGGCACTTCGAATTTTACTACTCCGTGGGGGAAGTACCAGTCGGTTAGGTTAATGTTTCGTTGTTCTGTTACGTTGATTAGGCTTGGACAATCTAGGGCTTCGATGGTTATGTATTTTCCTGTGCTCATTAGCAATGATGCTATGTTGGCTTGTTGGGAGTCTTGGGTGCCGTCGTTGTTGCCGTCGCCTGAATTTGGGGCTGCGTTTTCTATTTCTGTTGGGACGTTGTCTGCGTCGCCGTCTAAATCGGTTTCGGTATCAGATTCTGCTGTGGTTGTACCAGAGTACCAAAAGCCTGAGCGTATTTCGTTGGTACCGTTGGAGGAGATGCCGACGGCGAGTTGAGATACGGAACCATTCAATTCGTAGGAAGTATTTGTGGAAATTTGACCGCCAGAGTTAATGCTTTCTTTTTTCATTTTATAGGCAAAAATGAGGTTTATATTAAGGGTTAATAAAATTATTATTATGAATTTCATAGCAGTATTAATTTGATATTTTTGTGATTTTTATGGTAGTATATGTTTCTATTTCACTAAACCCAGAAGCAGAACCAAAACCAATTGTATTATTAGTAGTAGCACATTGGTGCTGTAATTCAAATATCTTTTGTGATGTAATTGTAATAATACCTTCAATAAAACTAAATGACTCATCATTTCCAGTACCAACACCATTTTCAGTCCTTGCAGTTGTTCCAACAATTTCAGTTGAACCGTCAGTAATATTTCTTAATCTAGTTTTATTATGATCAACTCTGAATGAAGGTGCTCTACCTTCAATTATATAAGTTCCTGCTTCAAGAGTTATTTGATTTGAACTTAATGAAATAAAATCTGTATTCCCTGTTAATGTATTTAGGTCTCTTGTTCTCCATGCACCTGATGTAAATGTTCCTCCCTGGCTGCCAGATACTTTTTCATCTTTTACAAAAGCGACTTTTGGGAGGTTCGAAGAGTATGGAGCGGAAACCAGAGTTGTTCGTGGTGATAGTTCGCTGCCACCTACTGTAATTCCTAAATATAATTGTTTGTCAAATTCTATGTTGATTGGGGTTGAAGCTCCGAGGATTGCGGAGAATACTCCGGTTTTGGTTGTTACTGATTGGGTTTCGGTCCAAAGGGCTGTGCCAGCTGTTAGAACGTCATAAATTTTGAATGTAATAGAATATGAGCCGTCGGATACTGCGTTTCCTGAATTATCATTCAGCACGCCTTGATAATTCAATGTTTGTGGGGTTTGTGCATATAAATGCGTACCTATTAGTAACAAACTTATTATATATACTATAGTTTTTCCTTTCATTTTCATTCCAAGTCCATTTGGCAAAATCATATTATTCCTTTAATAACACTTCTTTTTTCGACAGTTTTTAGAGATTCTTTAATTTGTAATTTTTGTGATTTTGACTTGGGTATAAACTTCGTTTTCGCCTATACCATAGGGCTGTCCAAACCCATTTGTTGCTTGGGTTGTTCTAAAGTAATGTTGGATTTCTAATATTTTTTGTGTTGAAATGGTAATTTCGCCCATCACTATACTATTAGATTGATCATTACCTGTCCCAGTTCCATTCTCACTATTTGCAAGAGACCCAACTAAAAGAGTTGCTCCATCTGTAATGTTCCTTAATCTGATTTTGCTCTCATCAACTCTAAATGTGGGGGCAGATGCAAAAATCAAGTAAACACCAGTTTCTAAAGTTATTTGGTTAGAAGAAACTGTAATAAAATCAGTATTACCAGTTAGTTCGTTTAAGTCTCTTGTTCGCCATGCACCTGAAGTGAATGTCCCCCCTGCCACTCCATTAGCTTTTACATCTTTAACAAAAGCGACTTTTGGGAGGTTCGAAGAGTATGGAGCAGAAACCAATGTTGTTCTTGGCGATAATTCGCTTCCTCCTACTGTTATTCCTAAGTATAATTGCTTATCAAATTCTATGTTGATTGGGGTGGTGGTGCCGAGGATTGCGGAGAATATGCCGGTTTTGGTGGTTACGGTTTGGGTTTCGGTCCAGAGGGCTGAACCGCCGGTTATGACGTTGTATATTTTGAATGTGATGGAGTAATTGCCGTCGGTTACTGCGTTGCCGGTGTTGTCGTTTAGCAGGCCTTGGTAGTTTAGGGTTTGTGGGGTGGCAGCGATTAAATTTGCTGTTGTTAGTAGCAGACTTAATAGATAAATTATAGTTTTTGTTTTCATTTTTTCCAAGTCCTTTTGGCAAAAATTATCGTCCTGTTGATAGGGTGTTTTTCGGCTTTTTTTAGTTTTTCTTTAGAAAAAATATAATTAGGAATATAGAATTATATCGGTAATGTCTATATTTGATAATTTTTTACCACTTGTATGAAGTGAATCTAAACGGATATAAAAATAACAACAATATTGATTGAGAAAATGCTCGAACTATATTTAAATTTAGAGTCGGTTTTAGATAAAGTTGCCACCAATAAATTATACTCTCGTGAGTTTATTTCTGGTTTAGAAGAATCTTTAGGAGATTTGAAAAAAATGAAGTGCAAAGTGTTGATACAATTGAGGATTTTCTTTCTTGAGAAAAATTCTAAAAAATTCTAAATTCTGTCAATCCAATATCCAGGTTTTCTATGCAGATGCATTACAGCAACTATTATAATTTTTCTTTCTAATAAAGTATAAATTAATCCATAAGGAAATCGATTTAGATTATATTTCCTTGTGTTTTTAGAGAATTTTGGATAAAGTTCTGGTTGGTTCGAAATATTATTTAATGATAACCGAACTTCTTTTGCAAATTCAAATCCCAAATTATTTTTTTTCGTATTATAATAGTTAACTGCATCTTTTAGCTCAGTTTCAGCAATTTTAAGAAATTCTATTTGCATTTATTTTGGAAGAATACTATTAAAAATCTGATTTGAAGGAACTGTTTCAATTTCATTATTATTTAATGCTGTTATTCTATTTTCTACTTCTTCTGACCAAATAGTATTAATTTCTTTTTCAGATTTTGGGTTTGGATGAATATCACTAATTTTATAGTCTATTTGCATAGAACGTAATACTGATTCAATTGCTTCTAATTGCAAGTTATCTTTCAACTCAACGCTAATATTTAACAAGCTCATGGTATTCCTTCGTTTTTAATATTATACGAATAATTTTAACTATTATTTTTTATTTTTCTTTAGTTTATATAATTAATGCATATAATACAATTTCAGTTGTTTTAATATTAGATATTTTTTTACATGCTACTATAGTTTCATTTTTTGATATTTCTATAATCATATATATATCCTTTTTATCGACAGATTATTAATTGTGAATTTTATTTTTAGTTTGAGATTTTTGTGATTTTTACTATGGTGTAGATTTCGTCTTCGCCGAAGGAGGTTGGTGCACCTAAGCCGTTGATGTTGGTGGAGGTGGCTCGGTGTTGTATTTCAAATACTTTTCGGTCAGTTATGGTTATTTCTCCGATTAGTTTGGCTATTGTTTGGGTGGCATCGCTTGATGATGTTCCTGCGTTGTTACCGATGATTTCTGTGGTTGCGTCTGTGATGTTGTATAGTCTTATTTTATGTAAATCGACGCTGTATGCTGGTGCTTCTGCTTCTATTAGGTATTTTCCTTCTTCTAGTCTGAATTGGTTGGAGAGTAGTCCGATGAAGTCTGTATTTCCGGATAAGTCGTTTAGGTCTCTTGTTCGCCATGCTCCTGATACGAATGCTCCTCCTTTGGTGCCGTTGGCTTTTATGTCTTTGATTATTGCTATTTTGGGGAGGTTGGAGGTGTAGGGTGTTGATGTTAGGGTTGTTCTAGGGGTGAGTTCTTTTCCGTCGATGGTTATTCCGAGGTAGAGTTGGTCGTCGAATTCGATGTTTAGTCTGGTTTTTGTGCCGAGTATTGCTGAGAATATTCCGTTTTTTGTTGTTACTGTTTGGGATTCGGTCCAGAGGGCTGCGCCTCCTGTTGATACGTTGTAGATATTGAATGTTAGTGTGTAGTTGGCATCGGGTACGGCGAAGCCTGAATTATCGTTTAATAATCCTTGGTAGTTGAGTGTTTCGGGTGCTTGTGCGTATAGGTTTACACAGAGGAACAAACATAATAGAATATGTATTGCTTTATTGTATTTCAAAATCCAAATCCTTTGGAGTTGTTGGGTATCCGTACCTGTTTGGAGTATCGGTTGTTTTGGGGTGAACTTTAGTCACATTTGTTCATGTTTTTTTTGAATTTTATAGGTTACACTTGGTTACTTATTTTACTTTGTTTTAATTTTTGGGTACACTCCACACTCCATGGTTTTGAGATTGCCGCACTATCGCTCGCAATGACGGTTTTTTTTTGAGGTTACACTTGGTTGCATTTTTTTACTTTGTTTTATTTTTGGGTTTGTGGTGGTTTTGAGATTGCGACGCTGTCGCTCGCAATGACGGTTTTTTTTAGGTTACACTTGGTTTCTCTTTTTGGTGGTTTTTGAATAATTGATTTTGTTTGTGTAGGCTGTACTGATTTCGGTACTTTTTTTGGTTGTTTCGATTTGGTTTGAGTTGATTATGGATTTGGGTGCAAAATAGGGATTTGGTGTTGATATTGAAAGAAAATGGTTTTAAAATAATTTTTTTTGGTTTGTTTGAAATATTGTGATTTTGTATATTGGATTTTTAAAATAATCTAAACAAATTTAATAAAATGGCAAAATCTATAGAACCAATAATTGCAGATATAGCTAATGGTTGGCTAAAATCTTACAAGTTGGATTATAAATTAGAGCAAGAAGAATTAAACACAGAAATTGATATAGCACTTTCAGAATATTTCACAAAAAATGGAGGAGCAGGTGGAAATCGACCAGATGCAAAATTGCTTTTACAAGATAAAAATTTAGATTATTTTCCAATTCTAATTGAATACAAAGGTTATAAAAATAAACTAATTAAAGTTGACAATAACGGACAAGTTGAAAATCGCAGTACAAACAATAAACCCAATATTAAAAACATCAATACCTATGCGGTAAATGGAGCAATTCATTATGCAAATGCTTTACTACACCACACAAGCTATACGGATATAATTGCTATAGGAATGACGGGATTTAAAAATGAATCAGGGAAGATACAACATGAAATTGGTGTGTATTATGTTTCAAGAAAGAATATAGGAGCAGGTCAAAAGGTAGGAGAATATTCAGACTTTTCTTTTTTAGCACCTAAAAATTTTGATCAATTCATTGAAACAGTTAAAGCACTTCATCTAAGTCAAGAAGAAATAGACAAGTTAAAAGAACAAAGAGAAAAAGAAATTGATGCCAGCCTTGTAAAGCTCAATAATGATATATACCAAAATGAAAAAGGCTTAGGAGAGAACGATAGAGTATATCTTGTTGCAGCTTCAATAATTGCAACACTTGGCATTCCAAATGAAGTAGCACCACTTGAAAAGTCAGATTTGAAATCCAAAACAGAAAAAGGCTATAGAGATGGCGATATAATTGTAAGAAAAATAAAATCATTTTTAGATAAGAAAGAACTACCAGATGAGAAAAAAGACCTTATATTAAGAACTTTGCAAAATACACTTACAACTGAAAATATAAATAAAGTCAAAGATGGCGAAAGCCAACTTAAAAGAGTTTTTACGAAGATTGTTGACGATTTGGGAATTTATTATAAAATTGGTTTAACTACAGATTTTACTGGAAAACTTTTTAATGAAATGTATGGTTGGCTAGGGTTTTCACAAGACAAACTTAATGACGTTGTGTTGACCCCTTCCTATATTGCAAAACTTTTAGTAAAGCTTGCAAGAGTAAATAAGGATTCTTTTGTATGGGATTTTGCAACAGGATCGGCAGGACTTTTGGTTTCTGCAATGAACGAAATGCTTATTGATGCCAAAAATAAAATTACTTCGCCAAATGAGCTTGCTCAAAAAGAAATTAAAATTAAAGCAGAGCAATTGCTTGGCTTAGAAATACTTTCTAGTGTGTATATGTTGGCTATTTTAAATATGATTTTAATGGGAGATGGTAGCTCTAATATTTTAAATAGAGATTCGATAACGGATTTTGATGGAAGCTATGGCTACGGCAAAAAAGATAGTTTATTCCCTGCAGATGCTTTTGTTCTTAATCCTCCTTATTCTGCAAAAGGAAACGGTATGAACTTTGTTGAAAAGGCACTTAGTATGATGAATAAAGGTTATGCTGCAATTATAATTCAAAATTCAGCTGGCTCTGGCAAAGCAAAAGATTATTGTAAAAATATATTAGAGAAAAATACGCTCATAGCAAGCATCAAAATGCCAATTGATATTTTTATTGGTAAATCAAGTGTACAAACTAATATTTATGTATTTAAAGTAAATGAGCCACATCAGAAAGACGAAATGGTAAAGTTTATCGATTTTTCTAATGATGGATACACTAGGACAAACCGAAAAAAGGCAAGTAATAATTTAAAAGTCACAGACCGTGCGAATGAACGTTATGCCGAAATAGTAAATTTGGTACGATTTGGCAAAAGCAAGCTGAATATTTTTACTGAACAAGAATATTATGAAAATACTTTCGACCCCAAAAGTGGGTCAGACTGGAATCAATCTGCGCCAATAGACACCAAACCTACATTACAAGATTTTAAAAAAACAGTTAGTGATTATTTGGCATGGGAAGTTTCTAATATATTAAAATCGCAAAACACTGAGGACGAAAGTCTGGGAAAGTAAATACCCTGCTCAGCGAAAAATTGGAAAATGTTGAGTGGGGGGAGTTTAAACTTGGAAAATTGTTTGAAATATTTTCAAGTAAAAAAATTTACCATGCAAATCAAATTAATAAAATTTTTGATGTGCAAGTTAATAATAGTTTCCCATACGTAGTAAGGACAACTAAAAATAATGGGATTCGAGGATTTATCAAAGGTGAATTATCAAAGATAAATGAAGGGAATACCTTATCATTTGCACAAGATACATTTTCTGTTTTTTATCAAAAACAAATGTACTATACTGGAAACAAAGTTAAAATATTAAAAGCAAAATTTAAAAAACAAAACGAACAAATAATGCAATATTTTACAGCAAGCTTCCAATCATCTCTAGATTCTTACACATGGGGAGTTGGGTCGACTGTTAAAACTATAAAAGAAACCAAAATTCAACTACCAATCAAAAATGGTGAGATAGATTTTGAATTTATGGAGGATTTTATAGCGGAGCTAGAAGCGGCGCGAATAGCGGAGCTAGAAGCGTACTTGAATGTTACTGGACTAAAAGACTACAAATTAACAACCGAAGAACTAAAAGTATTAGAAGAGTTTGAGAGCGGAAAATTAAGTTTAGGTGTGTTTAATATTGGTGATTTATTTGAAATTAATACTTATAAAAAGCGATATGATGCAAATAAAACAACAATATCTGATATAGGTTATCCCTATGTTGTTAGAACAAGTTTGAATAATGGTGTTAAGGGTTTTATAAATGAAGATGTACAATATTTAAATGATGGGAATACTATTTCATTTGGTCAAGATACGGCAACAATGTTTTATCAGGAAAAGCCATATTTCACAGGAGATAAAATTAAAATATTAAAGTCAAAAAATAAAAAATTCAACAAACTAAATGCTCAATTTTTTATAGCAACAATGACAAAGTCCTTTAGTGCTTTTTCATGGGGTAGTTCTAGTTATAATATCAAAGTTATTGGAAATCAACAAATCCAAATATTAACTAAAAACAAAAAACCAAATTATAAACTAATGGAAACCTTTATTACTGCAATTCAAAAGTTAGTTATTAAAGATGTAGTTTTATATGCTGATAATAAAATATCTGCAACAAAAACAGTAGTAAGTAAAAAATAATTAAACAGGTGGTGGAATGATGGTTTGGGTTTTGGGTTTTGGTTTTGTTTTTTTGGGTTTGTTACTACCCTAGCCAGCTGTAGCTGGGCACCCTTCCAGGCGAGGGGAATTTGTTTTTTTTGATAAATGAAAGAATGATATGACTGATGTAGAAATTAGTGATAGGTTTATTGATTATTTTAGTAGGATTACTCCTCTTTCGGCGGAGGAGGAGGCTGTTTTTAGGGATACTTTGAGTATTCGGCGGTTTGGGAAGAATGAGTTTGTTTTGCGTGATGGTGATTTGGCGATTAGTTCTTTTTTGGTGATGGAGGGTTGTTTGCGTGAGTTTGTGGTGAAGGATGGTGAGGAGGTTACTACTAATTTTTATACGGAGGAACAGTGGGCGATTTCGATGAATAATTTTACTCCTGGTAGTAGGAGTATTCATAATTGGGTATGTATGGAGGACAGTGTGTTGATAGAGGGAGATGAGGAGGAAGCGATAGAGTTTTTTAAGAAGTTTCCGAGGTTTGAGACGATTTCGCGGCATATAATGGAGGTATCATTTGCGGAGCAGAAGGCGGCTTTGGCATCTTATTATACGGATAGTCCGGAGGAGCGATATTTGAAGTTGCAAAGGGAGAGACCGGAGTTGTTGCAGAAGATACCCCAATATCATATTGCGAGTTATATTGGGGTAAAGCCTGAGTCTTTGAGTAGGATTAGGAAGCGGATTGCATTGGGTGGTGATTAGCTTTCTTGGTTGTAGATTACTGGCATTTGTCCTTTCCATTGTTGCCAAAGTTTGTTGTTTGTAATTAGTTCGTGCATGAAAGCTGCTACGTTAATGCGGCTTGTTTTTCCGGGGTTGAATATTGGGCTTCTGTTTGGTGATTGGAAGATGTTGTATTGGGTTTCGGTTTCGTTGTTGATTAGTGCGTCTGGTCTTACGGCTATCCATTCGATTTGGTTGTCGTTTTGTCCGATTTGGGTACGTAGGTAGTCTGCTGCTTTTTCGTTATCTACGTGTGGTGGGAGGAGTAGGCGTAGGAGTGCTATTACACATTTTTGGGGGCAGGAGACTTTTTCTTTGAGGTCGCGGTTGGAGTTGCCGGTGGTATTCATTAGTATATATTTGGTTTTGTTTTTTGGGTTGTTGGCTTTGATTGCTTTGCAAAGTCTTTTTGTTGCATCTCGGACTAGTTTGCGTGGGTTTCCGTAAATACCTTTGAAGCTAACGTTGTGGCCAAGGCATGAGACAACTGCGTGTGTGTCTTTGGTATGTTCTATTAGTTCTTGGTTGGTTAGGTTTAGTATGCTTGCTTTGATGATGGTTAGGTTATTATTGGATAGAAGATGAGTTGGTAGATTGTTTGGCGTTCTGACGATAGCTTTAAGGTTGTGTCCGTTGTTAAGTAGTTTTTCGACTAATAGTTTACCAGTTGCACCGGTTGCGCCAGCTATGAGGATGTTCATATTTTAAATATTTGAATGATGAATAAATAATATGTGCAAATTTAAGTGGTGTATTATAAATAATTGTTGATTTGGGTTAATAAATAATTTTTTTTTTGAGATTGGGATTTATTATATTGTAGTTAGAAAATATATTAATTATAGAATAGTATTTAAAAATTAATTAACGGTAATATATTCTTTATAAACTATTATTACTTGAGCAGGAAGTATGATTAAATGGATATTTGAACAATATATAACTCAAATATAATATTAAATAAATAATTAGAACAGATAGAGATGCAAGAATTAATGACGCTAAAAGAAGCAAGTAAATGGGCGAGTTCATATTTACAAAGGCAAGTTACAACTTCAAATATATCATACTTAATACAATATGGAAGGGTATCGAAGTTTGGGGGTAATGGACATACTCAGGTTATAAAAGCAGAATTGAAAAATTATTACAACCAAAATAATATATCTAAAGAAGAACAATTGAAAAATAAGTTGGGTGATGATTTGAATTGGACTTTATCTTTTTCTGAATATAAAGAAGCAGAGACCACTAAACACGTGCATAGATTGCATCCTTATAAAGGGAAGTTTATCCCTCAATTAGTCGAATATTTTTTAGATACTCACACAGATAAATTCAAAAAAGAAACTTTTTTCAAGAAAGGCGATATAATACTTGACCCTTTTTGTGGTTCAGGTACTACTTTAGTGCAAGCAAATGAATTAGGGTTAGATGCAATCGGTATAGATGTTTCTGCTTTCAACGCACACATTAGCAATACTAAAGTTGGGAATTATGATATTACTCTAATTCAAAAGACTGCAATTGACATTTCTCATAAATTAAAGCAATATCTAAAAAACCGAAATAATATTGAATTTGAATTAGAACTATTAGAAGAATTAAAAATTTATAATGCAAAATTTTTTCCTTCTCCAGAATACAAATTTAAAGTAAGAAAAAAGGAGATTAATGAAAAAGTATATGCTAATGAAAAAGAAAAAGAATTTCTTAAAACGTATAACAATTTACTCGAGAAATACAATATAAGTCTCAAACAAGAAAATACTGTATCATTTTTAGATAAATGGTTTATCAGAGCTGTTAGAGAAGAAATAGACTTCGTCTTTGAAGAGATAAAAAAGATAACGGATAAACCCACAAAACGTGTATTAAGTATTATATTGAGTAGAACGGTGCGTTCGTGTAGAGCGACTACACACTCAGATTTAGGTACGCTTGTAGAGCCACAGACAAGCATATACTATTGTAAAAAACATGGCAAGATTTGCAAACCACTTTTTTCAATTGATACTTGGTGGAATAGATACTATAAAGATACAATTAATAGAATAAAACAATTTGAAAGATTGAGAACAAATTCAAAGCAAATTTGCTTGACTGGTGATAGTAGGAATATTGATATTAATTCAATTTTAGAAAGAAAATCACCATACTTTTCAAAGAAAATTCAAGAAAATAAAATTGATGGCATATTTTCAAGCCCGCCTTATGTAGGTCTAATTGATTATCACGAACAACATGCCTATTCTTATGACTTATTTGGGTTTGAAAGAAATGATGATATGGAGATTGGGCCATTATATAAAGGGCAGGGACGAGAAGCAAGAGAAAGCTATGCAAAAGGAATTGCTGATGTTTTGGTTAATAGTAAGAAATATCTCAAGGAAAATTATGATGTTTTTTTGGTTGCGAATGACAAATATGGGTTATACCCAAAAATAGCAGAGATGGCAGGAATGAAAATAGTAAACCAATATAAACGACCAGTTTTGAACCGAGTTGAGAAAGATAGAAATGCCTATTCGGAAATAATATTTCATTTGAAGGGTAAGTAATGTCTTTATCATTTGTTCAAAAACAAAAAATAAATAGTTTACTCTCAAGTAAATTAGAAGCAAAAATTAAGTCTTATGGTAGAGAAACTACTTCTATGCCTTTTCTTGCGAGGTTGATACAAGATAATGAGAAGATTGCCGCTTATTCTTTTATACATTCGATGGCGACTACTCTTGGAATGTCAATTTATGAAGAAGTATCGGTAATAATAGCAACTGAAACAGCGGATGAAGCATTTAGGAATTATGGCGTTGGTGGTGCTATTTCAAAAAGTCAAAAAACAGCTATTGGAGAAATAATTACTAAATTAAGAAATGGTGAAAGGAAGGCTGATATTAAAAAAGAAAAGGAAGAGGTTTTAAAGGCAAGTCCAGTAAATGGAGAATTTCAAAAATCTGGAAATATAGCTGATTTTTACATGAAAAGAAATGATGAAGAGTATTATTTTGAAATTAAAACTGTAAAGCCGAATATAGATGTATTTGAAAAAAGTAAAACAAAATTATTAGAATGGGTTGCAAGAAAACGAAAATCTATTAATGTTTTTCTAGCATTTCCCTATAATCCATATCATCCTGAACCATATTCTAGATTTACTGAATCTGGAATGATGGATTCTCCTAAAGATTTTTTAGTAGGTGATGAATATTGGGATTTTATCGGAGGAGAAGGTACTTTTCAAGAGCTATTAAAGACGTTTGATGATGTTGGTAAAAAATATGCTGAACAATTAAATCAAAAATTTAAAGATATCGCAAAAGAAAAATTAGATTCTTTTTGATGTAATTTATGATGTATTAGTTTTGTTTGAGTTTTGTATTTGGGTAATAAATTTGCCAGTTAGTTAAATATTTATTATATTTATGTTATCTTTTTGATATTGAACTGTTAAATGTATTTAAGGACGAATGAAGCGGATAACAATATATATGATATTGTGCTTAGCTTTCTTGGGAGAGCTTTTTGCACAACAGCCTACGGAATGCGATAAATGGCCGAAGAGTTCTTGTGCGAGGCGTTCGATAAATTTTGAGGTTACATCGGGGAAGGGTGCTCATTATGTTGATATAGAGAAGAAGAATTCAACGTTTTTAAATAAGAATTTTAGTGAGTTTACATTTGAGGCTTGGATAGAGCCGAAGAAACAGAATAATTTGCAGTTTGTGGCTGGAGTATGGGGACCGGGAACGGATTTGAATGATGTTTGGGTAGTTTATATAAATCAGAGTAATGAGTTGGTTTTTGAGGTTAATGCTGAGTCTGGTTTTGAGAAGTCGGCTGATAATACTGTTGCGAGGGTTAATATAAGTAGTTTATATGATAGTTGGATACATCTTGCATGTACTTTTGATGGTTCTACGCAGACGATACGAATATTTTTGAATCAGGAGGAAGTGGCATCTGGAAGGAATACTCAATATCCTGTAAGTAGGTTTAGGAGTCCGTCAAATCCTGAGTTGCCGATTAAGTTGGGTAGTTCGGCGGCGATTTCTAATAGTGCTTCTTATAGGACTTTTTTGGGTAGGATGGATCAGGTTCGGATTTGGGAACGTGCATTAGATGAAGATGATTTGGTATGTAATCGTGATAATTATGTATCTGCGAATGCACAGGATTTGTTGTTGTTTTTTAAGTGTAATGAATTGGAATTTGAGAAGCAACTTTGTGATTTTACTGGGAATGGGCATGTGGGTGATTTGCGGTCTGGAGCGGTGTGCAAGAATGGAACTAGAGCATTGGGAAATCCATTTAAGATAATTAGTCAGCCGAGTTTTCCGGATACGATTAAGTGTGTGAGGAAGAAGACTTATAGGTTTACGGTGATGGATACTTCAGATTGTCCTTTGGAGACAAAGGCGAGGATGTATGTTTATTTTAGGACGCGGGATAATAAGTGGGATTGGAAGCATAAGTCTATAGATGTGAAAACATTTGAGCAGGCAATGCCGAAGAATGTACCTGTAACTTTTGAGGTGGAATTGGATGCGGATTATGTTGGAAGTGAGAGGTATTTGTTTAGGATACAGAAGAATGGTGGGTGTACTGGGTACATTGTAAATCAGCAGCAATGGATTCATAGGATAACGGATTTGAAGTATTTGGAGAATGATGATAAGACGGTTGTTGATACTTTGGGAATGGGGTTACTGTTGGCTGGATGTACGGATAAGACGTATAATGAGCATACTTTTCAGATATGTAATGAGTCGGATGTTACTGGGAATAATGCACCTGTAACTATAACAAAGTTTGATTTTGCGATGCCACAGATGTTTGAGGTAGTGGAACCTACAGTGCCTCATACAATTCAGCCGAATCAATGTGTAGATGTTAAGGTAAGGTTTAATACGGTTGATACGGCGAATGTGTTTTTGGATACGTTGAAGGTGTATAGTACGGATAATTGCGAGAATATGAGAGCGATACCAATAATAGGAGAAGTAAAGGAGATATTGGGTATATTTAAAAATGATGGAGAAACGAGGTTTACGGAACATGCTTTTCAGACTACTTGTGTTTCGTTTAGGTCAAATCCGGTTAATTTTTATTGGGAGAATTTATCGAATGAGGATATTAAGATAATAGATATACGGGTTCCAAATCATTTTGATATGTCGAGGTTTACTTTTCCGGTTGTATTATCTCCGGAGTATTCATATAATAGGAAATATATTGAGTTTATACCTCAGGCGAGGGGTGTATTTAATGATGAGATTGTGTTTGTGGTAGAGGCACAGGGTTGTATTGTGGAGAAGAAGATTAGGGTATCTGGGAAGGGATATGACCCAGATGTTAAGTTTTTAGTTGATACTGTTAGGTTTGCTAATACTGTTGTGGGGCAAGAGACTATACAGAATGTGGAGATAGAGAATATTAGTGATGAGGCGATAAATGTATCGTATATAATAAAACAGGGTGATAATTTCTTTTTAGATGGTGGGAAGGGTTTATCTGTACCGCCAAATAGTACGAGGAGTTTGCCGCTATCGTTCAGGCCGTTGTCAGATTCGACTTATTTTGATGAGATATGTTTTTTTGAGAAGCGTTGTTTTAAGGCGGCTTGTATTCCGGTAGTTGGGACTGGTGTGAAGGTATCTTTTGATTATATACCGGAAGAAATGCGGATGTTGTCAGTGGTGGCTTGTAAGTCGAATATTGATTCGATAGAGATTAAGAATATATCGGGAGCACCGGTAAATTTATCAAACTTTATATTAGATGATCCTTCGGGGAAATTTATACCAATTAGTCCTAATCAGGCACAGTTATCGAGTATGAATTTGAATTTGGGGAATAATGAATCGCAGAAGTTTATTTTTGAATATTTGCCGGCAGATGTATTGCAAGATAGAGCTGATGTGGCTTATCTTAGGTATCGGACATTTGGTGAGGATTTTCAGGCTAAGCTTTCTGCTACTTCTGCTTTGCCAAAGTTATATTTAGATGATGAGACATTGTTTGGGACATTGGAGGTTGGCGATTCGAAGGTTAGGAAGTTGGTATTAGAAAATATTTCGCAGTTGGACATAAGCATAGATAGTTTGGAGTTAGATGATGTTGATGGTGGTTATAAGATATTGCATCCATTGGGTGAGTTGAATAGGTTGATGAAGGTTGGCGATACGATAGAGGTATATGTTGAGTTTAGTCCATTGGCACCACAGCCTTATGATGCGGATATTTATGTTAGGACAACGAGTCCTTGTCCTGTGCCGAAGATTAGTAGTGAGATGGCACATTTGAATGGTTTTGGGAAGATATTGCCGTTGAAAGTATCTACATTTTCAATTTCCAATGGATATGTAAGACCATGTGATTGTAAAACTTATAGTTTTCCACTTGTAAATAGGTCATTTATATCGGATTTGGTGATAGACAGTATATGGATAGATGAATTTTTTAATATAGACACTTTAAATCCTGCGAGACCGGAGTTTTACTCTTGGGAGTCAAAATTTTCTCCGGAAGGGACTACTCCTTTTACAATTCCATCGCGAGAAAGAGATGAGATGGAGATTTTGTATTGTCCGAGAGGTGAGGCAATTAGAGACAGTTTGAGCCATTTGGCAGCCTTTAATTTGAAGGCGAGTGGACCTGGGTGGGAGATTACAAAAGATATACATATGTCTGGGATACAGATGTTATTGTTTGAGTCGGCACCGACTTATTTGGGGTTTGAGTCGGCTTATGTTGATACTTTGAGTAAGCCGTTGGATGTTAAGGTGAAGATTCCTGGGAATATAGTAAATCCAGACCAAAAGATGTTGAAGATAGATACGATTACTTTTGTGCCTGATGAGCGGGTATTTAGTGCGAGTTCTACTTATAGTAATAGTTTTCCGTTTTATGTGAATACTTTGGATTCGCTTATGATAGATGTTAATTTCAAGCCGAGAGCACCTAGGACATATAGGGCAAAAATGCAGATTCAGTTTAGTGAACCTTGTTTTGCAGTTGATACAACGATAGAAGTGGTTGGTTCTGGTTTTGCAAATCCATTTGATTTGAAGATAGATATTGACCAGGATTCGACTTATTCGGTAATGGATACTGTAGAGATACCGAGTTGTGATACTTTGTATATACCTGTTTATACGAGTCAGGATATACCTGCGGAAATAGTAGATATAAAATTCAAGATGGAATATGATACATTAAACTTCAAGTATGTTGGGGCGGAATCGGAATATTTAAGTCAATCTTGTTTTAATTATACGCCGGATATATTCCAGAATGAGAATATATGGAGTGGTAGCGATTTTTTACTTAAAAATTTCTGTTATGTTGATTCGGTACGACCATTTATGATTGCGAAGTTTGTGCCTACTGGAATGAAAAGTGGGATTGAGAAATTCAGGATTGATTCTATTTCGTTTGATACTGAGGAGGTGTTGTTGTATCAGATACTGCCGAGGAAGGACTCTATTTATGCTAAAATAAATCATGCTTCTTTTGATGTAATAAATAATATAATGTATGATTCGGTTAGAGTGTTAGATTGTTTAAGTCGTTCGTTTAGTATAATCAACGATGGCGAGATAGACTTGACGATAGGGGAAGTTTTTAATCTGGATAAGGATTTGAGTATAGAAGATATACAGCCTCCTTTGGATACTTATTTTAGCCCGGGGGAAGTTGTAGATGTCTGGATAAAGTATTGTCCGAGTGATTTGGGTAATTTGGATTCGATATTGTTTACTCGTTCTGTTGAGCCTTGCAATATATTGGATACGAATATGGTGAGTGGAATTTCTTATGCACCTGAATTTTTGGTATCGACGGACATTGAAGACAACTTCCATGTGGCAGATACTGTAGTTGGTGTTTTGGGGGAAATTATTACTGTGCCTGTATATTTTGAGAAAGATTTGATGGTGGAATATCATAATGATATTTATAGGATAAAGGATTTAGATTTTGATTTTAGAATGACTTATAATCCGAGGGCGATTAGATATTTGGAAACTCGGTCGATGATAGGGGATTTTAATGTTGATTATAGTCCAGGAGAAATTAAGGTTTTGCATAGTGGAATAGATGATTTGAGTGCTGGCAAGATAGCGGAACTTGATTTTGAAGTAACTGTATCGGATTCGTTGTATTCGGAGATAGATATAAGTTCAGATGGGTTTTATACGGATTCGTTGATGTTTATTGATATAGTAGATGTTCCTCAAGATGGTGTATTTGATTCGAGAGGGGCTTGTAATATAACAATAGTTAAGTTTACGACAGATGAAGTGAGTTTGAAAGATGCTTATCCGAATCCGTGGACTGATAGGACAGTGATAGAATTTTCAACAATGGAGAAACTGCCGATAACTTTTAAGATATATGATATAGATGGTAAGGAGGTAATGAGTTTGTTTAATCCGGACAAGGAAATAGAGCCGGGTAAATTTAAAATAGAGCTTAGCTCGGTAGAATTAGAGCCTGGGGTGTATTATTATACATTGAAGTCTGGGCGATTTGTAGAAACGAAAAAAATGATAATAATTAAATAACTTCTTTATAAAGTAGGAGAAAATATGGATAGACGTACTTTCTTAATTCCAAATGTTTCAATAGAAAAAGGAGAAAAAGATGATTTATTGCGGAACAAGGCATCTTTAGCACCTAAAGTTGGAATATTGACACAAGATGAAGCGAAGCATTTGTTACGTAGGACAACATATAATGTTAGTCAGGGATTGATTGATAAATTTACGGGAATGGATGTAAATGATGCAGTAGATATGTTGTTAGGAGATGGTTTGGACCATTTGCCAGAGAATGCGGGTAGGTTGCCTGATGGAAAAACAACTTTAAATTGGTGGGATAAGCCTATTGATAAGAATCCGAAGCAAGCTGGCGATGTTACAATCAGGGGGCAGTTGGAAGGTGAATTACAAAGCAGGTATAGGCAATTCGTGAATTGGTTGATTGATTTAAAAAGGATGGAAGTTATTGATGAGAATAACTCTGCTAAAGAGAAATTTTCTGATTTTTTATCGACTGTGTGGAATATTGAATTTACTTATGATACTGATGAGTATTTGCCACCAGGGTTATTGCTCAGGAATAATTGGACTTTGAGGAAGTATAGATTTGGTTCATATAAGAAGATAGCTGAGGAGATGACTTTAGATGGTGCATTTTTATTATATCAATCGTTGAATTTGAGTACGAAGGGTAATCCTAATGAGAATTTTGCGAGGGAGTTATTAGAATTATTTACGATGGGTATAGGGAATTATAATGAATATAATATACGGGAGATATCTAAGGTATTGACAGGGTGGCGTACTGCTCCTTATAGACAGATGGGAGCACCGAACGGGGCTTATAATACTTTTTTCTTACCTGATGCACATGATACTGAAGAAAAAATTGTATTTCAGGAGTCATTTCCTGCTCGTGATGATGATTCGAATAATGAGTTTAAGGTAAGAGAGGAAGAAGTCGTTAGGTTGATAGATGTAATATTTGATAAGAAGGGAGATGCGATAGCGAAGTTTGTAATGACTAAGGTTTACAAATTTTTTGTATATAGTAATCCTGGTAAGATTGATGAAGAATTTATTGGTGAGATGGCAACTGTATTTAAGGAAAGTGATTTTAATTTGAGGGCAGTTTATAAGTTTTTGTTTACTTCTGAATATTTTTATGAGCAACGGTTTAGGGGTGTGCAGATAAAGACTCCAGTTGAGTATTTTATTAATTTACAGGCTGAGACTGGTGTTTCTTATAAGGACACACATACTGCTTTGGTACAGACAGAGCAGGTGATTTATGACCCAATAAATGTGGCGGGTTGGTTAGGGCATAGGAATTGGATTTCGACGAATACGTATCCATTTAGAGCAACACATGCTAAGAAAATTGTTGATAAGATGAATCAAGATGAGATATTTGCTTATGTATCGAATTTATCTGGAGTAACAGATGCAGATTCATTTATAAATAGTTTGAGTAAGTTAGTATTTTCTGTTCCACTTGTAAGTGAGCGGACGGCACATTTGAAGACTGTATTATTAAAAGGATTGAAAGAAGCAGATTTCTTAGATGATTTGGCAAGTCAATCGGATACATTAAGGAATAATTTGATAGAATTGATAAAGCAGATAGTAATAACACCAGACTATCATTTAACATAAGGAGAAATAGAAATGAAAAGAAGAGATTTTGTAAAAACAAGTGCGGGTATAGGTGCGGGAATAGCGGCAGCTCCTTATTTATTAAAAGGTAATCCTAAGCCGAATTTTAAGCCGGCTCATCAATTGGGATTTGAAGATAATGATAATATTACGATAATTATTGAGATGTTTGGTGGGAATGATGGGTTGAATACGATATTTCCTGCGGAAGACCCAAAACTACATGAACTAAGAGACTTTGCATTAGACCCGGAAGAAGCGATAAAGATAGAAGAGGGATTGGGTTTGTACCTCCACCCTGCTTTGGTGAATGATATTGTAGATGATGGATTTAATGGGTTAAGAAATACTGGACGACTTTCAATTATTGAGGGAGTTGGGTATAAGGATATGACAATGAGTCACTTTCGTTCACGGGATATATGGCATTCTGGAATAATTAGTAATGACCCTGATGTTCCTTTGTTAGATGGTTGGCTTGGGCGATTTATTGCTTCGAAGCTTACAAATTACCCTGAAGATGTGCCTGACCATCCAATAGCTGTTAGTATGGGTGGGAATATTCCATTGGCATTGAAGTCACCAAAGGGTGATATGGGTATTGCTCTGATTGATCCGGAGATATTTTACAATCAAGGTGCTGGTTTGGAGCCACCTTATTCGACATTAGATGATGTTAATGATTACACTTCGGAGAACAATTTTTTGCATACTGTGGGTTTGCAGTCGCAGAAGTATTCTGAGGCTATTTATCAGACTTATCAAGCTGGAGAAAATTCTTTTGATTATAAGGCTCAATCTCCATTTGAGCAGAAGTTTCAGACCATAGCGAGGTTGATAAATGGTGGATTGAATGCGAAGGTGTATTATGTGGGTTTAAGTAATTTTGATTCGCATGTAATGCAGCAGATTACGGCGACTGAAGGACAACACCAGATATATTTGAAGCAATTAGCAAGAGGGGTATCTAACTTTATGAAAGATGCTTTGAATTTGGGATTTGACAAACGGATTACTGGATATACTTTTTCTGAGTTTGGAAGAAGGGCACATCAGAATGGTTCGAGGGGAACAGACCATGGGGCTGGTTCGATGATGTTTGTATTTGGTCATTCGGACGGAATACAGGCGGGAATACAGGGAACACCACCGGATTTGAATGTATTAGATGATAATGGGAACATTAGGGTTGACGAAGCGGAAGATTTCAGAAGATTTTATGTAGATTTTTTGAAATATAGGTTTGGAGCGACGGACACTGAGATAGAGACTGTATTTGGTGAGTATGTTGACCCTTATGAAGTATTAAAAAACCGAACTTCTGTTGAAGATGAATTTATAAAGGGTGGGAAGAATGTTGGATTGTCTGTTTATCCAAATCCATCGAGGGGTAGAAGCAAGTTAGCATTTGAACTCAAAAAAGGAACGAAGTTAGAGATAGTTATTTATTCTTATGATGGAAGATATAGGAAAGAGATTGCGAATGGATTTTTGCAGGCTGGGAATTATGATTTTGATTTACAGTTATCACATCAGGGGGCTTATACGGCATTATTGACAATAAACGGTAGGAGATATTCTACGAAGTTTACTGTTATGAAATGAGTATATTTAGGCTTTTAGTTAAATTTAAGGGGCATTTGTTGTCCCTTTTTTTTTTTAATTAAATGGCTTTAATTCTGAGGTATTTTTGTTGCTCTTCGAGAGGGTAGTAAGAAATCAATTTTGAGTGAATTGAATTTGGATTTTGGTTTTCGGCTATACCTTCGCAGGCATCTACGATTAGTTGCATAATTCTTATTTCGTCGAGGTGAATTCTTGTGAGTTTTTCGGCGATTGGGAACCAAATTAGATTTGCGAAGAATATGCCCCATAGGGTTGCGGAGAAGGCGAAAGCAATTTTTTTGATAAGTAGGCTTGGGTCGTCTCCGGCTGAGGCGAGTGTATTGATTAGTGCAAGTACTGTACCGATTATGCCGAGAGTTGGAGAGTATGCACCGAGTTTACGGAAGAGTTCTATGTTTGCGTTGTGTCGGTCGGAGAGGTGATTGATTTCAGAGGCTGCAATGTCGTCTATAGCTTCTTTTTTATTGCCGTCGATACATAGAAGGAGTAATTTTTTTAGGAATATGTTATCAATTTTTTTAAGTTCGTCTTCTAATTTTAATAAGCCTTCTTTTTTTGCTTTGATAGATAGGTTTACTAATTGGGTGATTAGTTCGCTGGGGTTTGCAGGTTGGTATGTAATTGATTTTTTAATTAAACTTGGGATATTAAAAAAATATTTGGAGAATGTTCCGGAATATACTGCAACGAGACTACCGCCGAGTACAACAATTAGTGATGGTCCGATAATTAGTGAGATGACGTTACCGCCTTCCCAATAGAATGCTCCAAAAACAATTATAATGCCGAGAATAATACCGAAAAGTGTGTTCATGGTTACCTTAAAAAATCAAATAATGAAACAGTGTTCATCCTTGAACCAACTTGAAGAGCGTATTGAAGAGATGTTTCTTCTCTTTTTAAATTTAATAATGATTTGGCTACGTCTGTGTCTTCTTTGAAAGATCTATAAGTTTTCATTCTTACATTTTCATTTTGGAGGGAGAATTTATAGTCTTCGAGACGATTAATAACGGAGCCATTACGTGAAGTGAAAGAATCTATATTTTCTGATTGTGTTGCTAAGTCTGCTTGGAATTTATTAATATTTTCCATATCTGTAACAGTAAATTGGCTGTGGTGGTCTCTTTTTTCGCCTGTTTCTGTGAAGGCTAAAGAGTTATAAAGTCCAATCATAGTATCAAAAACTTCGCCATTTTCGCCGAAAAGGTCTGATGAGCGTTGGTTTATAATTTCTGTGTCGCTGCTTGATTTATTAATTATTCTTTGTTCGTTGTTTCCGTGAAATACTACTTTTAATCCGGAGGGGTTTTCTTTTGTTTTTTCACCTTCGATAATTTCGTAGGGTAATTTTTGAGCAGCTGGGTCAATTGTATTTATTTGATTTGGTGTGGTTACTGTACCGCCGTAAAGGAAATGACCGTTGGTGTCGGTATTAGCAAATTTGACTACATCTTCAATATATCCTTTGATATAATGCGAAATCATAACAACTGCATCTGCATCTGTGTTTGAGGCATCGATGGCTTTTTGTCTTGCTTGGTTTATAATTTCTGTGATATTGTAAAGGGTGTCATCTACGGCTTGAAGTTCGATGACGGTCTCCCCTATTACGTCTAAGTATTTTTCATTTTGAATAATTTTAGCGTCGAATCTTTTGATGTCCACTACGTCTTCTGGGGCATCATTGAGTTCTTGAATTTTTTTTCCGGTAGTTAATTTTTTTTGTTCTAAATTAATTTTTTCTTGCAGGTCATTAATGTGAGCATTGAAGCCTGAATATTGTGAACTAACTGTAACTCTCATAATTTAACTCCTTTGTATTAAATACCTAAGTTGATAATGGTAGTTAATATTTCATTTGTGGTATTTACGACTCTGGAAGCAGCTTGGAATGATTGTTGGAATTTGATAAGGTTAATTGCTTCTTCGTCTAAGTTTACGCCTATGATTGATTCTCTTTGGTTGGCGAGTTGTTCGTTTATCATGTCTGTTGTTTCTCTGCTTTTTTCGGCTTCTTGGCTAATTGAACCAATTTTACCTACCAAATCTGAATAATATTCTGTGTAAGTAGAATCTTCGATATAGTCGAATTTATTGGCTAATCTGGCTATTTTTCTTGCGATTTCACTATTTCCAACTTCTCCGGATTTGGAGGATACTGGTAGTTTTCTGGGACTATTTTTTAGTTCTGAATTGATGGCGATTGTTAAAGCTGTGGCTTTTGAGCCTTCGGAATCAGGGGTGAAGAAGCTTAAACCTGGGGGTTCTTCGCTATTGTCGTCCATACCATAGCCTTGTTTTGTAAGGTGATTAACGTGTTCGACGAATTTTTCTGCGAATTTATTTAGCTTAGTGGCTACTGAAAATCCTTGGCTTGTGTCTTGTCCATCTAATGTTGTATTTGCATGGTTGAATAATGAGCCATAATTACCGCTGTCGGGGTTGATGGTGTTAATTATTCTACCGTCTTTTCCACGTTTTACTAATTTGTAAGTAACTTCTGATTCGATATTAGAAATGTCTTGGCCGGGAGATGGAAGTGGGGCAAATATTTCTTCGGCAATTTCGAGTTCGGTTGCGATGTTACGAGTTACAACGTTTATACCGTTCATAAAAACGTTTACTGTACCGTCTGGATTATGCACTACTGAAACATCTGAGTGTTGGGAAAGATCTTCGAGTTTTCTTTCGCGAGTATCGAACATGGTTTGGGCTTTGTCGGCAGAGAGGGATTTGTTTGAGCTGAATGCTATGTTTATATCTGCGATTTCTCTGATTAGCCTGTTAGAGTCTTGGGTTATGTCGTTTAGCTCTTTGTTTACTTCTTGTTTTGCGTCTTGGAGTTGTTGTCCGATACGGTTAAATTTATCAACTACTGTTTGTGCGAGACTTAGGATATGGTCTCTTAGTCCGAGGGATTCGGGTTTTAGAGCTAGTTCATCAAATATTGTAAAGAATTTTGAGATGTCGTCATTTAGGCTGGCTTCTGTTGGTTCGGACATTATAACTTCAATTCTTTGTAGAATTTTTTCGTCTTGTTGGAAGCCTGTTTGTCTTGCTTTGGTATTACGAACTTCTCTATCAAAAAAATCTTCACGGAAGGAACGCATTTTATCTACGAGTACTCCAGTGCCGATGAAGTTACCAGATTCGTAGAGAGAATTTGTTTGGGAATAAGAAACTTGTCTTCTTGAATACCCTTCTGTATTAGCGTTGGCGATATTGTTAGAAGTTACATCTAATCCAAATCTTTGTGCTAATAAAGCTCTTTTACCTATTTCTAATGAAGATAGTGCCATTTTAAATTAATTTTAACTGCTTTTAATGAGGTTATTGAGTTCGTCGCAACGGTTAATTAAATAATCTGATTTTCCGTATCTGAGTTTTTTAGACATTGTTAGGTAGTCTATACATTCTTCGATGTGAGAGGATGCTTCTATGATACCACGAATTTTATCTATTCTTGATTGTTTTTGGAATAATGACCTAATAGATGGAGAGATTAGCTTTACGCTGCATCTCATTTTTCGTTTGAGTTGTAGCAAGTCATCTGTGGGAATATTATCGCTGAAGTGAACGATGTCGTTTACTAATTCTTTAGTTTTATTGTTGATGTCATTGTATTTCATATTAAGATTATCCATGGTTTTATTACCTGTTTAAATGTATAACAAAAATCAAGCCTATTTTAGAAGTTGCACACTGAAAAGTGAATATAATAACTAAAAAAATAGGCTTGATGGAATTATAAAGCTGCATCCATGCAGACTTAAAAATAATCCGTTATTGTTAAACTTTCACATTACAAATTCTTCTGCCGCCCTTGAATATTTCCATCATATTTTGAACGGAATTTTTTGCTCTGTTGATTAATATTCTATTATTTTTATTTAGGTCATATAAAATTGAGGTCAGTTCGTTTAATGATTCTCTTAGGTTTGATACTATTTTGAAATTGTCGCCTTTGAGTTTTTTTTCGATGGTAGATAATTTCAAATTAGTTGCATCTTTACGAGAGAGTCCCATCCATTTCATAATCATTTCAATTCTGTCTTTTTCGGTTTGTTTTAATTTTAGAGAGACTTTATCTTGAATTTCTGAGAATTTTTCGACAGATTTTACGTCGAAGTTTTTTAGTGCTTCTTGCTGTAATTCGGCATATTTAACTAATTGTCCGAGCAGAATTTTTTCGTATTCCATATATTGAATTAGTTGGGATAACATTAATCTTCTTTGAATAAGGAATTGAACATATTAACTTTTTCGACGTATTTTTGTGTTTCTTCGAAAGGTGGAATTCCGCCATATTTTTCGACGTTAGATGCACCTGCGTTGTATGCAGCGAGAGCTTTATTTAGGTCTCCATCGAAGTAATCTAACATTTTTTTCATGTACTTTGTTCCGCCGTTAATGTTTTCTTCTGGATTAAATGAATTTTTTATGCCAAGTTCTTTAGAGGTATTGTCCATGAGTTGCATAAGTCCTTTTGCCCCAGCTTTGGATACTGTGTTGGGATTGGCTGATGACTCTGCACTAATTATTGATTTGATTAGACTTGGTGAGATACCGTGTTGTTTCCCAGCGGAATTAATTATTGAATCGTAGTCAGATAATTTTGAATTAAATTTTTCAATGTTGATTTTATTCAAATTATTGTTTAGATTTTTTTGGCTAATATCAGACGGTTGAATTTTATTCTCATCACTTTTTTTTGATAGCCGTTTTGTGTCTTCTATGATGGAATTGGGGTTGTTTTGAGAAAGAGTTTGAGTTTTAGATTGAAGGTCTTCCCCACCGGTTAGTTGTTTGTAAATCATTTGAGCGATTCCAATACCTTTGCCTGTGTTTGCGATTTCTTCAGACCAGAGAACATCGGTGTATCCTTGTAGGGACTCGGCACCGAAAGAACCCATTTCTCCTTTAGGGTCTGATTTGGGAAGCATGGCATTTTTCATTTCTTTTAGCATCATGTTTACGAACATAGACTCGAATCCTCTTGCAGCTTTTGCAATTTGGGCTCTTTTTTGAATGTTCATACCATCGGATTTAGAGATTTCACTGAGTTTAGCAAATTTAGCTAATTTTGCTTTTTTTAATTGAAATTCTGATGTATCCGAATTGGTAGTTGATGATATGTTTAGGTTTGTGTTCACTTAATTTTTATAAGTTAATCATTGGGTTAATTATTGGATTACAAGTTCTGCTTGAAGTGAGCCAGATTCTTTTAATGCTTGGAAAATTGCTATGAGGTCTCTTGGTTTGACTTGGAGTAGGTTTAGTGCGTCGGCTATTCCATCTACTGTTGGGTTAATAATTTCGAGCGGGGTGGCTTGGTTTATTTCTTCTTCTGCTTTGATGTCAGCTGATTCGGCAATACGCGGTGGGAGGATGGTGAATGGTGCTGGTTGAGGTACAACGACTTGGCGTTGGATAGTGATTTCTAAACCTCCGTGTGCTACTACTGCTGGTAGTAGTTCTACTTTACCACCGATAACTACTGTGCCTGTTCTTTCGTTTATAACTACTTTTGCTACTGGGTCTATTTGGATTTCTAAGTTTTCGATTTGGGAGATTAGGTTCATTACTTCGTTATTGTTTTTTGGGTCTGGTAATGTAATCTCTACTGTTGCTCTATCGGAAATTTCTACGTTATTTTCTAAGCCTGCTATAGTTTGAATTTGATTTTGAATTCTTGTTATTGAAGTGAAGTCTGGTTCGGTTAGGCTTAGTCTTATTTTGTCGTCGGGTATTAGTTCGTTTTGAATTTCTTGTGAGAGTATAAGTCCATTTGGAACTCTGCCTGCTGTTACGAAATTTTTGCTGACTTGTGAGCCTAAAGAGCGGAAGTCATATCCACCGACTGAAATTGCTCCTTGGGCGTTTCCGATGATTTTACCATCTGGGGTGGAAAGAGGTGTCATCAATAGGTTTCCGCCTTGGAGTGATGTGGCATCACCGAGTGAGGCTACTTGGACATCTATTTTAGCACCTGTTTTTAGGAATGATGGGATGGTGGTTGTTACCATTACGGCAGCAACGTTTCTCATGCGAGAGCGTTTGTTGTCTGCGGTTAGACCAAATCTTTTTAGCATATTGATAACTGACTGATTTGTATAGGAGTTTAGTTGGTTATCGCCTGTTTGGTTTAGACCTACGACTAAGCCGTATCCGATTACTTGAACTGAGTTTGTACCTTGGAACGAAGCAATATCTTTTATTCTAGCGGAGAATAGTTCAACGCTAACAATCATGAGTATCATAGCTATGTATAATATTCTTTTGAAGTATTTTAGTTTGTGATATTTAATTGGATATTGCATAGTGTGATATTCTTTATTAAAATAAGAATCTAATAAATTTTGTTATAAGTCCTGGGTCTTGAGTTTTGGTAACTGTTCCTTCGCCTTCGATGAAAAGAGTTAAATCGAGGATACTATAGGAGTAAATGGAATTATCTGGGAGGACATCTACTGGTCGGACTATGCCTTTGATGATAATTTTTTGAATTTCTCCGTTTATTTTGGTAGTTCGAGTACCTTCAATTTGAAGGTTGCCGTTGGGTTCTACTCCTACAACTCTTGCGGAGAGTCTTGTTCTAATTCTTTCGTTTCTACTTGTGCTACCTTTTGCTTTGAATTTATTATTGGTTTCTAATCCTGTGCCGTAGGTGCTACCGCCGAGTATTTGCGAAAGAGAGAGACCGGCATCAACTCCGGAGTTACGAGAGTCTTCGGTTTGGGCACCGTTGTCGGCTTGGACAGATTCCATAATAAGAACCATTAAAGCGTCACCGTCTTTGAATGCTTTTACGTCTGAGAATAATGATTCGGAGTTATTTTGGATAAACTGGGAATAAATATCATTTGAATTTGATATTATCAGGATTGAAATCAATATGTAGAGGTATGTTTTCATATTTTTTAATAAAAGATGGGGATGTGCGGATGTGTGTTTTGGCTTCCAATTACTCACTCAAATTCTGGATAAACTTAAGTTTGCCATCCCCTATCTTTATATTTTTTTTTAATTATCTATAATTATTTTACCGTCTTTGTTTACTTTTCCTTGAAGAATTCTTTTTGCGTTTGCTCTTTTTACTTTAATTTTTTCGCCAATTCCTGCATCGTTTAATGCTATGCCATTTGCTCTTACTTGTATAACTCCTGAAGGTACAATGAGGTTTACTTTATCTCCTTTTTCGATAATTTTTTCTATTTCGAAATGGTCGGCAGAGAATGGGGTGTTTTTGGGAATTGAGAATTTTACTTTTTTTCCTATTAATTCATCGAAACTTAAAATTTCATTTCTATCGAATTCTGAAATTAGTTGTCTTTTGAGTTTTATATCCCATCTTTTCAGGGTTTCTCCTGAGTTGATATTTCTTGCTGCGGATGGGATTTCTTCGTAGATGTCTATTTTTACGAGGATGTCTAATTCGTTAAGTAGTGTATTTTCTTGGTAGAATTCGAGGGTGATAGTAGTGATACCTTTTAATATTTTTAGGTCGGCGTTAAGTGAAGCGTGTATGCCATCTTCTTCGAAGTAGAAATCTGTGATTTTTGTGAGAAATTTTATTTCACATTTTTCTTTAATGTTGGTTTCGATGAAGTTTTTGCAGGTATTTTTTAATCTATCTGCGTTAAAAGATGAACCTGCAAGGGCATTATATGCTGTTGAAATTGACATTATTGTAAATATTATAAGGTTTTTGTAATTCATTCTGTTAAGTATTGAGTTTTATTACATTATCTTTTTAAATTGACTGAGGTTTCGAGGATATTTTCAGCAGTTCTTACGGATTTTGAGTTTAATTCGTAGGAGCGTTGAGCTGTAATCATATTAATCATTTCTTCGACTACATCGACGTTTGAAGTTTCGATGTGTGCTTGTTTGATGACACCTGTGTTGCTGTTCCCTGGTTGTTCGAAGATTGCTTCGCCGGAGGCTGGAGATGCTTCATAGAGGTTGTCTCCTATGCTTTTTAGACCACCGGGGTTGATAAATCTGGCTAAGTCGAGCTGTCCGAGTTCGCTGTGTTCTGTGTCGCCTTGTTGTTTTATACTAATGATACCTTCGTTTGAAACTACAATTTCTTCGGCTGTAGAGGGGATATTAAAACCGGGGTCGAGTTTGTACCCTTGTGCATTAACTATATCACCATTTCTGTCGAGTCGGAATGATCCGTCCCTAGTATAGGCAAGGGTGTTGTCGGGTCTTCTCATAATGAAGAAACCTTCTCCTACGATTGCCATATCGAGTGGTTTGTTTGTTTGCTGGATATCACCTTGAGAAAGGATTTTAGAGGTTCCTACCAATTGAGTACCTGAGCCGATTTGGACTTCATTAAGTGGTTCTACTCCTACTCTAGATGTAGCACCTGCTGGGCGTAGAGTTTCATATAATAAATCTTGGAATTCGGGGCGAACTTTTTTGAATCCGGTAGAGTTTACGTTTGCGAGATTGTTTGAGATAATCTCTACGTATTTTTGCTGTGCTGAGAGACCAGTCGCAGCGGTTCTTAATGTCTTATCCATAAGGTACTTCCTTGTATTCTACTAATTTCCTTATCAATCTTATGGTATTATTCTTTAATTATTTTAAGTATTTTAATTTTTGATTACTTATTAATAATACCTGCCCATGCGGATTGAGTTTGTCAAAGTTCCTTCGTTAGTATGAATAACTTTAGAACCTGCTTCAAACATCCTTTGAAGCTCAATCATTTGGACCATTTCGCTGACTATATCAACGTTTGAACTTTCTAGATAGCCTTGTTTAACGTTTATGTTTTCTGGGTCTAGAAATTTTGAATTTGTAATATTTGTTTGCACAAAATCTGAGCCTGAGACTCGCTGAAGAGTTTGGGCATCTTCTGGCTCTGCGATTAGGAGTGTGCCTACGCTAAATTTATTAGCAAATATTTCTCCGTTTGGAGTAATTTTAATATCTAATGATTTTGATTTTGAATTGTTTTGAGCGGTATCAAAGAACTCATTAAATACGTTTATTGGACCGTTTTGACCCAACAGCAGTTTTCCATCCATGGATTTAATACTACCATCCTCTGATAATTTAAAACTGCCGTTTTTGGTTAAAAATTGTTTGCCTTCTTCGTCTTGGACAACGAAGAATCCATTATTTTCGATAGCTAAGTCTAAGGGGTTGTCTGTTTTTTGGAGCGAACCTTGGTTAAAATCGGTATATGAGCCAACTGGTGGGTCATTTTGTTCTGCGTCCCCTTCGACGTTATAGAAGTTTGCACGAGCATCGATTAGGTTTCTTTCGAAGACTGCTTGTCTTTTAAATCCAGTTGCGTTTGCGTTTGCCATGTTATTGGCAGCAACTTCTAGTCTTGTTTGTTGGGGCATCATGCCCATTGCAGCTGTGTACAGTTCTTTAAGCATTATTGTTACCTAAGTTATTAGATGCGTTTTGCTTTCTGTCTATATTATGAATATATGTTACGATTTCTGCCATTGCTGGATAATACTTATCTGGAACGTCTTTGATGGCGTCGAGTGCTTCGAGCTTTGCGATTAGTTCTTCTTCGTCCTCGATTGTATTGTTGTTGGACAATGATTTGAAGATGTAGGAAGAAAGAATATTATTTTTGGGAATATCCTTATTATTACCAGTATAGGTTTCTTTTAATGACTTGCTTATACTTCTATGTGTTTTATCTTTGTACATAATTGTTCATTTATTTGTTTTCGATATAGGTTTCAAGCTTAATGCCATAACACAAAAATAGCTGAAATGAGTAGTATAAAGCAATGAGTAGTATTACTGAATTATGTTTGTAAATAATTTATTTTTAAAGAGATATGGAGATTTTATTTTTTAAATATTTTTTTTTGGGTGTTAATACTTAGTGTAGAAACGGAATGAATAAAAATAACCAACTGTTTATTTTTTGACCAATTATTTTTTTGTGGGATTTGGTGGGAGGAGTTTTTTTAATAATATTTCTATTTGACATCTGTATTGCTGATATTTCAGGTGAATTTGATTACATTTACTTTTTAAAATTATCCATTTCTCTATGTTTATAGCCTGGATCATCTGAAGAAAACACATCATCAAATCCAATAAAGATATTTGAATCACCCTCAGAGATGTCCCAAACCATTGGCATTCTCATGGAAAATATATGCCAGTTGAATCCTTTTTTATGATAATCTTTTCTCCATCTACTTGGGAGTTTAAAATCGTTTATACCTACATTAATCAAGTCTGTATCATCATTTATGGAGTAATCTGTAATTTCTTCAAAACCATAATAAGTTTTTAATGATTTTTCATTTGGTGTAAAACATTTTATCAAAGTATTGTCACAATAAAAAAACTTTACAACACTTTTAAAACTTTTAATTTCATTAACAATGTTTTTTATATTTACCCAAGAATTGAAAAACATTAAATATCGGTTTTTATTATTGCCTAAAATTTTAAATTTAATTTTTGAATATTCCATTTCAATTTTTGTAAATTCTGATTTTAATTTAGGATTTATAATATTTTCAGTTCCAAACTCAGCTAAATCATAATTGTATAGTTCAATTATTTTAAATTTAATTTCAAATAATCCTTTTGCAAATTTTTGATTATATGATTCTGAATTTTTATCGTTATCTATCATTATTTCAAATGATTTATTATTAATATATCCTTCATATTTTGTTAAATTTTTTGAAACTAAAAATGAAGAACATAAAATTAACATCACCAAATATTTCAGTTTTTACCCCAAATAGTGTTTAATTTTGTCTCAAATATAAAAAGTTGAGGGACATCTGTTCTAATGCTCGAATTTAAGGATTCTAATTTTTGATTATATATATCAAGGCTATCATTTATAACATATTTATTAGTATTAAAATTATATGTCGATTCTCTCCCTTTTACTAAATGAAAAGTTAAAATACAATCTGAATTTTTTTCTAAATTTTGTAGAATATCTTTTATATCGCTATAATAATTATTAATATCTTCTGTATATTGCAAAGAATCATTATTATTAAATAATTGTTGTTGATTTTGGAGCTTAGTTTTAAATTCACCTCTATCTACATAAAAAAAGACTGATTCAAATTGAACAATATTACCTATATATTCAAAACTACAAGTGTCTAATTTAATGTAATCAAGTCCTGTATTATAATTTATTGATTCATTGATATAATAATTATTTTGTATATTTTGGATTAATTCCAAACAATCTTCTATAGATTTTTCTGGTTCTGTTTTTACTTCGTCTTCGTCGGAACAGGAGTAGAAAGTTAGGGTTGAGATTATTATTATAATCATTATTATTGAGTTTTTCATTGTGCTTCTCCATAATTATTGGTTAATGAATTTTTGTCCTTTCGCATGATATTACCTCTTAGGATTTGTTTATAAATATATATTTTTCAAACTATTATAAGTATTGAATAAATTGTTTTTCACAATGTACAAAAAATAAAAATACAAGTCAATACTACTAAACTACTACTCTACTATACTTTTAGTAGTAGTATAACAGATAACAGTGTTATTTTAAATAGCTTACAATTGCGATATTTTTTTTAAGTTATTTTTTATTTAAACTGAAACTTTTATTAATTTTATGTCTCTTACTATTAGGACGGCAATCAGTTTTTAAATATATATTACGTAATGATATTTTATGAATTCGAAAGATAAACAAATAGCTTTTATGAATTTATTTGAACCTGTTAGGGTTAGTCTTTCACGTTTTTGTTATTCTATATCGAAAGATAGAGATGATGCGAAAGATTTGATAAGTGAGACTATTGTTCAGTCTTTTGAAAATTTTGAGTCGTTGAATAAGCCGGATTCGTTTAAATCGTATTTGTTTTCGATTGCTTCGAGGTTAAATAAGCGAAAAATATGGCGAATGCGATTGTTTGTGAGATTAGATAAGCAGCATGATGTTATTGAGGCTTACGACAATACTGATAATGAGATTGATGTTGAGATATTACATAGTTTCATGAATAAATTACCACAAAAGCAGAAGGAAGCGATTGCATTGTTCGAAATATCGGGATTTTCTTTGGAAGAGATAAGGGAAGTTCAGGGTGGTTCGGTCTCTGGGGTCAAATCGAGGCTTAAAAGAGGGAGAGAGAAGTTAGCTGAAATGCTGAGTGATGATAGTTCGACAAAGAGTGAGCTATCAAGGGGTATGAGGAAAGAGTATTCAATTAATAAATATGTACAAGGTGAATTAGAATGAAAAATATTGATGATTTTTTTGAGGACGCTCGAAAACAGGAAGCAATAATAAGTGAGGAAGAAACATTGAGTTTGCTTTCGGAAGCCTCTGGTACAAATTTTTCAAATAAAAAAGTAAAAGGTAATATTATGTCTGTTTTAATAAGTGCAGCTTCGGTTGCGGTAGCGAGTTTCATTTTATTTAATATAAGTAGTGATGATAATTTGGAAACTTTAGAGAATTTAGAAAATAATAATAATAATAAGAATAGTAAAGTTGTTGTAAATGAAAAAGTGGTAGGTTCTGGAAATAGTTATAGTAACAGTTCAGGGATTCTTGTAGCTGGGAATGATATTGAGGAGAATGTTGGCGGAGATAAGAAAAATGATAAAGTTGAATTGAAAATGCAGATTGATGGAGATGATGGGGTTGGAAGGATAGTAACTGATAGGAAGGTTGAAGATGTAGAGGAGGAATTGAAAAACATTGAAATGATAAGGGGTAGGACTAACTCGAAACTTAAGAGGGTTGACAGCGAGATGAAGAAAGCAAGGATTGAGTTGGAGAAGGCTGAAAGAGAGCTTAAAAAGGCAAATGATGAATATAAAAAGGTAAAAGTAGATTATAAATTGAAGGTTGAGGGAATTAAGTTAATTGAGTTGAATGAGATTGGGTTAAAGAATTTAGGATTGAGGGAGGATAGTAATAATTATGAGTTTACTGCTTTTGGGGATACGAAGATGCCTATATTGGTTACTTTGAAGAAAGATAGATATACTACTAATGTTAATGGTGGTTTAGATGATGAAGTGAAGGAAGTAGATGTTCATAGTATTCATCCGGTATTTGTAACTGATAAGTTGGGAAATAAGAAGATTAGTTTGTTTCAATCTAAGGAGAATGGAACTAGTATTATGCTTTCGAAAAGTAGGAAATTGCTTTCGTTACTGAATGAAGATGATGATAAAAATAAGATGGTGATGGAGTCAGTGGTAATCGATATAGATAAAGATTCTGACGTTAGCATTGACAATAATATTAATGAGATTGTATTTGATTATGTAGATGTGGATGAAGTTGATACTGGTTATGTAGAAGATAATGAGATTAGAAAATTTTCTTTTTCTTCGAATAGTGTAAAGGAGATTTTATTTAAAGATAAGGAAGATTTGGAAGTTAAGATGAAAGAAAATGGTTTATCGAAGGAAGACATTGTTAGGTATTCTGAAGAGTATACGAAAAGTAATGGAAATATAAGAATTAAAAATGATGATGGGAATGGTAAGGTTGAGGTTTTATTATTTAAGAATTTGGCGGATAAGGATTTGGTACGAAATGAAGAGATTGTTTTGGAATCAGTTGATGAAGATATGATACATGATAAGCTTACAAAACTTTTAAATGAGGAGCAGGTCAATAAGTTATTGAGTAAGGTTAAATCAAGTAAATTCAAATTGGAAGATAATATGAAAAAAATTAGAATGGACTCCAAGAATTTTGATACTGTAGATAATGTAATTTATAATGTAGAATTGAATGATGAGAATAGTAATTCGGAAATGAAGAATAAGAAAGTGCAGTTTGAAAGTAAGATGATTTTTCAGAAGATGGATAGTAGTAATGATAGTAAAAGACCAATTGTTTTTGAAAATCCATTTGCAGAAATGGACGAATTTGAGAAAATAAATCAATTATTGCCAATAGCTGTAAGGTTAGATAAAACAAGTGATGCGGAAATAGATTATATATTATGGTATGAACCGACAGAAGAGTTTGTAAGAAATTTGCCATTGAAATTGCAAGATGAATTAGCTCCGGAGATTGCGGCATTGAGAAATGGCGAGAAGGCGATATGTGGAGAAGCACCTATTGAAAATGCTCATACGGACAGTTGGAGAGCTTGCAATGGAGCGATTGAGAATTTGAGTGTTTATCCTAATCCTGCTGTGGAGAATGCGAATATTAGTTTTGATTTGAAGGAAGATAGGAATATAAGTATTGCTTTGAATGATTTGAGTGGGAAAGAAATTAAAAAGGTGTTTTTGAATAAGAATTTTGGGAAGGGAAGTAATAAATCTGGATTGAATTTGAGTGGTATTCCGGCTGGAATGTACTACATATCTTTGACATCTGGGCAGGGTGAGCAAGCAGTACAAAGGATAATTGTGGAATAACATATTATTGATTTTTTAAAATATAAGATAAAATTTAATTAGATAAATTGTTTACCCCTGCGACTTGATGGAAGTTAAGTTGCAAAATAGAATAAACGTCGGCAAAAAATTGTTGGCGTTTGTTTTATTATATGCTTGTTATACTTTTGGCTTATAAATTGTTTATTGATATATATGTTTAATAGTGAACAAATAAGAAGATGAAATATAAAATAATATTTTTGTTGCTATTCCTTGTTATAGGCTGTTCTCCGGTACGTCAGGCGTATTTTGGTGATAGACCGAATGAGGGAAAGAAGAAGAGTAAGAATAGTAATAAAACGGAGAATAATAGTCAATCTGTTGATAATGAACAAACAGATATGGAAGAGAATTATTCGGAGAAAATGAAGGTTAGGAGAAGAAGTAGCCTTAGAATTGAGAGTGCTGAAGTTGAAGAGAATGGCATACTTGAAGAGGATTTTGAAGATGATGATGACTTAATGGGTTATGATGATTTACGATTTTCTGATACTACTTTTATAGATTTGGGTTCGGCGATGCCGAATAGTTTTGATGAGTCAATATTAAGTAAGTTAGATATGAAGCAGTCTTATGAGAATGCTTTAGAGTTGTTTGATATGGAGAAGTATGATGAGGCAGAAAGAAAGTTTAGATATGTGGTTGAAACAACATTGCCTAAGGAGATAGAATGTCAAGAGTCAATGTTTCATATAGCGGAATGTAAGATAGGAAAGATGAATTATAAGGAAGCGTTAGATGAGTTAATAGTGTTGGAGGCATTAGATGTTGATGATATAATAATGGAAAAAGTATTAGTAAGGATAGGTCAGATACATTGCGTTAGGAATAATGTAAATGAAGCTGAAATGTATTTTAATAAATTAAGGGAATTTAATCCAGAATCTATTTATTTGAATGTAGCGGATTGCAAGAAACTCTAAAGGATTTAGCAGTAGAATATATGAATTCGAAGGTAAATATTTTATTTCTATTATTGGTGATAATAGGAATTTTTAAGTTTAATATATCTTATAGTATTGAATTAGATAGACCTGTGTTGTTGTTTCCTTCTAATAAGAATGAGCAAGTTAAGAATTTGATTTATATTAAATGGACTAGTGTGGAAATGGCGATTAATTATCGTTATCAATTGTCGAAAAATCAATTATTTACAAATATAGAGCAAGAGTCTATTACAAAGGATACATTTAAGTTAATTACGAATTTGAATGAGAATAGTGAGTATTTTTGGAGAGTAAGAGCTGAAGCTGGTGGTGATTATTCGGAATGGTCAGAAGAGCGAGTGTTTTATACAGTGGATACTGCAAGACCTAATAAAATAGAATTGGTTTATCCGAGTAGTGATTTGTTATTAAAGAGGTGTAATTATTTGGTTGAATGGGAAAGAGTGAGGAATAATGGTTATTATGATATTGAGCTGTATGATGAAGATATGAATTTTTTGATGAGTGATACTACTTCTGAGGAGTATTATGAAATAAATGAGATTGAGCGTGGAGGGGTGGTTAATTTTCATTTAAGAGGTAGGAATAATGTTGGCATTGGTGAGTGGAATAAATTCCGATTTAAAAGAGCAGATTTATTTGAGAGAGGGGTTGATTTATCTTCCTTGATATTTGATTTGAAAAAAGTTGTTTTAGATGACGGTGGTTCGGTAAAATTTTTGGCTTTAAAGGGGGATTTGGAAACTGGGGAGAAATATTTATGTTTGTATGAGAGTGAAATGAGTGAAAATCCATCATTTAAAATTGATGTGAATTCGACGGATAATAAGTTGTATTTATTAGATGAGGGTAAATTGACAGTTGCGTTGGTGAATGGGGAGATAGTTGAATTTTATGAGTATGATAATGGCTTTAAAAAAGTGGGTTCGATAGATTTTGGGTTTGATGTCGAGGGAATGTATTTATTTGATTTGGATAGGGATTTGAGAAAAGAATATTATGTTATGTCAGGAGGCATGAATGCTATTTTATATGAGTTTGATTTAGATGGGATGAAATATGAAGTAGAGGTTTTTTCGTCAAGGGTTGATGATATTGATTTTTTGGATTTGAATAGGAATAATGTATTGGAAGAATATATTTTATCAGGCAATAGTTTGGAGGTTATTGAAGATGGAGTTAATAAAAGAATAGATTTGGGGTTGGTTTATAATAAGTTGGTGGTATTAAATTATAATAATGATGAATATAAGGATTTATTGGTTTATTCGGAGAATGGAATTAGTATTTTGACTAAGGTAAGTGGGGAGAATACAGATTTTAGTCAGAAGGTGATAAATTTTGATAAGGTTGAAAATTTAGATGTAAGGGATTTGGATAATGATGGCTTTGAAGAAGTTGTATATATTTATAAGAATGAGAATGGTGGTCGTTGGTTGAATGTTTTATCTTTAGAAAATTTTGAGATTATTTATCAGAGTGAAGTGAGTAATAATTATTTTGGTTTTGGGGATTTTAATAGTGATGGATTGGTTGATTTGGTTTTGAATAGCCAAAATGGTGGAATGATATTTGAAAATGATGGTTGTGAAGATAGCTTGAAAAAAAGTGCTGTGGTGGATTTATCTTATTCATATTTAGATGGTAGTGTTTTATTGGAGTGGGTAGATGAGAATGAGTTTAAGTGGTCTAATAATTACCGAGTTGTTGTTGAAGGTTTAAATGATAAGGGTTATGAAAAATTTGAATTTAATAGTATAATTGAGCAGCGACAAATAAATTTGAAATCAGGTTATTATAATGTATATGTTGAAATATTAACGAGAGGTGGGTTATATTCTCAGAAATCTGAAACAATAAGGGTTAAGACATCTGATTTGTTGGCTCCTCCTCCTAAGTCTTGGGATTATGATATTTTGACTGGAGATAGGACTACGGTTATATTAAAACATGAGAATGGTTATAAGATAAATGGTAGGGATATATCAAATGGAGATGCGATTGGTATTTTTTATAGAGATGGTGGTAGTTTGAAATGTGCAGGATATAGAATTTGGAAGGAAGGAGAAAATCAGGCTGTTGCTGTTTGGGGTGATAATAATAATACTGATGAAGAGAAAGATGGTTTTGAGTTTGGAGAGAGTTTTATATATAAACAATGGGACGCATTAGAAGAAGAGGAAATAATAGTAAGTGCGGAATTGGAATCTGGGTTTAATGTTTTTTATCCGGATACTACAACTATAATAAAGGCTTTTCATTCGTTAGACACCAATGTTATTAAAATTAAAAAAGGGATGTGGCAGATGGTTGCTACAAGTGTTAGTCCGGTTGAGAATTTGATAGATGAGCTTATAGGTAATAAAGATATAGTTTTTAGTGATGAATTAAATAATATTAGGCTTCCGAATATTTATAATGAGGACATAGCGTATTGGGATAGTAAGACTGGATATTATGTCTATTCAAATGAGGATTATGATTTAGAAATTATTGGTCAGAGAATTGAGTTGAACTCTCCCCTATTTTTAGAATCTGGGAAAACATTTTTGTTGCCTAATATTAGTACTGGGGAAATAGATATTAGAAGTAGTTTTGGTGTAGGATTAGATAATTTCTTGTTTTTGAAGAATGACGATGGAGAAATTTTAATACCGGAATTGGGAATATATCAATTTGATAGGTTTGAGAAAAATAAATCATATTTGTGTATGTTGAAAAATGATTTTGTATTAAAATACTCAGAAACTAAAGAAAAGATGAAAGACTCCGATAATACCACAGTGTATAGTTCTTTTAATAATATTTGTAATTTTTCGGAAACGAAGGAAAACAGTCATTTTTTGATATATGTAAGTGATTCTAATCTTAGTATGAATGTTTATGATAGGGAGAATGAAATTAATATTTGTGGGACATTAGAGTTGGGTTGGAATATAGTTAGATTATGGGGTGATGACCCTTTGACGATAGATAAAGATGGATTAGAAGAAGGTGAGACATTAAGAATTGAGCTTTTGAAGAATGGTGAAGTGATTAATTATGAATTTAAAAGTATAGTTTCGCTGTTTGGAAAGGAAACTTTAAATGCGATTAATTACAAATCAAATACGGTAGTTGAGATAGAGTTAGAAATAGAAGGAACGAATGTGTTAGATGAAGAACGGATAGAAGGAAACGAAATAAGGATGAAAGTGATAGATGGTCATTTGATATTAGATAGAATGGGTATAGAAAATTTGAAAATCATAGATACTTTGGGTAGGATTGTTTTTCAAAAAGTAGGAATATTAAAACAAAAAACTGTAAATATAGAGAGGCTTCAAAAGGGAAGTTATTTAATAGAGTTTATGGTAAATAAAAGAAAAGAGATTAGGAAATTTATTTTTTAGAATATATAAATAATATATAGATTTAATAATATTATCTGTCAAGGAAGATACGGTGATTTATGGATAAAATTAAAATATTAGTAGTAATTCTACTATTAACACATACGAGTATATTTGCAAACTGGGAAGTTCTTAATTCGGGAACAAATTCAGATTTGTATTCATTATTTAATTTGAATGGGTCGGAAACTTATTATGTTGGCGGTGAAAGTGGGAAGCTACTTAAGACAACTAATAATGGCGATTCGTGGGTTAATATTAATACAAATTTGACATTTAATATATTAGATATTCAATTTGCGAATGATGACATAGGTTTTTTTGCACTCAGCAATGGCGATGTATATAAGACAACGAATAAGGGAGTTAATTGGAGCAAACAGACTTCAAAGATAACAGTTCCGTTGAATTCGATTGCTTTTAATAATTTTTTCAAGATATTGATTGTTGGGGATAATGGTAAGATTAGTAAATCGATTAATGGTGGTACGGTTTGGGAATTAAAAAATAGTGGGACTGCAAACAGTTTAAATAAAATTATATCTTTGAGTGAAAATGATTTTTGGGTGGTTGGAGATAATGGGACTATACTAAAAACAAATGATTTTGGAGAGACGTGGACTTCTGTTAATTCTGGAACTAATGAAGATATTTATAATTTGGAATTTTTTGATAATAACACTGCTTATGCTTCATGTAGTAATGGCAAGGTATTAAAAACTATAAATTCGGGAAGTAGTTGGACGGTATTAAATGCGAATACTGTGAAAGATTTGTATTCGATTTCTGTGATAGATGCTAACAATGTATATGTTACTGGTGAAGATGGTGTGATGTTAAATAGCGTTAATGGTGGTCAAACGTGGGGTCATCAGACTTCGAATACAACTGAGAATATTCATGGGATTATTTTTAAGAGTGTAGATGAGGGTCATTATGTTGGTTTTGATGGCGTTATAGGTAGAACTAATAGTGGTGGAAATAATTCGAGTTTGGGATTGCTTAGTCCGAATGGTGGAGAATTATGGATACAAAACTCAGTTAAGCAAATTACTTGGTCGTCTTCGAATGTTGATGATGTTAGGTTAGAATATAGCTTAGATGATAAAAATACTTGGTCATTTATTACAAATATTGATGCAGATTTGGGGACATATAATTGGACGTTGCCAAATGCTTCTTCGGATAAGGTGTTTGTAAAGGTATTGAATAAGGATAATTTGAATTTGTATGATGTATCAGATAATGCATTTCAGATTGACCAATATCAACTTAGGTTAGATGCTCCAGTAGGTGGAGAAGTATTAAATGCGGAAGATGTGTTTAATATAGAATGGACGAGTAAGAATATTTCTAAGGTACATTTGATTTATTCTACAAATTCTGGGAATGCTTGGGATACGATTGCTAAGGATTTGAATGCATCGTTGGAGACATTTGCTTGGACAGTGCCTAATAAACCGACAAATAATGCTTATGTGAGGATAATCAATAAGGAAACGCCGGTAAATATAGACCAAAATATACAGTTTTTTAGTATAAAGGGTAAGAATTTATCAATTACGAGTCCGAATGGTGGAGAGAGTTGGGATGCGGGAGATGTAGAGACGATTTCATGGGATTATGAAAATTTAAGTAATGTAGATTTGCATTATAGTATAAATAATGGTGCTTCGTGGTATTTGATTGGGTCGAATTTATCAGCGAGTAGTAAGTCATTTTCATGGACAGTTCCTGACAAAGATGGTCAGAATACGAAAGTTAGAATACGGTCTTCAAATGATAATAATATATTAGATTATTCTAATAATGATTTCACTATAAATAGATATAATCTAGATATTACTTCGCCAAATGGTGGGGAAAGTTATCAAATAGGTGAGGTAATTGGGATAGACTGGGTTGCACATCCTAATATTGTATTTGTGGATTTAAAGTATTCATCAGATGGTGGTGGTAGTTGGAATAATATAGGTACTGGTATTGTAGCTTCATTGGGTACATTTAATTGGCAAGTTCCGGCAAGTGCTGGCGAGAATTATGTGGTTAGAATATCATCTACTGGTGATGCGAGTTTGAATGATATGTCAGATAATGAATTTAGTGTTAGCGATATTAAATTGACATATCCGAGAGAAAATGAGGCATTGATGGCAGCGACTTCATTTGATATTAAATGGGAGGCTACTGCAATTGATAAAGTGAATTTATCATATTCGGTTGATAATGGTGGCAGTTGGATAGTAATAGCAAATGGAGTAAGCGGAGGGCAACCATTTTTTCAATGGATAACTCCAGACATAACAAATTATACTGTTTTAGTAAAAATAACGAATGCTGATAATTTGGCACAATCTGACCAACATACAGTAGCGATAGTACAGCCGAGTTTGATGGTTACGTCTCCGCAATTGGGAAATTTTTGGCAGCAAGGGACTGTGAAGTCAATACAATGGACTTCTACATTTGTTGATGAGATTTCGATAGAGTATTCATTGGATAATGGAAATTCTTGGACAAATATTGTCTCGGACTATGCTGCGAATTTGAATTCTTATAACTGGACATTGCCAAATGTAGCGAGTAATCAGGCGATGGTAAGAATAATCAATGAAGACAATACGATTTATAATGATAATAGTGATTTATTTACAATAACGAATGAATGGGTAAGAATTTTATCGCCAAATGGGAATGAATTTTGGTCTGAGGGCGAAACTCATAATATTACGTGGGATTATTCGGATGCGAACAATGTTGATTTGAGTTATACTACTGATGGCGGAGCAAATTGGAATGTAATTGCAAATTCTATATCTGCGAATTCGATGTCATATAGCTGGACTGTTCCGAAGATATATTCTGATGAAGCATTAATAAAAATAGCGGATTCGGATAAAGCAGGAATAGAAGATGAATCTGATGGCGTGTTTACAATTAGAGGGTTAAAATTGACTGCACCTCTGGGTGGAGAAACATTTTTGATAAACAGTAAGCAAGAAATTACTTGGGAATCTGTAGAGATTGCAGAATTGGATATAATGTATTCGATAGATAATGGGGTTAGTTGGGATACTATAGCTTCAAATTATCCTGCGAGTGGTGGATTTATATCTTGGGATACTCCAAATGTTCCATCTACTGAATGTTTAGTAAAGATAATAGACCCTAATAATACTTCGTTTAATGATATTTCGGTAGCAACATTTACTTTGACAGGGTTGATTTTGACATCTCCGAATGGTGGAGAAAAATATTTGTTTGGAACAACACAAACTATAAAATATACGAGTGTTAATGTAAATAAGGTTAAATTAGAATATTCTACTAATGGTGGTTCGTCTTGGATTACTATTATATCATTTACTGATGAGAATAATGGTGAATATGAGTGGTTAGTGCCAGAAACTGCTTCTAATGCTTGTTTGGTAAGAGTTACTGATATGGAAGCACCGACATTTAGTGATGTTTCTGATGCACATTTTACAATCTATGGAGATGGAGTTAGGATAATATCGCCGAATGGTGGTGAGGTATTGACTGCAAATGCGGTTTATGATATTGAGTGGGTAAGTGCGAGTGTAGATAATATTGATTTGAAATATAGTTCGGATAATGGAGCGAGTTGGAATGATGTAGTATCGAATTTTCCTGCTTCGAGTTCTAAATATTCGTGGACTGTACCGGCAGTAGGTGGAACGGAATATCTTGTTAAGATTTATGATGTTCTCAATATGAATATATCAGATATTTCTGATGCTAATTTTAGAGTAAATTCTGGAGATTATTCAGTACCGACGGATTGGGAGCATGAGATACAGACAGGTAAATCGCATGTGGTAATAGTACCTACGACGATAGATCCACAGGTTGGTTCGAACTCTATTGCGAATAATGATGCAATAGGTGTATTTTATGAGAAAGATGGCGAAAAGAAATGTGCAGGTTATGGATTATGGGATGGTACTCATTTGGCAATAACTGTATGGGGAGACAATGCACGGACTGCAGTTAAAGATGGATTTTCAAATAGTGAAGAGTTTTATTTTAAAGTGTGGGATGCGAGCAGTGGTGTTGAATTAAATGCTACTATAACCTACGCTTCTGGACCTTCGGGTTTTGCAGATAATGGAATTTCAGTATTGGCATCATTTACAACTCATAATTCATTGATTATACCACTTGTGGGTGGTAAATGGCAATATATTTCATCGAATATATATCATATAGATTCGACTGTTTCTGTTGTTATGAGTGAAGTGGAAGACAATTTAGGGGAGATGATTAGTGGAGACGATACTTATAATCCGAGTTTGCAAGTTAATTCGATAGAGACTTGGAGAACTATAAAAGGATATCAAGTTTATATGACTGAAGATGATACTTTGACTATTACTGGACCACAGGTTGATCCTCAAGATCATGTGATTGCATTGGTGCAAAATCAATGGCCAATCATTGCTTATTTATCTGAGCAGGCATCTCCTATTGGTACTGCTTTGGCAGATGTGCCGAGGATAATAATGGCTAAGAATTCTTTGGGACAGATTTATTACCCTGCTTATTCTGTTAATCAAATTGGTAATATGAATCCTGGAGAGGGTTATAAGATAAGTGTTAGTTCTTCATCTTCGACATTTAGGTTTCCGAGTACTGGGTTGGCTCCTAATCCAGATGTAAATCTGACTACTGAACTATTGGCACCGGAAAGAGAGTTATTTTTCAACCCTACGATGTATGGGACTGGTAATTCTGCAGTATTTGTTGTTAGGTCAAGCGATTTTAAACACAATGACGAAGTTGGTGTAATAACAAATGATGGTTTATTGGTTGGCTCTGGGATTGTTGAAGGAGAAAATTTAGTAATTACAGTATGGGGAGATGATAGGGCTACTGCAGATGTAGATGGTGCTTTAGATGGTCAGAAGGTGAAAGTATTATATTATTCTTCTGTTGAAAAAAGAACTTATGAATTAGATATAGAGAAAATGGTTGATTTGCATAAGGGTAAGGTGTTTGACAGTTCTTTGATGTATTTTGAAGATGCCATTATTCATTTGGATACTGAAATAAAAGAATATAAGGGTGTTGAGAACTCTATTGAGGGCGGTAGATTAATTATAAGTCCTAATCCTGCTAAGGATTTAGTGAGTATTAGCATTCCGAAACTTGATATGAAGAGATATACTTTATCGATATTTAATAATTTAGGGACTAAATTATTTGAGAAAACAGCCGATAATTATGAAAGTTCCTCTTTTAATGTAGAAATTAACATTAAAGATTTCCCAAGTGGGGCTTATACACTACGCTTGCAAGATGGGAAAAAACTTCTAAAATATAGTGAGAGATTAATTATAATCAAATAAAAATCTCCTCCATAATGTCGTTGAAAGGCAGACCCGGGCGGTTGTTTCGAAGTAGTGGGCGAATATTCCGTTCGCCTTTCAATGGCTTTTTTTTGTGCTTTAATTCCCTTTAAGATAGTATTAATATTAAATTTTCATTTATTATAGTAGTTAGTGAAACTATTGGAATAATTGTAGGTTAGTATTATTGACTTGTGTTATTTATTTTAGGAGTTATGATTTTATATTATTTCAAGAAATAACAATAAATTGGTAAATACAAGTTTTAAATAAATAGAATTTAAAGTAGGGAATATTGATTCTGTTTTTTTTAGAACTCTTTATTTTTTATTAGGAAAAATGTTGAATTAGATGCAACAAAAGGGGGATATTTACGTTTCGGTGTAGATATTTAGAGCAGTAAAAAGCTATAAATAGTTAATAATGTTAAAAATTATAGGGAATAATATAACAATTTTCTGTTATATATTATTATAATTCTATATTTTTGAAGATTATATTTTATCATAAATTAAATTATATTTCGGAGTATTAAATGAAAGTACTTTCAGTAGTGGCAGTAATGCTAACATTTTTGTTTATAGGAAATGCGAATGCACAGACTCTTAAAGTTGGGGTGGTGGATTTGGAAAAGATAGTAACAGAAATGCCTGAATTTAAGAAATCAGAGAAAGAATTAGAAGTTTTGCGTAATAAATATACGGCAGAATTAGAGACAAGGTCTAAGCAGTTTCAATCAGATGTATCGGACTATCAGAAGCAGAAATCGATGATGCCGATAACACAGCAACAGTCAACTGAGCAGAAGTTACAACAGACACAGATGGAGTTGCAACAATATCAGATGGAAAAATTTGGACAGCAAGGAGAAATTAGTACAAAAAGAATGGAAGCATTAAAGGTACTGGAAGAAAAAATAATGGATTTCATTGAGAAAGTTGCGAAGAAAGAGAAGCTAACTTTGGTATTAAACAAGAAGTTGGGAGTATTATACGCCGATAATAAATTTGATATCACTTATAAGGTATTGGATATAATAAAAACTGGTAAGTAAGGACTAAATTAGAGCGATAAGCCCGAGACTTGTTAGCTATTAGTTATAACAAATTTCGGGTTTTTGCGTATCTAAAACTTTCAAGTATAAACAAGGTTTTATTATGTTAAAGAGAATGATTTTATTAGTTTTGGCTTTGGTAAGTCTTAATACTTTAGTTGGTTCTGTTGATTTGTTTTCACAGAAGGTTGCATTTATTGCTTCAGATGAGGTAAGGGAGCGATTTCCTGAGGCAAAACAAGCCCTACAGAGGATACAGGCTTATGTTGAGGAGTGGAAACGAGAATTAGAGGTAATGAAAATAACGTTAGAAAACTTGGAACTTGAAATTAAAAAGAATAGATTGATTTGGACTGATGAGGAGAGAAGGATTAAAGAAACTGAGATGGTTGCATTGAGGAAGAAACGTTCTGATTTTGCGTCATCACATTTTGAGCCTAATGGGGAGTATGATAAGACTGTTGTTGCGATATGGAAACCAATTGAAGAGAAGATATTTGCGGCGACTTCGGCTGTGGCAGCAGCGGAGGGTTTTGATTATGTATTTGATAAAAGTAAGATGCCTATACCTTATACGAATTACAAGTTTGATTTGACGGTTAAGGTATTGAAGAAATTGGGAGTAGATGTAGAGCAATTAGAGAAAGACTTGGAGAAAAAAATCCAGCAAGACCCTCGAAATAAGAATGCAAAAGAGAAAACAACTAAGAGACGTAGGCGTTCGAGGTATGTGAAATCAAAAGATGAGAAGAAAGAAGAGATAGAGCAAAATGAGATAAAAGAAGAGGAAGATGAGGACAAGAAAGAGGTTGATAAAAAAGAAGAAATCGAGTTTGAGAATCGTAAAATAAAGAAGAAATAAAAAATTTTAAAAAAGAAAGTAAAAAATCCATTAGAAAGGGAAATAGATTATGATGATGAGTGTACAAGAAATCCAAGAAATCATATCTTGCGAATATGTTGGAAATGATAGAATGAAAGTACTTAATTTGAATAGATTGGATAGCTCAACAGATGGAGATTTGAGTTTTTGTGTTAATGAGTCTTACGAATGGTTATTAGAACAAAACTACCCAACGATGGTAATAATTCATAAGGAGACAAAAAGAGAGCCTGATAGTAATCAATGTTTCTTTTTGTCGGAGAATCCTTATGATGATTTTATAAAGATTATTAGGCATGTAGATGGAGAAAGGGAGAAATCAGATAATACTAAAATGACTAATGCGGTTATTGGCAGAAATGTTAGTATTGGTGAGGGTTCTCATTTGGGTGATAATGTTGTTGTTGGCGATAATGTAAGAATTGGAAGTAATACGATTGTATATCCGAATGTAACTATATATGATGATAGCGTTATTGGAGATAATTGTATAATCCATGCAAATTCTGTTATTGGTGCTGATGGATTTGGGTTTCAGCAAGATGAAGAAGGGAAATATATTAAGATACCTCATTTGGGGAATGTTGTTATAGAGGATGATGTGGAAATTGGTGCAAATACTTGTATTGATAGGGCGTTAGTAGGCTCGACGTTGATTAGAAGTGGTGTTAAGTTGGATAATTTAATTCAGGTAGCTCATAATTGCGAGATAGGGGAAGATACTGCTATTGCAAGCCAAACTGGAATTTCTGGTTCTGTTAAAATAGGGAAGCGTGGTCGGATAGGTGGTCAGGTTGGGATTTCTGGACATTTGGAAATATGTGATGACGTTACGATATTGGCACAATCTGGTGTGGCAAAATCGGTTACTGAGGCTGGGACATATTTTGGCAGCCCGATTAAACCACAATCACAAGCGTTTAGAATTGAAGCGACTTTAAGAAATTTACCACAGTTAGCGAGTGATGTTAGCGATTTGAAAAAGATAGTAAATGTAGATTAAACAAGGTTGGAATAAAGAAGATATAGTCTCAGAATAAAAATAGTGGAAAAATTAAATATACCAAATAAATTTAATTTATTAGATTTGAGATAAGGACAAAAGACAAAACTATATATTACATCAACTATCGCAAAATGAAAAAACAAAGAACAATAAAAAAATCGGTCTCTTTTACGGGCATAGGACTTCATACTGGAAATGAGTCGATGATAACTTTTCATCCTGCTCCGATAGACTATGGTTATAGTTTTGTTCGTTCTGATGTAGAAGAGCCTATAGAAATAGCTGCGGTTGTGGAGAATGTGATTGATTTGTCTCGGGGAACAACTCTTGGGATAGGTAATCAGGAGGTACATACTGTTGAGCATGTATTAGCGGCTTTGGTGGGATTAGAAATTGATAATTGTAGGATAGAGCTGAATGCGAATGAGCCACCTGTGGGAGATGGCTCTGCTATTCCTTATGTGAATGCTTTGGTAGAGGCTGGGTTTGCTGAGCAGGAAGCTAATAAGAATTATTTTATAAATAAAGAGATAATTCGATATAAGAATGATGAAAAAGAAATTGAGTTGGTGGCACTTCCGAATGATGATTATAGAATTACGGTAATGGTAGATTATCAAAATCCGGCTTTGGGAAGTCAGCATACTGGAATGTTTGATTTTGAGAATGAATTTGTAAAAGAATTTGCACCTGCTCGGACATTTTGTTTTTTAACGGAATTAGAAGAGTTGCATTCGCATGGTTTGATAAAGGGTGGGAGTTTGGATTCTGGTTTGGTGATTTTAGATAAGAAGGTAAGTGAAGGTGATTTATTAAAGATACAAGATATTTTTAAATTAGATCAAACACCTGTTGAAGGAGAGACAGGCATATTAAATAATACTAATATGAGATTTAAGAATGAGCCTGCGAGACATAAACTTTTAGATATGATAGGAGATTTGGCATTGGTGGGTGCACCTATGAAATCACAAATTTTAGCAGCAAGGCCGGGACATGCAAGTAATATTGAATTAGTTAAAAAGCTAAGGAGCGCATATTTGAAACAGAAAGAAGAAAATAGGTTAGATCCTAATAATTATGAAGATTTTGTATTTGACATTAATCAAATAAAGGAAATCTTACCGCATAGATACCCATTTTTATTGATAGATAGGGTAATAAGTTTTGATTTGGAAAATAAATCTTTGATTTCATATAAGAATCTAACTGCGAATGAGGAGTTTTTCCAGGGGCATTTTCCTGGGCAGCCGGTTATGCCTGGAGTGTTGATTGTTGAGGCAATGGCACAGGCTGGAGGTTTATTGATATTTGCATCAGAGGAAAAAAAAGTAACTGATGGCAAAATAGCGTTGTTTATGTCAATAAAGAATGCAAAGTTTAGGAAGCCTGTAGTTCCTGGGGACCAGTTAGTAATAGAAACCAATATTACTTATAAGAGATTTAATACATATTCGTTTCAATCTTCTGCTTATGTAATGGGAGTAAAGGTTGCAGAAGCGGAAATACAGACAGCATTAGTAGATGAAAATTAAGGGAAATAATGATTGATAAGTCAGCAATGGTTTCTCCGAAAGCTAAATTAGGAGAAAATGTAAAGATAGGACCGAATACAATAATTGAAGATGGAGTAGTAATTGGGGATAATACTGAGATAATGGCGAATGTCATTATTGCTGAGGGTTCTACTATTGGTAAGGATTGTAGGATTTTTTATGGTGCAATAATTGGAACTGACCCACAAGATTTGAAATATAAAGGTGAAAAAACTAAGACAATTATTGGGGACAGGACAGTAATTAGGGAGTATGCCACAGTGAATAGGGGGACGATTGCTACTGGGAAAACACAGGTTGGTGATGATACTTTGATAATGGCTTATTCTCATGTAGCACATGATTGTATTGTAGGCGATAATGTTGTTATTGCTAATGTTTCGCAGTTGGCGGGGCATACTACTATTGGAGATTGGGCAATATTGGGTGGTGTTGTTAAGGTTGTTCAGTTTTGTAATATTGGTAAGCATGCGATGGTTGGTTCTGATATAAAAGTTAACAAAGATATATTGCCTTTTTCATTGGTAGGGAATATACCTCCGAAGGTTCAGGGTGTTAATAAGATTGGATTGAGAAGGAGAGGTTTTTCGCATAAGGAAATTGATGAGATCAAGTCTTTTTTTGATGCTTTATTGTTTTCGGGAATGAATAATAAGCAGGCTATTGAGAAATTTTCTACTGGCGAAGTAAGTGAGCATATCAAGGATTGTATTGATTTTATTAATAAATCTGATAAGGGAATTCTTAGATAAAAGAGTTTATCTTAATTTAATATATATAAAAAATGTCAGCTTAAATTAATAAGCTGACATTTTTTTTAAAATCAATTTTGTATTGGAATTATACTAATTCGTTAATTGCAGATTTGATTATTTCTACTCCTTCGTCAATCTGGGAAGAAGTTATGTTTAGTGGTGGTCTAAATCTTATTGAATTTTCACCACAAGAGAGAATTATTAATCCTTTTTCGAATGTGAGTTTTAAGAAATCGGAAATAATTTCTTTTGGTAGGTCAAATGCTACAAATAGTCCCATACCTCTAACGTTTCTAACTGTACCTATGTGTTCGGATTGGATTTCAATTAATTTTGATTTTAGGTATTCGCCTTGAATTTTTGCATTTTCTAATAAATTATCTTCTTTGATGATTTCTAAATATTTTGTTGCTCTGACCATATCTACGATGTTTCCACCCCATGTTGAATTAATACGTGAGGATTCTTTGAATACGTGATTTTCTACTTCGTCAAGTTTATCACCAGCTATTATACCACAAACTTGCATTTTTTTGCCAAAGCATAAGATATCTGGTGCTGTACCGAGCTGTTGGTATGCCCACATTGTACCTGTTATTCCTACTCCGGTTTGAACTTCGTCGAAGATTAATAGTGCTTCATATTGGTCGCATAATTTTCTTAGTTCTTTAAAAAATTCTGGTCTGAAGTGGTTGTCTCCCCCTTCGCCTTGGATTGGTTCAATAATTATTCCTGCTATATCATCTTTATTATTTTCGAACGCGAGTTTTATTTCACTAATGGCTTTTTGTTCTAAATATTCAACTGTTTGTGTGATTGAATCTGAGATTGGATAAGTTAGTTTAGGGTTTGTAACTCTTGGCCAGTCGAATTTAGGAAAATATTTTATTTTATTTTCTGCTGTGTTAGTTAGGGATAATGTATATCCTGATCTGCCGTGAAAAGCTTGGCGGAAGTGTATGATTTGAGAGCCTTTTTCACCTTTGCCAGCATTAATATTTTTTCTAACTTTCCAATCGAAAGCTGCTTTTAGGGCATTTTCAACAGCTAATGCACCACCGGAAATGAAAAATGAGTATTTGAATTCTTTCGGAACTGCTATTTTGAAAAAAGTATTTACAAAGGTAGCAAATTGCTCTGTATAGAGGTCTGAGTTTGCGACTTTGTTTAATGCTACGGAACCAATTTTCTTTTTGAAGTCTTCGTTATTAATTTTTGGATGATTCATACCGAGTGGCATGGAAGCAAAACATGTAAAAAAGTCGATGAATTCCTTTCCGGTTATTTTGTCTTTGATTTTATATGAGTTACTATTTTCTAGGTCGAGAATTAAATTATAGCCATCTTTTAGAATATGTTTTGACAAGATATCTAAAGATTCGGGAGCGTTTGTTTGGTATTTAAACATTATATTCCTTTTTGGATAATATTAAATAAATAATAATTTGGTGATTACGTGTAAAAACAATCTCATTTTATTGAAAATATATTTTTTTTCAAACAGAATGAAATGTATTTTGATTTTGTGTGTTAGTAGTGTAGTATGGGAAGTACTTAATCGCCAATAGAGGTGATGGCAATCATCAATAGATTAGATTCTCTATTGTTGAAGGAAGAAATAAAAGAGCCACCACGGATTGTTCCGCTATCGCTTAAGAGTGAATTTGCTATAAGAGTAATATTTCTCATGGGTAATGGAACGAATAAAGGGGCAATTTATGTTAATTTTTTTTTGTTGTTGAAAATTTTGTTTTCAATTTACCAATAATAACATTATATTGTAAAATCCTATAAGACTATACGAGAAAGTCTTATAATTTTTTAGTACATAATAAAGAATATAATATCATTAATAATTTTAGGGGAAGACTTATATGTCTGGAAAAGAAAAAGAAGTAAAAATAGGATTTGTTCAGATAATTATTGCAGCAGCAATATTTTTCAGTGTAACTTATTTAACGTTTTATGAATTTATCCCATCGGGTTCGGCAAATTTCGTAGTTCCATTGTTTAAGCCATCAGGAGATGATTCTGAAAAAATAGGATTTGTTAACTTTGATGAAGGTGGGTCTGCTTTGGTATTTGCATCTGTTGCAAAGGCGAAAGAAGATGAACTAAAAGAAGGCAAAACAATATCTAAAAAAGCAATTAATAAAGAGTACATTTTTGATTTTACTTTTCAAGAGAGAATTTCTAAAGTACATGGTTATGTTAAATCAGATTCTGAGTTTTATGTAAAAGCTCCACCATTGGGAGAACACGCCATAATTTTAGAACCTTATATTGGTTTTACTATTATTGCAGTTGTTATTGGTTTTGTTATAATGATGACATTAACAATGATTTTCCCTGCAAGGATTGGTATAATGGCAGCATTGTTTGAAGAAACTATACATCATACAAAAACTAAGATAAGACTACAAACTGGATTTTCTGAAGAAATTGTTGAGATATTGACATTGCCGAATAAACAATTAAGAGCAATCGATAGAAATAAACTTGAGTCTGCATTTAGAGTAGTATGGAAAAGAACAATAACTGAGTCTGAGATGGAGTCTGACCATAGAATCATGTTTGATGATGTTTGGGATGATGAAATGGATGAAGTTAAATTTAGAAATGAAGGGTTATATACAAGAATTAGAGAATATTATTCTGAGTTTGTTGAGACTGAGATTGCAGATTGCCGTGATGGTAGAGTTTGGAAGAACAATACATTGTTGATTGGCAAAGGGATTAGACTTTATATGGCTCACCACTTCTCACATAAATTTGCGAATAATGTAACTGGTATGGCTTATGGTGGTGCTGCGGTACTTATTATTGCCGTTGGTATTCGTGGACTTAAATTTATTCCAGCGAATAAACCATCATTTATTTTGTTTGCGATATTCTTAGAGTTTGCTTTACTATCACTTATGGCTGTAACGCTGTTTTATACGGAAGAAGAAGAGAGAACTGATAAGATGTTAAAAAGAATGGAAGATGCAAATAGAAGCCAATTAACTACATTGAAAGCACAAAAAGAAGATATTCATTCGTTAGCGAATGCTTTGGTTGGACAGCAATCTGATATTATTAAGTCAAGAGTTGAAAATGCAATTTCTGATTATATGACTTCGGGCGACCAAGTTCAGAGACAAATTGCTACGTCTATTGCTGAGAAGATTGTATTTAATTTAGCTGATAATGATAAATAATTTATTATTACTTCTAAGTAAGTATTAAGTATAAAACTTATTGAATTAAAAAACCCAATTAACTAAATGATTAATTGGGTTTTTTCTATTTTAATAACGTTCTATTTTAATGTGATTTTAATTTTAGTCTTTAGCTTAAAATTATATTTTTAATTTTCTTTTTATTTTTGAGAGTAGATTATATTTTTTAAGTTTTTTCTTTATGATAGATAGTTGGTGTGGTTGGAGTATTGAATTGTTTTTAACAAAGAAATCGTCTGCTTCGAGTTTTCCGAGGAATGTATAATCACTATTTAGCATAATATTTCTTATTTCAGATAGGTTGTAGTTGTTTTCTATCGAGAGTAATTTTATATTAATTTTATCAAAGTCAATTGAATTTAGAATCTTAATTTCTGAACCCTCTACGTCTATAGAACAGTAATCAATTTCTTTTAGGTTGTATTTATCTGTTAGATTATGAAGTAAAACTGATTTTACTTTTATAATTTCTTTTTCGCCTCCTAATTTGGAGAGTTCTTTGTCAACTCGCTGAAGGTGTGAATCTTCGTAGTTGTCAATTATACCACTAAGCATTTCTGAGGGGCCATTTACGTGAAGAAATTCGAGTGTTTCGTTTTTATCTCCTATACATACATTTTCTAGGTGGACGTTTCTATTTTTCTTTAGTAGTTCAAATTTTGCTGGGATTGGTTCAATACAGATACCGTTCCAATTTAATGATTTTTCAAAGAAGTAGGAATTTGAGAATGTGATTCCGTCGTAGGCACCAATTTCTATGAATGTTCCGTTTTGTTTATTTTTGAATATATATTTATTTATAAATTTATCTTGTAAGTATTGAGATTGGTACATTACTTTAGTGTTTTAGTGTTTTTTTATTAAAAGTTTGTTGATAGTAATTTAGTAAATAATATTATGATTTATTATTATTTTTAGAAACATTGCTTAAATATTCTAATTTCTGTTTGGCTAAATAGGCAATATTATTTTCATTTTTTATATTTAAGTCTTGATATGGTTTGTCTAATAATAGTTCTATTGCTTCTTCGACTTGGGAAATTGAATAGATGGTGAAGTTTTTGTTTTTTACTTCTTCTATAATTTCTTTATTTAGCATTAAATCTTTTACGTTTTGGATTGGAATTATAACACCATGAGTGCCGTCGAAACCACGAATTTTACATATTTCAAAAAAACCTGTTATTTTTTCGTTTACTCCGCCGATTGGTTGGATGTCTCCTTTTTGATTCATTGAGCCGGTGATTGCTAAATTTTGCTTTATTGGAATGTCTAATAGTGCGGAGAAGATTAGGCACATTTCGGCTGCGGATGCAGAATCGCCGTCAATTCCACTATAATTTTGTTCGAAGGCAATGCTTGCTGTTATAGACAGTGGAAAATCTTTTGCAAATCTATCTCTGAGGAAGCCGGAAATTATTAGAACCCCTTTGTTGTGGATTGCACCACTCATTTTTGCTTCTCGTTCTATATTTACTATGCCGGCATTACCAGCACTTACAGTAGCTGTAATTCTTGCTGGTTTACCGAATGAGAATAATCCATTGTTGAGTACTGTTAGCCCGTTTATTTGACCTACTCTTTTTCCTTTTGTATCTATGAGTAAATCGCCTTGGATAATTTGATGAGTTAATTTTTCATCTGGCAGGTCGGCTCTCATTTTTCTATGGCTAATTGCTTTTTCTACGTCAGCTCTTTCAACGTATTGTTTGTGTGATTCGTTAAAGAAGTATGCAGATTCTCTAATTAAATCAGCTATGTCAGAAAATTTAAGGGAAATTCTTTCTTGTGAACCTGCGTGTTCGACCCCCCATTCGATTATAGCGGAAACGCCATCTGGGGTGAAGTGTGGCAGTTCTTCGGTATTACAAAGATTAGATATAAATGATACGTAGCTTTCGATTAATTTATTAGTTCTTTGTGTCTCGTAGTCAAATTGTGCATGAATTTTAAATATTTTTTTGAACCCTTTTTCTTGATTATATAAAATTGTATATAGTGTTTGTCCACCGATGATAACAATTTTAACATTGGTATTTATCGGTTCTGGTTTCAAGTGTCCTTGTGAGACTTGGAAAACTACTTCTAAGGGTTGAATTTCGAGTTTATTGTAAAGGAGTACTCTTTTTAGTGAAGTCCAAACGCCTGGTTCTGCGAATAAGTCTTGTGCTGATACGATTAGAAATCCTTGGTCTGCTTGGAGTAATGAGCCTGCTCTGATTTTGGTAAAATCAGTTCTCCAATAGCCTTTTTGGTCAAAGACTCTTTCGAATGAGCCGAATAGGTTAGAATATGAAGGAGTCCGTTCGATTATTAGTGGGGCACTATTTGTTTTTGTGTTGTCTAAAATTATATTAACTTCAAATAGTCTTTCTTTTTCTAAATCGATGTATTTTTGGTTTGTGGGGTTAGAATTTTCTAAGTTTAGGCTTGGTGGTAGATAACTATAAAGATTATCTATAATTTGAGTTTTTACATCGTCGATGTATTTAATAATTTTTTTTTGTTTGAAATTGGCAATGACTTCTTTATAAATTTCATCTATCATTGTTTTAGCATTTTCTTTATCATGCTCGAGTACTTCGGCACGATAATTTTTCATTATTTTGAAATTCTGAATTGTCATTTCTCTGAGTTTTTCTCTTAGTGAGATATACTGTCTTTTGATTTTGAGAGCTTCTTTTGAAGTAATTTTATTTGAAGCGACGAATTCATCTACACCATCGATGTGAACTGGTTTTCCGTCGATTATTGGGAATATTTCTGGTTGAATTTGTTTATTTTCGGTTTCTAATTGTCCCCTGACGAAGTTTTTAGTTTGAATAAATTTATCAAAATCTATTATAATTTTAGTTTCTTTTTTTTGGAATTGTTCTGTGATTTTCTTTTTAGAATTAATATAATTTTCATCTTCAAACATTTTTGGGAGGTTTGTTTTTATTTCTTGTAATGCTGTTTTATGAGCACAAACAAACTCTTTTGCTTTGGATTTTGGTTGGCGTAGGAGGACAGGTTTTTCTGGAGTTTCAAAGTTATTCACATAGGATAGGTCATATAAGACTGGGCATTCGTTTGAGATACTTTCGAGCATTCTTTTGACTGCGGTCATTCTACCTGTACCGGATAGTCCTGTTACAAAGATATTATATCCTTTTGCGTGAAGTTTTGCACCTAATTTAATTGCTTCTAAAGCTCTGGGCTGTCCAATAATTTCATTGGAGGGTTTGATTTGCTTAGTAGATTTGAACTTAAATTGTGATTTTTTGCAACTCCAAGTTAGTTTAGTAGGGCTTACCTTAGTTATTTTACGCTTTTTCATAATTGGATATTTTTTAATTAATAGTTGTATTTTTAAGAATTACTAAATATAGGGACGAATAAGCTAATAAAAAAGGTTAAAATAAATATTATATTATTATAATTTTAAGGACTTTAGTTAATCTCATATTTTGGAAGAGAGAACATGAATTTTGAACCTTTGTTTAGCTGAGATTCAACCCATATTTCGCCATTGTTTTGTAGGATAAATTCTTTACATAAAATCAATCCTAATCCAGTTCCACCTTCGCCTTTGGTTCCTTCAGAGATGATTGATTCGTCAATTTTGAAAAGTTTGTCAATAGTTTTTTGGGTCATACCTATTCCCTGGTCTTCTAAGACTATAGTTTCATAACCATTTGTTTTATTTTTAATATTATAGGCTTTTATTTCTGTACCTTCTTTAGAGAATTTAATACTGTTGGAGCATAGGTTTCTAATGATTGTGTTAATCATATTTACATCGCAAAACAATTCGAGGTTGGTATCAATATTATTTATGAGTTTGATTCCTTTTGCATTAGCTTGAGAATTTAATGCATCGAAAGTAGTTTTGGTAATGAAATGTAGATTTGCATTTGTTGGTTGATGGTTGATGTTTCCTGTTTGAGCTCTTGACCAAGTTAGTAGATTTTCTAATAGGTCGAAAATTCCTTTTGAGGATATGCTTAAGTCTTTTACATATTCTTTAAATTCAGCATCGTCGAAGTCATCATAATTATCTGATAATACTTTAGTTATGTCTCTAAATCCTGCTATGGGATTTTTTAGGTCGTGCGCTATGATAGAAAAGAATTTATCTTTTGTGGTGTTAGCTTCATTTAGTTCTTTTACTTTTTCTTCTATTTTATTATTTGCTTTTTTGAGGGATTTTTGTCTTGAGTAGAGTAAAATTGTAATTGTGATAACAAAAAGTATTAAAAGGAGTAAAAGGTAAGTTTGTAGTTTTGATTGGCTAAGTTCGAGTTCTTTTTCTGCAATTTCTTTTTTATGAAGTTTATCTTGATATTTGAGTTCTATAGCTTTTAGTTTATTTAGGTTGCTGGCTTCGTCTAAAGAATCTTTTATTTTATTGTGTAAAGAAAGAATTATAAAAGCATCTTTATAATCACCTAATTCATAGGTAGCATTGGCATTAATTGTGTAATAATCGAGAATATTTTCTCTTAAATCAATTTCTTTTGACAATTTTATTGCTTCTTCGGCTAATAGTTTTGCTTTTTTATAAAGTTGTGTTTGTTTTTTTGTGTCATTAATGTTATTGGCGTAGTAATGATATAGGTCGGATAGATTGATATATACATAAGAAATGAATCTTTTGCTTTTTATTTGTTTAGAAATTATTTTTGCTTTTTCGAGGTATTGTATTGCGAGGTCGAATCTTTTTGATTCTTTGTGGACAAGAGCAATATTAATAAATAGTCTTGCTTTGCTTGTTTGGCTTACGTTTAGTTCTAATGATTCTGTGTAATATTCGAGAGCTTTGTCGTAGTTTTTATTATAGAAATTAACAATTCCTAAGTTATTAAGTGATTGTTCGAGGTGTAGTGTGTCATTAATTTTTTTTGATAATTGATAAGCTTCTTTGTAATTAGTGAGAGCCTCGTCATAATATTTTAATTTTGAGTAAATGGTGCCGATTGATGTATAAGATTGGATTAAATCTGTTGGCATATCATTTTTTTTGTTGATATTGTGGGCTTTATTGGCAAATTCCATTGCGATATCGAAATCGCCTTTCATTTTATAGACACGTGAGATACTTAGATTGGATTGGGAAATTCCTTTGATATCATTGATAATTTCGAATTCTTGGAGTGATTGTTTAAAGTAGTTTAGTGATTCGTCTAAATCTCCTAATAAGGCATTATATACTCCAAAACATTTATTTCCGATGGCTATTCCTTTTTTCCAGTTAATTTTTTTAGCGAGGTTCATAGTGCTATCTGCATAGACTTTACAGCTGTCTAAGTTTGAATCTTTAAATACATTACAAATTTGGTGATAGAGTAGAACTCTATTTGTATCGGTTTCAAATTGAGTTAATTCGGACTTGAGTGAGTCGATTTTTCTTTCTTGTAGTGTGTTATCTGCTAATGCAATATTTATATTAATAAATATAGAGAGTAGAATAGGAATTAAAATATAAAAATTCAAATTTATTATCCAAAAATTAAATATTGTGTAAGTTTTGATTAATATAATTAATAATCTTTAAATAGCATAGGAAAATTTAAAACATTCCTTCGGAATCGTTGTTTCCATTTCGGTTTCCTTTTTTGCTTCGGGATTTTCCTTTTTTGTTAAAGAAGTATTTTAGTCCGAATACTATTTGTCTTTGTCTGCGTTGAAATTCGATAGATTTTGTATAATTTTCAACTTTGTTGTCAATCTCAAATCTGAATTTCCTTGTATTAAAGATATCTTTAAGAGATGCACTGAGTACTAATGAGCCATCGAAAAATTCATGGCTATATGCTAAATCACTATATAGCATAGTTTCTCTTGTACCTTCTATTCTTTCGTTAGGTCCTCTTAAATTGACATTTAGCTGGAGCATTGAGGCTTTTGTTAGATAAAAGCTTGAATTGAATTTTGAGTCATAGGTTAGTTTGTTTTCTACATTTTTATAATCTTGGAATGTGGTGTTTACGTTGTAACCATAGAGGTTGAAACTCCACATAAATCTTAGCCATTCATCGTAGTTTCCGGAGATAATTAGTTCTAGTCCGTAGTTATTTTGAGTACCTACGTTATGGGGTTCGATGTATGTAATATCGGTTGTTGTGTCAATTCTATTTATACGTTCAATTAGGTCTGTTTTTTGTTTGAAGTAAATTGAAGGTGTAAAGGTGAAGAGTTCAAATTCGTTAATTACACCAACTTCTAAGGAGTTTGTATATTCTGGGGTTAGGAGTGCATTCCCAACAAATTTATTTTTTTCGTTAAAGCTATGAGAGTGGAATGGTATTAATTCGCTTATTCTTGGTCTTCTTATTCTTCTGCTATATGAGGCGTATATTTTATCATTATCGTAATAGTTGTATGCAAAGTGTAATGAAGGGAATAGGTCAGAATAGTCTGTAATTAGGGAGTCTCCATCGACAATTCTTGATTCTTTATCGGAGTATTCGTATCTGAGTCCAATTGAATAGGACAGTAAATCGAGTTCTTCTTCGTAGCTAATATATCCACTGTAGATTTGTTCGTTATAAGACATTTCTTCAAAGTCGTGGTCTTCGTGGTCTTCTTCTGGTTGGTTTTTAAATTCGCTTTCTTCGCTGTATTTGTCTGTAAAGTCTTCGTTGTTTAATTTAAAACCACTTGTTAGTGTTTGTTTTTTGGTGATTGGGTATTTATAATCGATTCTTAGTTCATATTCATTTGCAAGTTCTTGGTCTTCTATTGTAACATTTCTTTTTAATTTTTCATTATCATCATGAAAGTCATATTCTTGGAGAGTGTTATCATTTACATTTTCGTCATCGATGCTGTAATTGAAAGCCAAGTCTAAATCATGACCTTTTTTATTGAAATTTAATTGGTAACCGAATTCGAGGTCAATAGATTTTTCAATTTTATTATCTGCTGAGAGTTGGTATATGGTAGAATCTAAGGTTCCATCAGTTATATTATTAAACAGATAATCCGTTTCAGTAGTTTTTTCTCTATCTTCGTCATCGTAGGTAATAGCGGCATTTATTTTATTATTTTTATTGAATTTATAATCAAATCCGAGTCTTCCTTCTAATGAAAGTCCTTTTCTATTGTATTGTATATCGTGGTTTTCGTTAGTATTTATGTAGTATTTATTATAGTCTATTATGCCATAGCCTCCGAAATCAACGTACCTTGCATTTACGTTTGAGTAGATGTTTAGGTCTTTGTAACCATAATTGACATCTAATGATGCACGTTGGGTTTGTGGGTATGCAGTACTAATATTAATTGTTGAGTTAAATCCTTGGACTTGATTTTGTTTTAGGACAATATTTATTATTCCGGATTGGCCTGATGCGGAGTATTTTGCTCCTGGATTTGTTATAATTTCAACTTTTTCGATTGTGTTTGCATCTAAGTTTTGTAGATAATTAGCAGCATTTTTATTTAGTATTCCGCTTTGTTTTCCGTTTAGTAATAATCGGACTCCGTCGTCGCCTCTTAGGCTTACGTTACCGTCCACGTCTAAAGAAATTGATGGAATGTTTTCTAAGATATCGGAGGCTGCACCGCCTATATTTGCTAAATCTTTTCCTACGTTAAATACTCTTTTTGTTGCTTTTACTTCCATACTACTTTTTTCGGCAGTAACGATAACGCTTTCAGTAATATTTTCTTTGAGGGTAAGGTTTATATCATTTAATTCGATGTTTTTATCGAGAGTTATGTTTCGTTTTACAAAATCTTGGTATTTGATGTGCGAAATTTTGATATTATAACTACCTTTAGGGATTGAGAAACTAAAGAAACCATTTTCGTCGCTATATCCACCTTTTATGGGTTTTGATTCGGTTGATTTTTGAATAACTACTGATGCAAATGGAATTGGACCATCTGGGTCAGAAATATTTCCGGAGAGTGTATAGTTTTGTGAGAATAAGGGTTGAGAAGTAATTATAACGAGTATAAACAAACTAAATACTAAAGTTATTTGACTAAGTTTCATTTGAGATTTCTTTCTTATTATTTTTAATGGATGTTTTAAAAATAGTTAGACAGTATTAATATGTAAAAGTTTAATACTGTCTATATTTTGTTTTTAAAATATTTTTATTCTGACTTGTTACTTTTTTTGAGTTTGAAGTCTTGAATATAAAGGGGGACGAATGAGTTTGAATCTACGTATAGATTGTTTAAAAATTTATCATAGGCTGGTTTTAAGAGGAATGAGGCTTTGAGCGAGTTGAAGTATTCGAGGTTGATACCAAAGTCTGTGAATTTATTCGATGCAATTACAAGGGTTTGGTCTTGAATAATATTTTTGGTTTCTTGATAATTAAGCATTTTAATTTCAGATAATTGTGAGCCACTGGTATCAAATTCTTGCAGGTAAAATAAGTCTTGGTGAGATTGGATAGCTGCGACAATGTTGGAACAGTTTAATTGTTTAGCATAAATAGCACTTGAAATTGCGATTCCTTCCATAGTTGGGATTGGTATTAATTTGATATTAGAATCGAAAGCTATTCCTTTTGCAAGTGATGCACCTACTCTTAGACCAGTAAAAGAGCCAGGTCCTGCAGAAATTGCGACTGCGTTTAATTCTTCTACTTTTAAATTTAGATTGCTTAAAAGTTGTTTGATTAGATTCGCCAGAACTTTGTCGTGTAAGTTTTTTTTGAATAGTGTAATTTCTGCTATTATCTTATCATCTTCAGATAATGCTATACTGCATGTTGGGCTAGATGATTCGATTGCTAAGATTAAGGTTTTATTTTCTTTTTGATTTTGTTTCATTTTTTACTTTCTCAGGTATTGATTTTAGTCGTAGTCAACAAATTCTACAGTTTTTTTAATTTTATGAAGTATTTCTACGGCTTGGGAGCGGTTAGAAATAGGGCATTCCCAGATTAGTTTATTTTTGTATTGGTTTAGTTTACCAATTTCAAATTCTTGGATGTATTCCATAATGAGTGGAAAGGCATTTTGATAGAATTGTTCTTTGGTTTTGGGTGGAAATTCTATCAATAGTTTTCTTGGTTTGACAATTACTCGGTCGAAACCTGAAGTTATTGTAGCAATTCTAAGTTTTATAACGAATAATAAATTTTCTGCTTTTTGGGGAAGTCTTCCGTATTTATCAATTAATTCTGATTTTATATCGTTTAATTCTTTGTTTGTTCTGACTGCGTGTAGTTTTTTGTAATATGCAAAGCGTTCTGTGTCTGTTTGGATATAGTCTGATGGGAGGATTGCATCAGCGTCAATTTCTACAGCAACTTCTTGATTTTCTATGAGTTTTAATTTTGATTCATTTTCAAAAATGCTTCCAAATTCGTCTGATTTTAGTTCTCTTATTGCTTCGTCGAGTACTTTTTGATAGAGGTCAAAGCCTATATCAAATATAACTCCGGATTGTTCGCCTCCTAATAAATTTCCTGCACCTCTGATTTCCATATCTTTTAGAGCAAGTTGGAAACCGGAGCCTAAGTCTGTGAATTCTTCTATTGCTTGTAATCTTTTAATGGCATCTTTGCTAACTTTGTTTGCTGGTGGGATAATTAGGTTACAATATGCTTGGATTGTGGTCCTCCCTACCCTACCTCTAAGTTGGTATAATTCTGCTAAACCGAAATTTTGTGCATTGTTTATAATTATGGTATTTGCATTGGGAATGTCGAGACCGGATTCTACGATTTTAGTTGTGATGAGAACATCTATTTTGCCAGAAATGAAGTTTTGCATTACTTTTTCTATATCTTTTGGGGGCATTTGTCCGTGTGCTACACCAAAAACGTAGGTTGGCATTAGCATTTTTAAGTCCATTTGTAATTTATCAATGTCCATTACTCTATCTGTTACGAAGAATACTTGACCATTTCTACCAATTTCGTTGTCTATGACTTCAACAATTTTTTCATCATCTCTTTCTAATATCTCTGTAAAAATTGGGAGTCTGTTTCGGGGTGGTGTTTCTATTATTGAGAGGTCTCTTGCACCCATAAGAGAAAAGTTTAATGTTCTTGGGATAGGTGTAGCAGTTAGTGTCAGTGTATCAATATTTGTTTTTAGTTTTCTTAATTTTTCTTTTGCAGATACGCCAAATCTTTGTTCTTCGTCTATGATTAGTAGTCCGAGGTTTTTAAATTCTATGTCTTTTGAAAGAATTCTATGTGTTCCGATTAATATATCAACGAGGCCAGCTCTAACTTCTTTTAAAGTTTCAGTTTGAAGTTTTTTTGATTTAAAGCGAGATAAGACATCTACTTTTACGGGGTAGCGGTCTAATCTGTCTTTAAAAGACATATAGTGCTGTTGGGCGAGGACAGTTGTTGGGACAAGTATGGCAACTTGTTTTCCTGCTTGAACTGCTTTGAAAGCAGCTCTAATTGCGATTTCAGTTTTTCCGAATCCGACATCACCACAAACAAGTCTATCCATTGGGTTTTGGGATTCCATGTCTGCTTTTACTTCGTCAGTTGTTTTTGCTTGGTCTATGGTATCGTCATAAATAAATGAGGCTTCAAATTCTTTTTGCCATGCAGTGTCTTCTGGGTATTGAAAACCTTGTTGCATTTTTCTTTCTGCGTAGAGTTTTATCAAATCACGGGCAATATCTTTTATTTTTTTCTTGGTTCTGGCTTTTTTTCTAACCCATTCTGTTGAACCGAGTTTGCTTAATTTTGGGACGTTGCCTTCTTGGGCAGAAAATTTTTGAATTTTATGTATGTAGTTCATATTTACATACATGAGGTCATCGTCTGAGAATGCTAATTGGATACAATCTTGCTCATTACCACCGATATTAATAGTTCTAAAGCCTTCAAATCTTGCTACTCCTTTGTCATCGTGGACAACGAAGTCTCCCATACGTAGTTCATTTAGTTCTTTTAGTGAAATGCCTGGAGTTTTTTTGCCTTTTTTCCTGTCTAATACTCTTTGGCGTTCGAATATTTGGTGTTCGGTAATGAGAGATAAGCTATTGTCGAAAATGAAACCGGTTGATAGGGTTTGATTTATCCATGATATTTTGGAAACTAAGAAATCGATTTCTTCTTGGTCCATCATATTAAATTCATTTTCGAGTGAAAGTCGAAATAATGACCTAATTCTATCTAAATGGTTATTATCTTCTGCCATTATGATTAAGTCATTATTTTTTTCGATTTCTGTGAGAACGTGGTTTGAAAATGACTTTACTGAGCTATTGAAGTTGATTTGGGATTTTGCGTTTACTTTTATATCTGGTTTTTGAAGGGAATTAATTATGATTTCTTTAAGCTTATGCTCTAATTGAAAATCTGGATAATTATTTTCGATTAGTTCTTTGTTATCAAGGATAATTATTGTGTCGTCGCCGATATAATCATATATTGAAGTATTGGATTGGGTGTTTGAATTGTGGAATAGTTTAGCTATAAATTCTATTGTTTCAAATTCTTTGATTGATCTTTGGGATAGGGATTCGAACTCTCTTATTGATTCTATTTCATCGCCCCAGAATTCTATTCTTAGTGGATTGTCGAAGCCGGTAGGATAGATGTCAACTATTCCACCTCTGATTGCGACTTCACCTTCTTGTCCGACATAGTCTTTACGGTCAAAACCTTCGAGCATTAAATCGGTTGTAAACTTTTTGAAGTCAATTGTCATTCCTTTTTTTAGGGTAATTTTGTTTTGAATGACTTGGTTTGCGTCTGGTAGTTTAGAGGTGAAAATTTCTGGAGTTGTGATGATGATTGGGTTATCTTGTTCTATTAGTTTAGATAGTCCATCGATGAGCCAACCTAGAATTTCATCATTATTTTCAAAATTTACTTTTGTGTATTTGGTGGGTTCGACTAAATAAGATATTTTATTTGAAATTGTAAGAATTGATAGATCGTTTAGCCATTCTAAAGTAGCTTTGCTATCTGGACAAATAATTAGGATTGGTTTTTTTTCAATTTCGGAGAATTGACTAAAAAAAATTGATTTTAAAGAGCCAATTAGTTGTCCGACAGTTACTGTATCGTATTTTTTATATTTTTTTATTAGCCTGTCTAAATAGGTAGAGTTGGCTATGGAATTTTTTAATTTATCTAAGTATTTTAACAATTTCTTTTTAATAAGTATTTTCAAAGTACAAATTTAAGAATTATAGGTGTATAAATAAATTCAATAATTGAGAATAATTGATAATACTTAATAAAAAATAATAATAAAATAGTTTGATAAATAATTGTTAATATATATTTTGCAGAGAATGTTTAAATAATAATATAATATGTTTTAGGGAATATAATTAATGATAAAAGCTGTAATAATGGCTGGAGGTTTTGGAACAAGGTTGAGACCACTTACTTTGAATGTTCCGAAACCGATGGTAGCAGTTGGAAATAGTCCAATAATGTTGCATATCGTTGATTTGCTAAAGCAATATGGAATAAGAGATTTGATTTCATTATTGTATTACCAGCCGGAATATGTATCGAATTATTTCGGAGATGGTAGTGATTTTGGAATAAATATGAGTTATGTTAGTGCGGTAGCGGATTATGGGACTGCTGGGTCTGTAAAAAATGCTTCTGACTATTTAGACGACACATTTGTAATAATAAGTGGTGATGTTGTAACAGATTTTGACTTGGGGAAGGCTATAGAGTTTCATAGGTCAAAAAAATCTAAGGCAACATTGATACTAACGAAGGTAGATAATCCGTTGCAATATGGGATTGTTATAAGAAATTCTGAAGGACAGATTGAGAATTTTTTAGAGAAACCTACTTGGGGACAGGTATTTTCTGACACGATTAATACTGGGATTTATATATTGGAGCCGGAGGTATTAGAGTTAATACCTAAAGAGGAAGAATTTGATTTTGGTAAAGATTTATTTCCTTTGATGTTAAAAGAGGATATTCCACTTTATGGTTATGTTAGTAAGGGTTATTGGAAAGATGTGGGTAATTTGTATGAGTACCAGAATGTGCAGTTGGACATTTTATATAAGAAAACAAATTTGAAAATAAAGTCGAGTAATAAGAATGAGATAAGCGAATCTGCGAAGATAATGAATTCGATACTGGGAGATAATGTTAAGATTGGTGAAAATGTTAATATATCTAATAGTATAATAGGTGATAATTCGATAATTAAGGCACATTCAAATGTTTATAATTCGACTATATGGAATGATTGTATAATTGGAAAATATTCGGATTTGACTGATGATGTAATATGTTCTAATGTTACGATTGGAGATAATGTTACATTGCAGGAGAATGTGTATATTTCTGATAATTGTCAAATCGGAGATAGAGTTGTCATAACTACGAATGTTAAGGTATGGCCTGATAAAATAATAGAGAATGGTTCTATATTATTTCGTTCGCTTACAAGTAATGAATTGTGGAATAAGGAAATATTTACAGATGCGAGGATAACGGGTTCGTCAAATTTGGATATTAGTCCTGAGTTTAGTTCGAAGATAGGTTCTGCGATAGGAATGATGCTGGGAGTTGGCTCGACAATATTGGCGAGTAGAGACCCCGATAAAGTTTCGAGGTTGATAAAGCGTTCGATAATTTCTGGCTTGTTGTCTGTTGGGGTGAATGTTAATGATTTGCAAAAAACTTCGATACCACAGGCAAGGCAGGAGTTAAGAACGGGAAAGAATAATGGTGGGTTTCACGTTAGAAGGTCTCCGAGGAATCAAAATCAATTAGATATTATAATTTTGGCGGAAGATGGCAGGGATATTCGGATACCGATGGCTAAGAAAATAGAACGTTATTTTTTTGGTGAGGAAATAAGGAGAGTACACTTTGATAAAGTAGGTAATATAGTATTTCCGGAACGAACAAATGAGATATATTTGCAGAGGTATTTGGATAATTTAGATTTGAAGTCAATAAGAAAACGAAAGTTTAAAATTTTAGTTGATTATTCTTATGGGTTAATTTCTACTACATTTCCAAATATTTTGGGTCAGATGGGAGTATCTGCTTTGTCGTTACATGATTATTTGAATCCGATACATTATACTAATTCGCGGAAAGATGATAAGAAAGAGATACGTACTATAATGAAGTCATTAAATTATAATATGGGTTTTTTGATAGATAGGGGTGCAGAAAAGATTAGTATAGTTGATGATGATGGGAAGCAGATAGATAATAGGAGATTATTGACGATAGTAACTAAACTGGTTTTGGAGACGAATAAGCGTAGAGATAGAAGTTTACAGTTTAATAAAATAGCTTTAACGGTGGTTTCACCACGAGAATGTGAAGATTTGGCAGAAAGTTATGGAGTGAAAATAATTGAAATTAAAAATTCTCATTCGGCTATGATGGAGGCTACTTTGGATAAGGAGATTGGATTTGTCGGAAGTATTTATGGAGGTTTTATATTTCCAGAGTTTTTATTTGCTGCTGATGCGATGTTTTCGATTGGTAGAATATTAGAAATGATTTCTCAGATTGGGGTTAAGATAAAAAAATTAGATGAAACGTTGCAAAAGTTGCACTATGAAGAATTAGATTTCGAATGTCCGTGGAGCAAGAAGGGTATGCTGATGCGAAAGGTATTAGAACATACGGAGGAAGAAAATAGGTTATTGGTAGAAGGGGTAAAGATAAGAAAAAAAGAGTATTCATTATTATTTATTCCGGATAAGGAAAAAAGTATCTTTAAAGTTAATATAGAAAGTGATAAGTTTGAGATAGTAGAAAAGTTAAAACAAGAATATATTAAATTAATAGAAACTTGGATAAGGGAGTAATAAATGAACATTAGCGATATTTTACAATTAGAAAGTATAAAAACAGATAGCGAAGTAAATAATAAGAATTCATTGATAGTAGAGATGATGCAATTAGCAGATAAATCTGGACAAGTAGAGAATTTTGAAAAGGCGGAAGAAGAAGTATTCAAGCGAGAAGAAGTAATGTCCACGGGGATAGGTAAGGGGATAGCTTTGCCACATGCAAAAACAAATGCGGTTAAGGATATTGTGGGGGCATTAAATATATTGCAAACGCCTTTGGATTATGAATCGTTAGATGGTGAGCCGGTGAATATAGTGTTTTTATTGTTGGGTAAGGAAAATAATGTTAGTATGCATTTGAAGATATTAAGTAAAATTTCGAGATTTCTAAATAATGAGAATATTAAGAGGAAATTACTTAACTCTAAGGATAGTCAAGAGATTAAATCAATAATTAAAAGTTTTGAGCTAGAAAATTAAATAATTCTAATTTAAGAGATAACGAGAATAAATAAAAGTTTGTTATTTTCGTAATAAATAAGAATAATACAAATCAATTTTGTTTCATATATATCGGTACGTTACCGTGGTAGATCCAAACACAGCATTTGAAGATGAATTATATTTTCAATATTTGAGAGACCCATACTCAGTAAGCCCAACATGGCGAGAATATTTTGAGAAGGCTAATGGCAAATCAGTAAATCCATCTGCCGAAGAAAATGGGAATAAGTCAGATGATGGTCAATTGTCTGCGAAACATATACCTTTAGTTTCTGAAGAAGAAGAGTATAAATTATTGGAAAATGAAGAGGCTGAGACTTTAAATAATATTGCTACAAAAATAGCAATGAATATGGAGCAGAGCATAGGAGTTCCGACTGCAACTTCGATTCGTTCGATGCCTGTGAAAGCCTTAGATGAGAATAGAAGAATAATTAATAAATATTTGATAAAGAATAGAAGGTCAAAGGTATCATTTACGCATTTCATTTTGTGGGCAATGGTAAAGGCTTTGCAAAAATTTCCAAATATGAATAATTCTTATGCTGTGATAGATGGTAAGCCATCGAAAGTAGTAAAGAGTGGAATCAATATTGGTTTGGCGGTTGATATAGAGAAGAAAAATGGCGATAGATTATTGTTGGTTCCAAATTTGAAAAATGCGGAGCAGTATTATTTTTCGGAATTTATACAGAAGTTTGATGATTTGATAATTAGGGCTAGGAATAATAAATTAACTATAGATGAGTTATCTGGCACTACTGCTACTTTGACAAATCCTGGTATGATAGGAACTACTGCTTCGATACCGAGATTGATGAAGAATCAGGGATTGATAATGGCTACTGGTGCGATTGATTATCCAGTAGAGTTCCAATCTGTACGTTCTGAGGTAATGACTACTTTGGCTTTGTCTAAGGTAGTAACGATGACTTCAACTTATGACCACAGGGTAATCCAGGGTGCTGAGTCTGCACAGTTTTTGGATTATATGAATAAGTTATTGATAGGTTCTAATAGATTTTACGACCAAATATTTGCATCGTTAAAGATTCCTTTTGAGCCGGTTAGATGGGAGGCTGATGTATCTATACGTAAATATGGTTTAGACAATACGCGTACGAGGGTAGAAAAAGGTGCTCACGTAATGCAGATGATAAATGCTTATAGAGTGAGAGGTCATTTATTGGCTTCGATTAATCCTCTTGGCAATGACAGTTATTATTATCCTGAGCTTGACCCGGCGTATTATGGGCTAACTATATGGGATTTGGATAGGGAGTTTCCGGCATCGACTTCATGGGAGCAATCATCATATCCACTTAGGGAGATAATTGAAAGGATTAGGGAAACTTATTGTGGTTCGATTGGTATAGAGTATATGCACATGCAAGACCCACAGAAGAAGGATTGGATTAAAAAAAGATTTGAGAATAGACAAAATGCAATTGAGTTTACGAAGGATGTACAATTAGAGATATTACATAAATTGACTGATGCTGAGGTATTTGAGAATTTCTTACACCGAAAGTTTGTTGGGCATAAGAGATTTTCGCTTGAGGGTTCTGAGTCAGTGATAGTATTACTTGATAAGATATTTGATGATGCTGCTGACAATAGCTCACATTCGATTATAATGGGTATGGCTCATAGAGGTCGTTTGAATGTATTGGTCAATAATATTGGCAAGAAATATATAAATATATTTAATGAGTTTGATGGTGATATTGATACTAATTATTATCATGGCTCTGGTGATGTGAAGTATCATTTAGGTCAGGAGGGTGAGCATGTATCGAGGAAAAATCAAAAGATTAGAGTTCACTTGGCTCCAAATCCGTCTCACTTAGAAATAATTAACCCAGTTGTACTTGGTATGGCAAGGGCTGTAAAGGTAGAACATGGGGATAAGGATTTTGACAAGATTCTTCCAATATTAGTACATGGCGATGCGGCATTTGCTGGGCAAGGAATTGTTCAGGAAGTATTAAATATGGCACATTTGAAAGGGTATGCTACTGGTGGAACAATCCATATAATAATAAATAATCAAATTGGATTTACTACTACGGCGGAGTCTGGGCGTTCTACAACTTATGCTACTGATGTTGCGAAGATGACTCAGTGTCCTATAATCCACGTAAATGGGAATGACCCTGAGGCAGTATTAGAGGCAGCAAAATTTGCTTTTGACTTTAGACAAAAATATAATTCTGATGTGATTATTGATTTGTTATGTTATAGAAAATATGGACATAATGAGGGAGATGAACCATCTTATACTCAGCCATTATTGTATAAGAAAATCAGGAAAATGGAACCAATTAGGAAGATATATGCTGAGCAATTGGTAGAGATGGGTGTAATAGAGATGGAAGAGGCAATATCATACGAAAAAGCGTTTATTAATAAACTTAATGAGGCTTTTGACAGTAGGAAGTTAGAGAGACCGAGTAGTAAGCCTATTCCTGATGATAAAAATGGGCATACTTTGAGTGATTTTGATACGAGGATATCAAATCAATATATAGAAGATATAACAGAAACTATAACTACGATACCGGAAGGTTTTAATGCAAATCCTAAGGTAAAAATTGGACTGCAGCAAAGACGGAAAATGATTAGTGCGGATAAGCCTGCAATTGATTGGGCTATGGGAGAAGCATTAGCTTTTGGTTCGTTGTTGAAAGAAGGACATAAGATTAGATTGTCAGGAGAAGACTCAAGAAGAGGTACTTTTAGCCAGAGGCATGCAGTACTGACTGATATGATTAATGAGCGGGATTATATACCGTTAAATAGTCTAAAAAATATGGATGCGGAGATTGCAATATTTGATAGCCCATTATCAGAGTTAGCTGTATTAGGTTTTGATTATGGATTTAGCGTATTTCAGAAAGAAACTTTGATAATGTGGGAAGCACAATTTGGTGATTTTGCGAATATGGCACAACCGATTGTTGACCAATTTATTTCTTGTGGAGAAGTAAAATGGGGGCAGACAAGTGGCTTGGTTATGTTGTTGCCTCATGGGCATGATGGACAGGGTCCCGAGCATTCGTCTGCGAGATTGGAAAGATATTTACAATTATGTGCTGATGAGAATATGATTGTATGTAATTTTACAACTCCGTCGAATTATTTTCATGCTTTGCGTAGGCAGATGAAATTTAAGTTTGACACACCGTTGATTATAATGACACCTAAAAGTATGTTAAGGCATGCGGGTGCGTTGTCATCTGTTTCTGATTTTACAGATAAAGAATTTTTGCATAATATAGATGATATTAATGTAAAGGACAAATCGAAAGTTAAAAGGATTTTAGTTTGTACAGGTAAAGTTTATTATGATTTGGAAGCAGAAATAAAGAAAACTCAAAGAAATGACATTGCAGCTGTTAGGGTTGAGCAAATATATCCTCTTCATAAGGAAGAATTAAAAAATATTTTTGCTTCGTATAAGAATGCACAAGATATAGCATGGGTGCAAGAAGAGCCTAAGAATCAAGGTGCTTGGCCGTTTATTTGTCAAGAATTGATGGAGATTACAAGTTTAAATATCAATTATGCTGGCAGAAATGCAAGTGCAAGTACTGCTACTGGTTCAGCGAAAATTCATGCACATCAACAGAATAATTTAGTTGATACGGCTTTAAATGGTATTTTTTAAGCACTGGATATTTATTTAATTAAGAATAAATTATGTCGCTATCAATTTTGAAAATTTGATGGCGACTTTTTTTTTGGATTAATAGAAATTCAAAACAAATTTTAAGAAAATTCGTCTATGGAAATTAAAAACAGGGGAATTTATGAATTTACAAAAATTAACTTTAAAAGGCCAAGAGGCATTTCAAGCAGCACAAGAAATTGCTTCATCTTATGGCAATCAGGCGATTGAGCCTATGCATGTATTTGCAGCAATAATTCAAGATGATAGTGGAATAATACCGGATATAATTAAAAAAATTGGTGGTAATATTTCTAATATTAAGATAAAAATAAATGAAATTATAAGTAAGGCACCGAAGGTTGGAGGTAGTATAAATGGAAATTATGCTTCTCCGAATCTGCAGAAATATTATAATATAGCTTTGAAAGAGTCTAAAGAACTTAAAGATGAGTATATTAGTACGGAACATTTGCTTATTGCAAATACTTTGATTGATGATGAGGTTACTAGTTTACTTGGCAAGCAGGGTGTTAATAAGAAATCAATATTAAAGGTGCTGGTTGGGATTAGGGGTAATCAGTCTGTAAAGGACCAAAATCCGGAGGATAAATATCAAGCATTGAGCCGATATGGTAGAAATTTGAATGATGAGGCGGAGAGTGGGAAAATTGACCCGGTGATTGGACGAGAAGAAGAAATTAGAAGGGTTTTACAAGTGTTGTCGAGAAGGACTAAGAATAATCCAATATTACTTGGTGAACCTGGCGTTGGGAAAACTGCGATAGTTGAGGGTATTGCACAGCGGATTGTATCTGGAGATGTACCAGATATGTTATTATCGAAACAGTTAATTACACTGGATATGGGATCATTGGTAGCTGGTACGAGCTTTAGAGGGCAGTTTGAGGAGAGGTTAAAAGCGATTATAAAGGAAGTTATTGACTCAGATGGGGAAGTAATTTTATTTATTGATGAAATTCATACTTTGATTGGTGCTGGGGCAACTCAAGGGGCTATGGATGCGGCAAATATATTAAAACCGGAATTGGCGAGGGGGACTTTGCATTGTATTGGAGCTACAACGACCGACGAATATAAGAAATATATTGAAAAGGATGCTGCATTGGAGCGTAGATTTCAGCAGGTGAAAGTTGAAGAACCAACTGTTGAAGATACGATTTCAATACTTAGGGGACTGAAAGAAAGATATGAGGTTCATCATGGTGTTAGGATCACAGATGGGGCAATTATAGCTGCTTCAGAATTATCTGATAGATATATTGCTGATAGATTTTTACCGGATAAGGCTATTGATTTGATTGATGAGGCTGCGAGTAAATTGAGGATACAAATTGCATCGATGCCTGAGGAATTAGATACGGTTCAAAGAAAAATTAGACAATTAGAAATAGAGAAGCAAGCTTTATTGCGAGAGTTGTCATAGTTGATTGAAGCTGAATATATTGAGCATTTAGATGAGATTGGTAAGACCTTATTGATACCGTTGTGGGTTCGATATAAGGATTTTTTATCTGATGATTCTTTATTAGGCGATGGGTATTCATATAATTGCGTTAATGAACTTGGGTATGATTTCCAAGATTTTGAGAGTTTGCCCGGTTATATTAAACGGGTTACTATTTTAGGGATTGCTATTAGGTCTAAGATAATAGACGATTTGCTTTGGGAATATATAAATGATGAGGGGATTAAATTAATTGTAAATATGGGCTGTGGATTAGATGCGAGATGTTCGAGAATTGGTGATAATAGTTTGGTTTGGGTGAATATTGATGTAAACTCGACTATAAAATTAAGAAAAAGAATTATATGTAAAAATAAGAATCACTATAATATAAGTTCTTCGATTTATGATAATTGTTGGGCAGATGAATTGGGCAAAATAATGAAAGAAAATGAGATTAGTGAAAGTGAAATGATGTTTTTATCGGAGGGTACTTTGATGTATTTTGACAGAGGTGATAATATTGAATTATTTAATTTTATTAGGAATAATTTTAGAAATAGCAGCTATATTTTTGAGATATTGGGTTCTTGGGCTAACAATCATTCTCATCCATTTATTAAAAAACTGGGGTTAGATACTAAGTATAAATGGGGGGAATCTAATACAAATTTTTTAAGAGATGTATCGGAAATTAGGTCATTTAGGTCTATGTTTGATTATAGGAAAAAAGAATGGGGATTGTTAGGATTTATGACAAGTGCTTTACCATTTTTAAAAAAAAGAATTTCATCGTTTATAATTGCAGGGCAGTTTAATAGTTAGAATTAATTTAATAAATAATTTGGTTTTTAATTATAGTTCTATTCCAATCATAGTAATATCGTCTCTTTGCTCTTCATTTCCGATGTGGGAGTAAAACTCATCGTCTAAGATGAATGATTGTTCATTCATACTTTTGTCGGCATTTTCTAAGAAGAGGGTACGAAGTCTTTTTGAGCCAAATTTTTTGCCGTTACTACCTATTTGGTCAACGAAACCATCAGTAGTTAAATAAATTTTCATACCTTTTTCGATTTGAATATTGTGAGTGATGAAATTTATATCTGTTTTATTTTGGTTGCCACCTATTGAGTATTTATCTCCTTTGATAACATGAATATCACCGTTTAAAGTATAAATAAGTGGTCTTTTTGCTCCTGAAAATTCGATAAATTTATTGTCTTTGTTGATTTTTATTAAGCAAATATCCATCCCATCTCTTGATTCTAAATCGCCTGATTTTTGATTAAGTTCGTAGAGGAATTGAATGTTTATATGTTCTAAAATCTCGTCTGGTTTTAATATATTTTCTTGTTTGATTGCGTCATTTAAAACTCTATTTCCGATGAGTGAGAGCATGGAACCTGGGATACCATGTCCGGTGCAATCGGCCGCAGCAATGAAAATATCTCCTTTATACTCTTCGAACCAATAGAAGTCTCCGGAAACTATATCTTTTGGTTTATAATAAACAAAGTAGCTTTCTAAGAATTCGTCTAATAAAGTTTTGGTTGGGATAATTGTATTTTGAATTTTTTGTGCGTATCTGATAGATGAGTATATTTCTTCATTTTTTTCATCTACTAATTTTTTCTGGAGTAGAATTTGCTTTTTTTGTGCTGAAAGAACATCGGACACTCTTTTTTTATTTTTGAATTGGATAAAAATGTAGATTATAATGAATAGTAGGACTATGAAAACGATTACGCTTGTATAGATAATAATCAAATTATTATCTTTGACCAATTCTAAATTCTTTTTGGTTTCTTTGTATAGTTTTTCTTCTTGTTCGTCCAAATTAGATTTGAAAGACTCTATCAGTTTTAGGTTTTTGTCATTAAAAATACTGTCTTTTATTGCTGTATATTCTCTATAAACATCATAGGCTCTACGGTACTCGCCCATGTTTTCATAAATCTTGCTTAGTGACTCTAAGGAGTGTTTTTTTATATCTGCTCTGTTTAATTCTTCTGAGATATTTCTTGCTTTGAGAAGATATGTCATAGCACTTACGTCGTCTCCTTTTGCTTGGTAGAGTTCTCCTATGTTTACGTAGTTTTCTGCAAGATTACTTCTTCTTTCAATTTTTTGAAGATTTAATTTTTCGGCTTGTTCGTAGTAGTTGAGTGCTAAATCAAAATTATTTTGTTTGAAATTAATTAATCCTAAGTTTCCGAGTAATACAGCGATTTCGTTAGAATCTTTTATTTCTTGGTTAATTTCTAATGACCACTCAAAATTTGATTTTGCTTCTGAGTATTTTTCTTGTTCTAAATAGATATTTGCAATATTGTTGTAAGAGCGAGCGAGTCCTTGTTTATAACCGAGTTTTTTATTTGCTTCGACAGCTAAGTTTAGATATTTCAATGCTAATCCTGGTTGTTCTTGCTCTTTGTATAGAATTGCAATATCGGATTGCTTATCGGCAACACCTTGTAAATTGTTTGCTTGCTCATAATATTTAAGGGATTTGAGGTGATAAACAATTGCAGAGTCAGGTTTCGCTTGATAGTAATAAACTAAGGCGATATTGGAGTATGAGTCACCAATGTCATTTAGCTGGTGTAGTTTTAAATTGATATTTAAAGCATCTTGGAAGTTGATTAGTGCATTATCTAAATCACCTTTAAAAGCATAAGTTGTTGCATAGGCGTTGCATGCTTTTACTACTTGTTTGTCTTTACCCAGGGCATCGAATGAATAGATTGCGGATTGGAGATAGACCAATGAACTGTCTAAATTATTCATTTGGTAGTATTTGCCAAGTTGTATCTGTGAATTTGCAATACCGTATTCATATTGGTTTTTTAGGCAATAATCGAGGTTAATTTTAAATAGGACAAAAGAGGAGTCATGTTTTTTTTGGGAGGAATAAGTTCTTCCTTTTTCGATAAGTGCGTAAGAATATTCTTCAATTAGATTTTTATTATTTTTTGCGATATCGTATGCTTTATCAATAAAAATCATAGCAGAATCTGCTTCTTTCATTCTTCTGTAGAGTACTCCTCTGGCAATTAATGCACGAATTAAACCTGATTTATAGTTTATATTTTCGGCATTATCAATTGCTTCTTCTGTTAGGTTTAGTGATTTGTATTTATCGGAAAAATAAATATGACTTGACAACTCGATTAAAAGGCTTATTTTTGCAGTATCGGACTTTGATTTGTTTAATTCATTAGTTAGACTGTCTGCGATTTGGTCAGAATGCAGATTAATACAGACAAGCATTAAAATAATAATTGAATTAAACAGTTTCATAAAATGAGAATAAAATATTTTATAATGTTAAACAGAATAATAATACAATTTAAGAAATATTAGTTTATTAACTGGTGTTTTTGATTGAAAAAAAGATAATAAAGATAAAAATGCAAAAAGCTACACCAAATATTATTGAAAAGCCTGAATCATTCCTTTTATTTGCAAAATGGGAAGATGGATTTGAGGCAACTATATCAGTTGAAGAATTAAGAAAAGCATGTCCTTGTGCGGAATGTACTGGGGAGAAGATTGGAGATGTAATCTACTCTATTCCAAAACCCGTAAAGTTTGAGCCTAGGGTTTATGATTTGACTGGGTTAGAAACAGTTGGAAATTATGCAATTTCTGCGAAATGGGGTAATGGACATGACACCGGGATATATCCTTGGGAATTATTTAGAAGTGTTTTTGAGAAGAATAAATTGAGTGAAGAAGAATTAGTGGAATTGAGCAATAAGAAGAAAAATGACAAGAGAAATATTACTTTTAATGTTATAAAATAGTATGATAATACTTGGAATAGACCCGGGTTCTGTTAAGTGTGGTTTTGGAATTATAGAAATTTCAAATAATAAACCTAAATATATAGAGTGTGGAATTATAGACTTGAAAGAACATAAAGAAGATTTTAATTTGAGGCTGAAGAAGATTTATGATAGTGTGTCTTCGATAATTCAGGAGTTTTTGCCAGAGGTTTGTGTTATCGAATCTACTTTTTATTCGAAGAATGCTCAGTCGTTGATGAAATTATCTCATGCCCGTTCAGCTGCAATTATTTCTGCAATGAATAAAGGGCTAAAAATTGAAGAATTTTCACCAAATGAGATTAAGCGTTCTGTAACTGGAAGGGGGCATGCGAGCAAAGAGCAAGTACTATTTATGATTAAAAATCAGTTAGGTATGATAGAAAATCCAAAATATCATGATGCTTCTGATGCTTTAGCTATTGCGTTGTGTTATCATTATAATAGGCACTCTTCTAAGAAATCTGTGAGTTCTTGGGAAAAATATATAAAAATTAATCCAGAGAAAATAAAAAAGACCAATCAATAAATTTGACTGGTCTTTTTTTATAGTATTTTTGGGTAAATGAATTACCTTTAAATTAACCTCTTATTACTCCGCCGCCACTGCCATCTCTGTCGTCATGGTCGTCATCATCATCGTCATCATCGTCATCGTCATCGTCATCATCATCACCCGGTTTACGGTCTTTATGACATTGTTTTTTTAGTTCCATCATCATTCTTTCGTCAGTAACATCAACTACGTCGCCGTTTTCATACATAACCATTACTGGATACATCATTTTTGCTTTTTCTCTTACGTCTGGGTTATTTTTATGCCATTCTTTGAGGAGTAAATCTGTAGTTTCTTTGCTATCGCTTGTAATAATGTTACCATCAGGCATCAAATACATAATAGGATATACTAATTCAAAACAAGGTTTTCCGTGTTTTTTGTCTCCTTTTTTATCACCTTTCTTATCACCTTTACCGTCTTTGTCTCCTTTGCCATCACGATCGCCCTTTCCATCTCTATCGCCTTTGTCGTCATTGTCATCACCATCACCACCACGGTCTCCCCAATCTTCGACATCTTTAATGTTATCTATGATGTCGCATGAGCTTAATGAAAATCCAAGCCCAAAAGTTAATGCTAAAAAGATTATGATATTTTTCATCATGTTCTCCTAATATTTATTAATTAATTTAACCACTTCATTTATGTGTTTGAATATATGACACTAATATTTTAATTAGGTAACACAAATTACAAAATTATTTTTATTTTTTATGTAAATTTATTAATATCAATTAAATATAAGTATTAATATTACTATTATTTCAAATATTTCTTTTTTTATTATAAATTTGGGTCATTAAATATCTTTCTACTGATTAGTGTGTGGTCTTGATTAAGCCTCGCACCTAATTGATTAACAATTAAAGATGCGGCGTAAGAACCAAGATGACCAGCTATATGTGGCTTATTTGAGTTAATTATGCCATAAAGAAAACCGCCTGCGTACATATCCCCTGCTCCGGTTGTATCTACGGATAATGTTTTATAAGACGGTATGTCTATTCTGTTGCCTTCCCATTGGATTATCGAACCTGCTTCTCCTTTGGTTAGGGCAAGTCCTTTTACTTGCTTTGAGAGTAGATCGAAAGCATTTTCGGAATTATTGGTATTTGTGTATGCCATTGCTTCTATGTCGTTACAGAATACCAAATCTGAGTTCTGGACAACGTACTCTAAGCCATCTTTGAAAAAATCGATTATAAATTTGTCGGAGAAAGTCAATGCTATTTTGCAGTTGTGTTTTTTTGCGAGTTCTACTGCGTGGTGGACTGCTTCGGTTGAATGAGTTTCTGAGAATTTATAACCTTCGATGTAAATCCATTCGCTTCTCGCGATAATATCTTCGTCGATGTGCTCTTTGGCGTGTTTTGCTGTTGCTCCGAGTGATGTAACCATCGTTCTTTCGGAATCTGGAGTTATCATTACGAAGCAGGTGCCTGTTGGGTCTGAGTCGATTTGTTTTGCGTGGAGGTGTATATTTAAGTCTTCAAATTCTTTGAAGTAGAAATCTCCGAGTTCGTCTGCCCCTAAGTGGGTTTTATATGCTGCTTTTCCGCCGAAGGCTGCGAAGGCTATAATGGTATTGGCAGCAGAACCACCGCTGCATTTGTTGTGCATTCTGTCGTGGAATTTTGCCATGATTTGTTTTTGTTTATCTATATCAACTAAGGTCATTGCACCTTTGTCGAATTCTAAATCGGCTAATTCGTGTTCTTGGACTTGGTATTGGAGGTCTATGAGTGCGTTGCCTATGCCAGTTAATTGTATGTCTTTTTTCATTTTTCTGATAATTGTTTTTAAATATTTGGCAATTTAAACAATATTTTTCTTAATTATACGGTTTCACACGATTGTTTTAAAAATTATAAAATGAAATGATGAATTGATGTTTAGTAATGAATTAATAGCATTTTTACTTACGCTTATTGCGGGTTTGGCTACTGGAATAGGGAGTTTATTGGCTATAATTAGTAAGCCTACTAATAAGTTATTGGCTGGGGGAATGAGTTTATCGGCTGGGGTAATGGTTTATTTATCTTTTAGTGAGTTGTTGGTTGAGGCTAATCATCATTTTTTGTTATTTTATAGTGAAGATACTGCGATTTTGTATATATTGCTTTCATTTTTTGGTGGGATTTTATTGGTATATCTTATCAATAAATTTATTATTATGAGTAAAAATCCGCATCAGCTTTATGGGATAGATGATGAGAATACTTTAAAAAAGAGGATTTTTAAGACTGGGATTTTAACTGCGATAATTATGTCTATTCATAATTTTCCAGAAGGGTTGGTAACTTATTCGAGTAGTATTCATAATATAGATTTGGGATTGAATATAACTTTTGCTATTGCTTTGCATAATATTCCGGAGGGATTGGCTGTGGCAGTTCCGATTTTATATTCCACAAGGAGCAAGAAAAAGGCGTTTTTGTATTCATTTTTGCCGGGATTGACTGAGCCGATTGGTGGATTATTAGGGTATTTTTTCTTATCGAGTTTTTTTTCGGATATTGCTTTTGGGATAATTATGGCTTCGGTGGCAGGAATTATGATTTATATTTCGTTTGACCAGTTAATTCCTGCGGCGTTTAAAACTAAGGAATATAAGGCTACTATTATTGGGTTGATTTTGGGGGTATTGCTAATGCAGTTGAATTTGGGTACACATGTTCATTGATATGGTACTAAGAAAATAATATAGATTTACAAATTCGGTTTGTTTTATTCAATACGACTTAGATTGAAATGATTATAGTCGTCAGACCACTTTGAGTGGTCTGACGATTTTTTTAAATACAACTGTAATATTTTTTTTTGTTGATGAACCTTACGAAGGTTTAAAACTTTCGGAAGGGTGTATCTCTGTATTTTTTTTATTGGGTTTTTGGGGTTTTTATTAGTGGGATTGTTTGGTGGTATTGCTCTATTTGGATTTGGAGTAAATATGAACCTGTTGGGAGGGATTCTATGTTTAAGGGGTGGTTTATGGTTTTGCCTTGTATTTTGTATTCGGAGTGGGTTTTGCCTTGGAGGTCTATTAGTTTTATGGTTATGTTTGATTGGGGTTGTTTTAGGTTGAATGATAGGTAGGTGATTGTTTCTGCTGGGTTTGGGGTGAGTTTCAGCGAAGTTCCATTTTCTAATAATTCCTCGAATACCGATTCGTAAATGACAAATACTTCGTTGGAGTAAGAGCTTTCGCCTGCTTCGTTTATTGCGGTAACTACATACCAAAACAAACCTGGTTCTATATCAACTTCATCGGTATAAGTGGTTGATTCTAATTCGGTTGCAATCTTTACAATTTCTGAATCGTTATATTTAAAATATACGTTATAAGAAAGGGCGTTTGAAACTTCATTCCAAGTCAGAATATGGGAGTAATTTTTTAAATCGAGCTGTAAAGAATCTGGGGCTAATGGTTTTTGTATATCTGAATTTATGTTAATTATTTCGGTTGTGGTTTCATCGATATCTTGTCTTAAAGCGTTTTTATGAGAAAGAGTGATATCCACTTTTCCTCTGGCAACCGCTTTAAATGTCGCTGATGATTTCGAAACCGAAACCAATTCAATATTTGAGTTCGAAGACTCAAACGTTGGCATCCATGATGTCATTAAGTCGACATCACCTTGTAGAGAAACCGTAAACGTCTCCCCTACTCGGATAGAATCTGGAAGAGATTCTGGATCAATCGTTGGAATCTCTAAAGACTCCACAAACTTCACCAAAATATAATCCATCGCAAATGCGTCTTCTATTCCGTTGATAGCAACGGCATAGGCTGTAAGATTTGTTTCAGGATAAAACTGACCAACTTTAGATTTATAATCCACATGTCTTTCATCTGGATGTAAATCTCTACGAATATTAATAGAACTTCCACCGACATACAATACTTCTCCAATATTATCATCATTCCATCCAGGGAATATTCTAATATTACGTTCAACATCCTCTAATATTGTAAGGGTGTCTGGTTGAGTTTGAAAACCCAAATCAGTACCCGACATATCAAAAACATTTTCCAGTTTCCATCCTGTGTCGGGATCCAAAACATTATGTTCTTCATCACCAACACGAATTAAATATCCGTATTCATCACGATAAAAACCATCTTTCGGAAAAACCGGAATAGATGAAGAAACTGAAAGCAAAGTATAATAACGATTGCCATCTAAAGGATGCTCAGATGTATAAACACCTCCATACCCTTTAACAGTAGTATTCGCATTTTCTAAATCAGTAACAGAAGATATGAACCCAGACTCATTAGCATTACCACTACGCGGACCCGTTACTAAAATGTTTGAACCAGAGGTTGTATACATTCCATTATTTGAAAACAAAACAATACGGACAGTAGAAACACCGAAATCTAACTGAATAGCATTTACTTTTTGAGCTAATGGATTCATTGGATCTTGTAAAAGTGTTTCTAAAGAAGAATGAAGATCTCGATCAGAGAACCCTGTTTCATCAATACTCGTCGCATAAGGACCAGCATAACGCATTTTTACGTTTAAAGAACTATCTGTATTAGATATATACTGTTGTAAAACAAGCGAATGTTTTTCTATATGTTCGCTTACCATTTTTGAAGAAAAATCTTCACCATACTTTTCAACATAGACATCTTTTAATGTTTCTGTGTAGAGAAGTATATCAACCTTCACTAAATCTTTTGCATTCATCATCAACGATGAAAATACAAAAAAGAGAAAAAATAGAGTCGTTTTCATAACGATTTCCTTTTAATATAATCTATAATTATAAATGATTACAAAGATATAAATTATTTTAGAAATAATAGTTGTTTTTTGTTGATGAACCTTCCGAAGGTTTAAAACCTTCGTAAGGTGGGTTTGTGAAGAAATTTAATATCATTATATAAGTTTTAAATGATTATTTTTGTGAATGCTTGAGAAGTTATATATAAAAGATTTTGCGATTATTGACAGGGAAGAAATACACTTTTCTGGTGGGTTGAATATTATTACTGGTGAAACAGGTGCTGGGAAGTCGATTATTTTTGATGCTTTGATGGTGAGTTTGGGAAATAGGGTTTCAGCTAATTCGATTAGGAAAGGTAGAGATAAGGCAATTATTGAATCTGTATTTAGTAATAATGGGTATGATTTTAAGGAGTTAGGCGATTTGATAAAGGATTATTCGATTGATGATGATGAGTTGTATTTTAGGCGGGAGGTTCATAAAAATGGTAGGTCACGGGCTTTTATAAACGATAATGTAATCAATATTTCTGAGTTGAGTAAGATTAGTAGGGTGTTGCTCGATTATCATGGTCAGAATCAACATCAAATGTTGCTTTCAAATGAAAATCATATAAATTATTATGATATGTATTTGGGTGTTGATGATAGGATTAGGGAATTTAAAAGGCGGAAAACTGAGCTGTCTAAGTTGGTAAATAAGTTAGATGAAACTGTAAGAAGAGAGAATGAATTAAAAGAAAAATATGATTTTTTGAAGTTTAAGCTGACAGAGATAGATGAGGTTTCTCCGAAATTAGGAGAGGACGTGAAGGTAAATGATGAATTAAAAATTGTTGAAAATTCGGAGCAGATTTTTAATTTGAGTAATGAATCAATAAAATTGCTTTATGACAATGTCGAGTCTGTTTATGGTAATCTTTCATTGGTAATTAAGAATTTTGAGCAGCTTGGGAATTTTGATAATACAATGGAAGAATATGTAGAAGAGCTTAATACAGCGATGATTTCATCGAAGGAGATTTCTGGATTTTTGAAAGATTATATTTCAAATATTGATTTTTCGCAATCGAGGATTGATAAGTTGAGAAATCGTTCGAAAGAATTGCGGAAAATAGAGAAAAAGTATGGAAGTTTGGAACGTGCGATTGAGACTAAGGCAGAGATAGAAGCTGAACTCAATTTGACGGACAATTTTGATTATGAAATCGGTAAGTTACAAAAGGAAATTCATGAGCAGCAGAAGTCTGTTGGGGAAATAGCTAATGAGTTATCTAAGATTAGGGCAGAAAAATGTGGTAATTTTTCAGAGGAGATAGTAGGAAAATTGAAGTTTATTGGAATTGAGCATGGGCAGTTTGAAGTTCGGTCAGAGCGTATTTTGAGTGAAAATAATTTTTCGGCGTTTATTGATGGGAAAAATTATCAGTTATTTGAGAATGGAATTGATAGGGTGGAATTTTATGTATCGACAAATAAGGGCGAAAGTCCTAAACCATTGTCGGAGACAGCTTCTGGTGGAGAAATATCGAGGATAATGTTGGTAATAAAGTCGATTTTGAGTGGAAGAGATAGAACTGGTACATTAGTATTTGATGAGATAGATGTTGGGATTAGTGGGAAGATAGCACAAAAAGTAGGAGCTCAAATTAAGGAATTGGCTAAGTATCATCAGATTATTTCGATTACACATTTGCCACAGATTGCGGCAGCTGCGGACTGGCATTATTCAGTTGAGAAGATTGAGAATGATGAAGGAACTTTTACTGGGGTTAGGAAGCTAAGTGAAAAAGAACGAATTAAAGAGATAGCAAAATTGTTAAGTGGTGAGTTAATAAATAAGAATGCTTTGAATAATGCTAAGCAGTTAATTGACGAAGTAAAGTAATGATATTATTGTGATGTTAAAGGAATATCATTGGAATTATATTTGAATATTGTTACTCTGGTATAGTAACAGACTTCATAATTTCTTCGAAAATTGGTTCGTAATAAAGGAGTTGAATATTTGGGCAAACGAAGTAGGCATAAACTAATTTATCTTGTTTAGCAGCGACGTAACTGATGTGTCTGTACACCATATCGCCTGGTTTTCTTTGTATTTCGCTGTGGAATATTCTAATATCATATCCATCTTTGAAAAGGGTTTTAATTTTTTTTATTTCATTTGTTTCATAGTCTTCGAAATTCATTTCGTTTGAAGACCGCCAGAAGTTTATTATATCACCGGATTCCGAAATGCCGTATCTGTTTTTAAGGTCAGTTTGCATGGTGATATCAATAGATGTTAGGACGGGTTTATTCTCAGTTAAGTCATAGGGGCTAATGAATATTTCGACCCTATTGGTATCGTTGAAGTTCTTTTTATGCCAATGGCTTGGTATTTTTAAATTGAATGCTTTATTGTCTGGGAAAATCTTTATGTATTTGATTTTGTCTTTATCTATAAATGTAACGCCTGTGATTTCGTTAATACGCTCTCTATCTTTTTTAGCTAATTTTTGGTTTCCGATATTGTCATAGGCCATAGCTCTATTATTGAGAGCTTTGTCAAATCTTGGGTCAAGTTTTATGGCGTTTGTATATTCTTTGATAGCGGATTTATAATTTTTTTTGCTGAAATATACGTTGCCTAAGTCGAAATAAACATCTGGGGCGTTCATGCCGTATTTGATAGCGAGTTTATAATATTTGATAGCCTCTTCCCTATTGCCATTACTTATTTTCATACGACCGATGTGGTAATAAGCTGATGGGTTATTTTTGTCGTATTTAATTGATTTGAGTAGGTCTTTTTCTGCATTTTCGAAGTCTTGTTTTTCGATTAATGCTGTTCCTCTATTGAGGTATGCTTCGGAGAAGTTTGGGTCGAGTAAGATGGCTCTATCAAAGTCATCGAAAGCTGCGTCTGGATTGCCAACATATCCGTTAGCAATTCCTCTATTGTTAAAGGCATCTGGATTTTTAGAGTCGAGTTTGATAGAAGTGGTGAAATTATCAATTGCATCATCAAATTGTTGAGTCATGAGGTAGCACATGCCGATGTAGTAGTATGCTTGTGCGTTTTGTGGGTCATTTTCTATGACTTTTCTTATATTAAGAATTGCGTCGTTGTAGTTTCGATTTTGGTAAAGTTCTAATCCATCTTTGAACCATTTGCTTATGTCTGCATTTAGTTTTGGGAATGAAAGAATTAGTACTGCGATTAAGATTATTAAGGATTTTAGGTTATATAATTTCATGTGATATTTGTCTTTAATTTCTGATTTATATTGTTCTAATCGTCGATGTTTTGTTTAATTGTTTAATTATTTGAGTTATGATATTTCATTTTTTAATAATGACACTTATGTTCGTTTTATGTCATTAATGATATTTATATCTAATCAATAGTGATAATATTTATTTTTCGAGCCATTGTTTTAGTGTAAGGTCGTATTGTTGTTTTTCTAATTGTAAATTGTCGAATAATTTTTTTTCATTTCTTTGGCGGAAAACTTCATAAACAGATACGGCTACTGCTACGGAAATGTTCAAAGATTGTATCATTCCAACTTGTGGAATAAGGAAATTGCCATCGGCTTTTTTAACGGCTTCTTCGGAAACTCCTGAGTGTTCGTTGCCGAATACTAATGCTAATGGGGTGGTGAAATCCATATCATAGAGAGATTTGGATTTGGTGGACATTTGGGTTGTAAATATTTGTTTTCCTTGTCTTCTCACTGCTGAATAACATTCGTCTAAGTTAGAATAATAATTCACCTTTACCCATTTTTTAGCAGAAGCAGAGGTTTTACTACCAAGTTTAGGAATTTTTTGTGTGCCATGATAGATAGCATGAATTTCGAGCATACCCACGGCATCGCAGGAGCGAATAGCAGCAGATAGGTTATGTGGGTCATGGATATTTTCCATGATAATAGTAACTTCATCGAATCGTTTAGCGAGTACGTTTTTGATTTTATTTGTTCTTTTTTCTGTTCTCTTTTTTAACATTTGAATAAGAAATAATTAATCGAAGTGCAAAAATAAGTTATTTATTTATAAATCCAATCTTGTATTATTTAAAGAGTAAAGTTAAATTGCAAGATATTATAATAAAAAAAACAAATAATGCAAGAAATAGTTTACCATTCGAATTATGAGATAGAAGAGAAATACTTTTGGTTTTTGGCGAGAAATAAGATTTTGCTGAAAATAATTGATAGTTTGACTGACTTAAAAGGCGGTGAGCAAGTAATAGATATAGGTTGTGGAACTGGAGGATTTGCTCAGTTATTAGATAAGAAGTTTGATGTAAGTTGCCTTGATATGTCTCCAATTGCTTTGGATTACTGTAAGAAACGAGGTTTGACTGAGTTGCATAATTGTTTGTTGTCCGAATTTGACAAAGGCGAAAGAGATTTAAAAGCGGCATTTATGTTAGATGTTATTGAGCATATTGACGATGACAAGGGAGTTGTAGGCGATGTGTATAGTTTGTTGGATAAATCGGGTTGGTTTATTGCTTCTGTGCCTGCTTATCAATGGTTATGGAGTCATCATGATGTCGTTCATGAACATAAACGGCGATATACGAAGACGAGTTTTAAAGAACTAATAAGTAATGCAGGTTTTGAGATAAAATATTCAACTTATTTTAATTCTTTTTTATTTCCGATGGCAGTGATGAAGCGTGCTTTAGATGGTTTGATTGGGAGTAAAAATCAATCTCCTGTTGATGAAGTATCACCATTGTTAAATAATTTGTTTACGAAGATATTTTCATCGGAATCGTTTTTTTTACCGAGTGTTAAATTTCCATTTGGTTTATCAATATTAATAGTAGCAAGAAAATTATGAAAAAAATAATTATAAATGAATTCAAAGAACGTTGGTATTTTTACTTGATATTTATATTAACTACTGGTGTATTTTTCTGGGGAAATTTATCGGGCGAGGCATTCTTTTGGGAGGATATAGTTGAGTATGTATATCCTACACAGAATTATGCAGCTAAGGTATCAGCAGTTGGGGAAATACCATTTTGGAGTCCATATTTATTTAATGGGATGCCATTTTATGCTGATTTGCAAGTGGGTTTTTTCTATCCTTTGAATAGGATATTTACGTTTTTTGTGAAAAATGATAATATATTGCCAATATCAGTGTTGCAGTTTGTAATAATCTTACATTTTTTCATATCACAGCTTTCATTTTTCTATTTTGCGAGGAGCTGGAAAATATCAAATTGGGGTTCGGCGATTGGAGCTGTTTCATATTCATTTTCGTTACTTATGGTTTGCCACGTAATTCATCCTATGATGATTTATCATTTGGCTTGGTTTCCTTTGATAGTGCTGTTTTTCTATAAAGCAATCAATTTAGGAAAATATAAATATGCGATTTATTCTGGTTTGTTATTGGGAATGACAATGTTATCTGGTCATCCACAGACTACTTTGTATATTTCATTTTTCTTGCTTTTGGTATTTATTTGGCAATTTGTTGTAAAAATTAAAGAAGGTCATTCTAATTTATTTGTAACGATATTATGTGGATTGTTGCCTATGCTGATTGCGGCTGGGATATATTCGATACAGTTGTTGCCGTCGTTGGAGTTGGCAGAGCTATCGCAAAGAGCTGAGAAGTCTTATGAGGTTTCAAGTGAAGGCTCTATGTATCTGAAACAGGCATTTACATCTGTTGTACCAGGATTATTTGGCACTGTAAGTGGTGATTCTGGTGTAAGACCTAATTTTTATTTGCAGTTTGATGATGGATTTAAGATGCATTACTATTGGGAAACTGCGTTTTATTTTGGTATAACTTGTCTCATGCTTGGATTGGTGGGGATAGTTACTAGTATAAAAAATAAGAAAACAGTATTTTTATTGGTGGTAATAGTATTTGCCTCTTTGTTTGCTTTGGGTTCACATTCGTTTGTGTTTGATATTTTTTATAATTTACCGATGTTTGGAACTTTTAGAAACCCGGGACGAATCTTATTTTTTGTAATATTTGCGTTTTCGATATTGGCTGGTTTTGGTTTTGATGGGTTGAAGAATAAGCTTGATTTGAAGGTATTATTGCCAATATTATTATTGCCATTTATTGTTAATTTGTTGATTTTTACTGGTGCCTTAAACTCTGCATTGGGGGTTGAAAGTTTTGCAAGTGAAGTAGTGAGCAGCAATGCGAGCAAACAATTCATAATCATACTGATTTCTTCAGTTTTAATTTATTTATACAATATTAGAAAGATGAAGGAATTGGTAGTTGGTTTCTTGCTTTTATGTGTTTTATTTATAGATTTGAGAATAGAGGGTGGTTCTTTTAATCAATCAAAAAATAATCCTGAGGATATTTATAAGTTGCCAAGTCAAACTTTGGAGAGTTTTCAAATAACACCTCCTGATGATATATTTCGTGTTAATATGAGAATGTATAATCCATCATTTATGGCAATGAAAAGAAATCAAGGTTTATTTTCTGATATTATGTTAGTGGAGGGCTACAACCCACTAATATTAGAGAAAGTTGTCCCACCACTCGAAAATGTAAAGAAGACACACGATATGTTGTCATTGAGGTATGAAGTACAGATAGATAGGTTTTCGAAGAGACCGAGTTTTGTGAGGCGCGGGAATCCTTTGCCACATGGAAGGTTTGCTTATAAACATAAGGTAATGAATCCTGATGATATAAGTCAATATATGAAGAATAGCAAATTTAATTATAGAAATGAAGTTGTCGTTGAGGAAGATTTGAAATTAAAGATGCCTGAGTTGATTGATTCTACTTTGGTAAATTCGGTACGTTGTGTTAGTTATGGACCTAATGAGATTGAGTTTGAAGTAGAGAGTTCAGAAAATGGGATATTTGTTCTAAGTGAGATATTCTATCCGGCGTGGAATGTTTATGTCGATAATGAAATATCGAAGATTTTAAGGACGAATTATTGTCTTCGTGGGGTTGAATTGGAAAAGGGTAAGCATAGTTTGAAGTTTAAATATGAGAGCAATTCATTTTATACTGGATTATGGGTAAGTATTTTAACTTTGTTGATTTCTATTTTGAAGTTAGTATTACTTAGGAGGAAAGGATAGGTTGTATTTTTTTGTGGTAATATTATCACCAATATTAATACTTATTTAGACTTTACATAAGGCATTTTTCAGTAAAGCTAATGATATATCACTCAATTGAGTTTTCAAAACTTGCATAGAAGTTAATGGGAAGTGTGGAATAAAAAAATGAAAAAAAATTTATAATAAATAAAGATAATTTTATCTTTTATAATAATTTATTATATTTGTGTATGTAAAAATAAAAAAGGTAAAATTATGTTATCTAAAGCATGCGAATATGGGATAAGAGCAGTAATTTTTGTTGCTTTTAAGAATTTTGAAGAAATTAAGCCGGGACTTGAGTTAATAGCAACGGATTTGAATTTACCTAAACCCTATACTGGTAAGATATTACAACAATTAACCAAAAAAAAGTTATTAGAATCTAAGAAGGGTCCGGGTGGTGGATTTTTTCTGAATGAAAAGCAGATGCAGGCAAGGATTTATGATATAATATTAAGTATTGACGGTGAGGATACTTTTGAGAGTTGTTTTTTTGGAATGGATAAGTGTACAGATTCGGAACCATGCCCGGTTCATGATGTATATACAAGAGTTAAAGCTGATTTGATAAGGGGTTTGAGAGAACATACTATTGAGGAATTAGCATATAAGATTGTGAAAGGTGAAGTGTTTTTGAGAAATTTATTGCCTGAAACTAAGTAATTTAGTAAGTGATATTTTATTTAGACCTGATTTTTTGCCAAATTAGTGTTGGAGTTCTTAGTACATTGTCATATAGGATTGGTGTTGCTTTAAGAGTAAGAATGTCCTCATCAAATTCGTAATATCTTTTGACTTTGGTGTTAATCCAGTTTGGAAACAAACTCATTTTTATGTCATGAACTATATATTCTTTTTCATGGTTAATAGAGTAATTTCCAAAATATGAAATATAACCATTAAATGCTTGGTTAATTTCGAAATCATTTCCTTTACGAAAGTCTTGGTTTTTAAATTTTATTCTATTTGCATTACCAAGTTGTGCTGAAATAATTCCATCATTTGTATAGATTAATAATCCATTTACTTGGTTTGAGTTGGGAAATATTTTGGATTTATCTTCGGCTTGGCTAAACATTGAAATAAGATTCCAATTGCCGATGAATTTATGATTTATTGAATTTTTAGATGTCATATTATTTTTGATATAAATACTCAATTATATAATATAATGGAGGGATCATTAATTTAAAATTAATTCTCTCCGATAATAAGAACTATTTTTTTAACAAATACTTCTTCGTTTTCTGAGTTGATGGCTTCGAGATAAAAAATGTATGGACCAGGCTGCATAAATTCTCCTTTGTTATTCGTTCCGTCCCAAATTAGTTTGCCTGAGCTTGCTGAGTATTTTGCTGATGCAATATTTTTGATTTCAATTCCTTCTGTTGTAAACATTTTGCTGTTGATTAACGCTGTCCGGAAAGGGAGATTGTATTCGATTTGGCATTTTGAATTTGTACCTTTGTTGAATGGTGAGAATGGGTTTGGTTTTGCGTTAAGTGTATAAAATTTATTTATATTTCTAAATACACTATTTTCTCTGGCAGGTGTTCCCCCTTTGTTATCGGCGGAAGATGTCCAATTTTCTTTTTTATCCGATGGTGATAATGGGTTTACTTTTTCGAGGCTTACATTTTTGGTAGAAATAATTGAAGGATTGTGCCAAGAATAATCGTAGGAAAGATTGTCGCAAATTGTGTTGGAGGCATCAATCAAATAGAGGTCATCATTTGTATTATTAAGTGTGATTTTATTTTTTGTAATGAAGACGTAGTTTTCGTTTTGAAGCTCATCATATTTATCAAAAAGAAGGCTGTCCCAAGCTATAATGGCGTATGATTTTTTATTGAGGATAAATATATTATCAATACTTGCTCCGCTTTTATCGAATGCAGATTTATCTTTTATTTGCCAATCTTTTAAGTTAATATCAAAATCAGAAGTATTATATAGTTCGATGTATTCTGCATGTTTAGAATCTGTTTCAAACATAATTTCATTGATAAGTATTGATTTTTTTGGAGGAGCAATATAAATATTGAAGTAAGATGTGTCATTTGAGAAATTGTCATCACCTTCGGTACTTAAGAATGCGATAAGGTGGAATGAACCGAATATTTCGAGCAAATCGGTTACCATATCGAAGCTATAGATTAGGTTTACGCTGTCATAAGGCGGTATATTTTTTTCGTATATGTCGATAATAGTTTCATTATTTTGAATTTGATTATCTTGGTTTATATCAACAAAGCATGTAAAGTTATATTCGTCTATATGTTTTAATCCGTTGTTTTTTATTTTAAAAAAAAGATTATTGTCGATTTGATTTATTGAGCTTAGTTCTATGTCGTAAGCATTTTTATAGTTTGAATTGATTAAACCTGGTGTGGCACCTGATTGATGAACTGAGATTAATAGATTATTTTTAAAGTTTGAGGGCAGCTCTGGGTTTACTCTTTCGAGCGATAAACCTTTTGATTGGTTTGGTAAATTATAATTTATACTATCAAGAGTTAAATTATTTTGCGATAGTTTAATTATATCTTGGTCATTATTGAGAGTTGGGAGATTGATTTGGAACAATCTTGCATTTCCTGGAATAATTCTTTGTATTTTTAGGGATAGCGTGTCGGAAGATAAGATTATATATTGATTAGGATAGAAATTGAATGTTGGTAAGTTTGTAGATTTTTTTGGGTCAGAGATAGTGTAATTTTCAATTTTTATGGTGTTTTCAGAATAGTTATATAGCTCTATCCATTCAGGTTCGTTTGTATTTGGATTTGGCATTATTTCATTAATTACAATTTGTGATGACAGATTGTAATTTAGGGCAAATGTAGTTAGCAATATTTGAAATAAGTATTTTATAATTCTATGTTTGGATAGATGTTATTAAATTTTGAAAAATCAGTTAAAATTAAGAAATTTTTAACTAATAATTTTATGTTTTTTTTGTCAGTATTGTCGAAACGATTGTATATAGGAGAATCGATGTCAAATACTCCGTAGATTTGGTCATCTTTATTGAGCGGTATTACTATTTCTGATTTCGAATTGGAATCGCAGGCTATATGTCCGGGAAATTCATTTACATTATTTACTAAGATTGTTTCATTATTTTGAAAGGCTGTACCGCAGACTCCTTTGCCTATTTTAATACGAACGCAGGCTGGTTGACCTTGGAATGGCCCCAGAAGAAGTTCTTGGTTTGATGTGAGGAAATAAAATCCTGCCCAGTTGATATTTGGTATATTATTGAAAATAAAAGCAGAGAAGTTTGATGCGTTTGTAATTAAATTTGTTTCTCCTTCAAGAACAGAGGATAATTGTTTATGTAATAATTCGTACATTTATTTTTGTTGTTTTAATGAAAATTGAAAATAAATAATCGTTTAGTTACAAAGATAATCAATGTTGATAAATCGTAATATTAAATTAAAGAAATTTGATGCAGTAATTTTATTGAATGGCGATATTCCTGACGAGAATAGTTTAAACCTATATAGAAATAGAAAATTTATTGCAGTTGATGGGGCTGCCAATTATTTGTATAGAATGGGAGTTGTACCTGATGTAATCATTGGAGATTTGGATTCTTATAAGAATGAGTTTGAGGGTGAGAATATTGAGATAGTCTATGAGGGTTCGCAGGAGATTAATGATTTCGAGAAGGCATTGATTTATTGTATCAAGAATGAATATAAAGAAATTTTAATTTTTGGTATTAATGGAGGGGAATTAGACCATGTGTTAAATAATTTTAGTGTAATCAAGAAGTACATTGGTTTACTTGATATGATAATATTTGATAATGGTAGGTTTGGTTATTTGCTTAGAGAAGGTAAATTTGAATTTGAAGCTGGTGTAAATAGATTAGTTTCAATTATTCCATTTTTTAATGTGAGATTACAGACTTATGGTTTGAAATGGGAATTGAATGGGGAGGTTTTAGAATTTGGAGTTCGTGAGGGGGCAAGGAATAGGTCTTTGGGTAATAGATTTTCGGTAGAAATTAAAAAAGGTAAGGCATTTCTTTTTGTGTGATTTGGGATTATTCAGAATAATTGATTATAAGTTTTTTAGTGCAAGGTTTGCTGCATTTATACCATTAATACAGGCACCTTCTATAGTAGCTGGTAGATTATTTTCAACCCAATCTCCAGCGAATATAATTTCTTTATGGTTCTTTCCTAATTGAGTTCGGAGATTTTCAATTTTGTTTGAACAAAGGAATGTTGCTTTTTTTTCTTTAATTATTTTTATTTGAATAATATTTTCATTTGCGAGTGTTGGGAAAATTTGAGTTAGCTCTTCGGATAATATGTTTTTTAGTTCATTATTTCCGATTTGGAATAGCTCATTATTTGCAGATATTGAGATGGAGAGTAGTTGTTCAGCGTAGGTTGCTTTTTGGTTTGAATAGAAATATTTATCAAATATCCATTGGATATTATGGTCGATTAGTTGTAAGATAGGGTAATTTAACACCTTTTTATTTAGCCAGACATAAGCGGATATTATTGGTGAGTATTCAAAACGGTTAAGTTTTTCGATTGGGTTATTTTTGTCAAAATTAAGGTTTATATTCTTTAGTTTATGTGGTGGCAGTGCAATAATAATAGTTTTAGAATGAATAGTTTCTCCTTTGATTGTTTTAATTCCTATTGGCGAATCATTGGTTTGATTCTCAGATTGATTGTTATCAGATAAATTATATATAATTTCTTTTAGTGTATTATTCAGAAGTAGCTCTCCCCCATTGTTTTTTATAAAATCTTGAGCAGGAGCGATTAATTCTGAAAGACCAATTGTTGGTATTATAAAATTAGAAGCATTATTTTTTTTCCAGAAAATTAGATTAAGAATATTTGTAAAAACTTTTGCTGATGCTAAATTTGGTGGGGTGTTCAATGTTGCTTCTATAAAGGGATTCCAGAGGTATTTTGCAATTTTTCTATCTTGGTGATAAATTGCAAATAGTTCTTGGCAAGTAAGATTGTCAGTATCAATATTATTATTTTTTATATTAAGAAGAAATCTGATAATGCTAATTTTTTCTTTTATGTTTAGAACATTGTAATTTAGTATTCCACTAAGGAGGCTAAATTTGCCAAAGTATTTGGTAGTATCAAGTGTGTAGGTTGAATTTTTGTCTTTTACTTGGAAATTGAGACCTTTGTGTGTGTGTAAATATTTATGAGTTCCTATTTGCGATAGTATGTTAAAGAAATTATAATATACACCCATAAATACATGTTGTCCGTTGTCAATATTATCGTTTGAGTTCTTATCTACTTTTGAATTAAGTCTTCCACCAAGTTTAGAGTTGGCTTCGATGATGCATACAGATTTTTTACTTTTAATTAACTCGATAGCGGCAGAAATACCTGAAATACCGCCACCTATGATGATGACATCGAAGTTTTGCATAATTTTTATTTAAGAGTGTATAAAAAGTTTTGTAAAAATAAAGATAAATTCTTTAACTTTGTTCTTTGTTTTTAAGCCGAATTTAAAAAAGTTCATTTATTAGATGAATATAATAGGTAAAAGGCAAAATAACTACCAAAAAGAATGCGGATGTGGCGGAATTGGTAGACGCGCTAGATTTAGGATCTAGTGGGGCGACCCGTGAGAGTTCGAGTCTCTCCGTCCGTACTGTATAATTTTCCTTCAATATAAATACTGGGTATTTCATTGGAAAAAAAATTCTCAATAAATTCGAATGGCAAAAATGAAGTAACGATCACTTTAAGCCAAGAAGAATTTGAACAATATAAGAATAAAGCTGTAAATAAGGCAAGACCTCATGTACAGTTGGCTGGCTTTCGTAAGGGCAAGGTTCCAAAGAACTTAATTTTGAAGCATTATGCTGTAACTATTGAGCAAGATGCAATAGAAGAAGCTGGGCAGCAAGAGTTTGCCAAAGCAGTAGAGGAAGGCGAAATCAAAGTTGTTGGGTCACCTGCGATGATAGATGTGAGAAACGAGGGTGAGGATAAGATAATAGTAATAGAATATGATGTTTATCCAGAGTTCCAATTAAATGATTATAAGGGACTTAAATTAGAAGAACCTGTTCATGAGGTAACTGAAGAAGAAGCTGATAAAGAGATTAATGAAATATTAAAATCACAAGGTGAATTTGAGGATACCGATTTTATTGGAGATGAGTCTCATGTAGTTGGTATCAAAATGGTTGAATTGGATTCGGAAACTAACGAACCCAAAGAAGGAGCAGAAGCCAAAGAAGAACACTTATATTTATCCGATGAAAAGATTGATAATAATTTAGTAGATGCTTTATTAGAACATAAGATTGGCGATAAGGTTGAGTATGTATTAGAACATGATGCTACTCATGATGAGCATGATGGTGAGCATTCTCATAAGTATGAAGTTGAAGTCATTGATGTACAAAAGGTAATTCCTAAGGAATTTACTGATGAATTTGTAAAAGAATTTACTCAAGGTAAATTTGAGACTGCTGAAGACTTTAAAGATGATGTTCAGTTTCAATTACAAGAACATTGGGATAAACAAACTCGCTCGGAATTAGAAAATCAAATAGTAATGAAGATTACACAAAGCAATCAAATAGACGTACCAGAAGCATTTATCGACAATGCAGCTGATGTATTGTTAAATAATTTTACTCAGCAGTTTGCTCATTTGAAAGAATTTAAAAATCAAGATTTTAGTGGGATGAAAAACGAGTTTTATCCGCAAGCTGAGAATTTGGTTAAATGGGAATTGATTAGAGAACAAATTATCAAAGATGAGAACATCGAGGTTGAAGACTTTGATTTGGACCCACTTGTACAGAAAGAAGTTGAGCGAAGTGGCGGAGACTTTGAGAAGATTAAAGGCGATATGAAAGCAAATGAGAACTTCATTATGAGTGTTCTTAATAAGAAAGTGATTGATTTTGTGTTAGATTTTGCAGAAACTGAAGAAATAGAATTTGATGAGTATAAGAAAAATCAACAAGGTATGATTGAGAAAGACCATACAGCAACTGATGATTATGAAGTAATGGAAGACGATGAAGCAGACGACAGTGAAGAGTAAATATCTGTTTAAATTAGTTAAAATTAAAAAAGCTACTTTCAATTAAGTAGCTTTTTGTATTTCAATACTATTGAAATCTAAATATATTAGTTTTCATTAGTCGTAGGCTTAGAATTGTCAATTTCATTAAGTTTCTTTTGGAATTTTTTTGCGAGGAATATGAATGCAATTGCGGCTAATCCCATTAGAAGACCGGCAAGAAGAAACCAAATACTGCCACCATTTGCGTAAAGTATTATGAAAATAAGACCAGCTATGAAGTTAGAGCCGGATACATAAATAATTGCTTTTTCTACATTTTTTTTATTTTTACTCATAGGTGTTTTTGTGGTTTATTTTGAAATTTATAAAACTTTTTAAATTTTATCTTAATGCGTCTTCTAAGGCTGTTTTGGCATCAGTTTTATCATCTCTATATTTAATTATTAATGGGGTTGCGATAGATAATGAATTTGCTTTTGCATAATCGGTGTTAATGGCTCTTGAGCCAGGAACTACTACTGCCCCTTTTGGAATAATTAGGGGATTGTCCGAGCTTGATTTTAATTCTGTCTGATTAACAAGGTCGAAAACTTTGGTTGAGGCGTTTAGGATTACTCCAGTGCCAAGTACAACATTTTCTTGGAGTCTTACGCCTTCGTAAACTCCACAGTTTCCACCAATCATTACATTGTCTTCTACAATGACTGGGCTAGCTCCGGCTGGTTCTAATACCCCGCCAATTTGAGAAGCCGCAGATAGATGTACATTTTTACCAACTTGAGCACAAGTACCAACTAAGGCATGAGAATCAACCATAGTGCCGGAATCTACATAAGCTCCTATGTTTATATACATAGGAGGCATACAAATTACTCCTTTTGCGACGAAAGCACCTTTTCTAATTGAAGAGCCACCAGGCACTATTCTAATTCCATCGTCGAGTGTCATTGACTTTGTTGGGATAGCATCTTTATCAAAAAAACCATAATTTTGATTGGACATATCTATCATTTTAGAGTTTTTGAATACTTCCAATATGCCAGCTTTTACCCATGAATTTATAACCCAATTATTATTAATTTTCTCGGCACATCTTATTTGACCGCTATCAAGTGAATTAATAAATTGGTCGAGCAATTGATTTTTTTCATTTTGGTCGAATTCATTTGGGGCGTTTATTAGGGTTTCAATATTTTGTTTTAGATTATTCATTGTTTAACTTTCTGTGGGATTTTGATTTTTTAATTTACTATTAATAAATTTTTGGAAATACTTTATAAATTATTATAATTCAAATTTAAGGAATTTTTAGAAGAAAATTAGACAAAAAAATACCGGCAAGGACCTAAGTCTCTTACCGGCTAATTGGAGGTGTGCTATGAGGTTGCAATATAACAGATTGAAATTTAATATGCAAGTTATTTTTTTATTTTTTTTGGGTATTTTTATTTAATCATATTACGCTTCACTTATATCCTCATGTTTTATATACAGTTACATTGTTTATATTGCGAATATTTATCTTATGAAATATTTTAATTCTTTTTCCGAAAGGTATTCTTTGGGTTTATAAGCCGGCGGATTATATGGGAATTGTCCGCTTGTAATTCTATTTAATATATCTGTGCTGTGTTCTAATGTGTCCTCTTCTAGTTCTTTTGCTGTTAGTTTGCCTGAGCAATTAAACCCGGCATTTGTTTTAAAGAATTCCTTGTCAAAATAAAGTGGACTTGACATTAAAAAGTTCATGTAGGAGCTTTTACCTTTGGAATTAATACTCGGATTGAATGAATAATAAATTGCTGAGATAATATCTGATTCTATTTGATAATAATCTGAGAATATTTTTTTAATTACCATAGAATAAATTGGAAATTGGAATGATTCCCCTTTTATTATGGAGCTTTCAGTCATACCCTTATTTAGATTTAGCTTATAATCTATTAGAAGAAATTCGAGCTGACCATTGTTTTCTTTTATGTCTATTCGGTCTATTTTTCCATTGATTTTTATTCCATTTTCTAATTCGATAGATTCTATTGGTGAGTTGGATTTCAAGCCAAATTCAAATTCGAATAATGCAGGTTTGAAGCCAAATAATTTTATTCTTTCGAGTTCGAGTTTTAAGATATTTGAAATAATAGAATTTTTACCGGTTAGTTTATCTATATCGAGTTCTACTAATGGGTTTTCTCTTTTGTATGCAAGTATTTCTTGATTTGAAATATCTCGAAGAAGTGTTAAATATTTTTCTTCTTTTGATGGGTCTAGTGTTACTGGTAGAATTTGAGTTAAGTCTGTATTAATTGGCTTCCCAAGTTGAATTGGTTTTTGTTCGATTTGAAGTGTTGTAAAAAAGGAATACATGATTTTATGAAGCAGATTACCTTTTTCGAGCGGGTTTAGGTCTTCCTCGATTTGTTCTGATTGGTTGAGCTTTAGTATATAGTTTGTGAAATATTCGTAGGGCTGTTTTACATATCTATCAAATTTGGAAGTTGAGAATTTATTTTCTTTTAGTGCATTTAAATAGTTTTTAGCATCGTTAGAAAGGAAGTTATCTGTGAGAATTCCTGTTTTTTGATTTTTTAATAATTCTTTTTGTTTGATAGTAGATGTTTGGAAATCTGAGTTAGGAATTAGTTTATTTGCGGCTGCAAGTGAAATGATTTCTTCATTATTTGTAATTAAATTGAACCAATATGAATTTGCTTTATCGAGTTGAGTAGTTATTGCTATATTGTTGAGATTATCTATAAATGAAGATTTAATAATTTTATTCCCATCGGAGGAGTTTGGATAAAAAATGAAAATTTGTTTCGATTTTATTTCACTTTCGTAATATTCGGAGCCATTTATAAGAAATAAGAAAAAAAGATATTTTTCTGCGGAATTATGGATTTCTTCTGATGAAGGTAATTCTTTCCCAAGAAATTTATCTGTTTTGAATTTTAATGGCATTTCGCTTTGTGTAGCTCCGCAAAGAATAGATACTTTTTTGTCAATACCTCTGGTTTGTTCTATTGAGGTGAAGGTTACTCCGTATTCGAATAATTCACGGATTTGGTATTTAGTTTCAGAGATTATTGATTTGAATTTTTTGAAGTGGTCTTGAATATCAAATTGTCTATTTTTTGAAATTTTATCTTGTATATACTGATATTCATCGAGGACATTGAGAAATTCTCTTATGGCTCTTGTGTCTTTTTCTATATATTTATCATATTTTTGATTGTCTGTTTCTTTGTGTCTGATTAGGTATAAAAGCTTAAATTTGTCGATGATATTGTTAATATAGGTTGTAAAGATTTTTGCATTAAGAAATTGATTTGGTTGTTCTATTAGTTTATAAAACTTATTTATATCTTTGATTGCTTTGTTGTAATTGTCTGATAGCTTGTTAAATTTATTTATTTCATTTTGGTCGAGAATGTTATTCTTTAATATTTTCTGAATATTATTACTTTCATTTTTAATTCTTTTAATGAGCCTTTCAATAGTATAAATATTTCTGGATTTCAAATTTTGAATCGAAAAGATTATATTTTGTGTGTCTATGTTATTAAGTAATTCAGATTTTTTGAATATGGGATTTGTTAAAACTTTTATAAATAGCTTGGAGTTAAAACTAAATGAAAAAAGTTCAATGAGGTTGAGTAATAATATAATTATATTTGAATTGGAGAGATTATATCTTTCGCTTATGTTTATTGGGATTCCTTCTTTTTCGAAGATTTCTCGAAAGGATTCGCTGTAACTTTCAGGAGTGCGGGTAGAGATAATTATATCGCTAGGTGCATATTGTTGGTTTTCACCCAGAACTAAGTATTTTATTAGCTTCGCTATCCGTGCTACTTCTTCGTGTTTGTTGTTTACCTCAACTATAGTGATTAATTCTGATAAATCAATTTTATTATCTGTAAAATCTGGGTTGAATAGATTTTTTTTGAAATGGTTTAATATAGAGTTAGTTGAGTTTTGATAATCTGAATATATATTAAATTTATGGTCAAATAATTTATCTTTTGTGATATTGATATTATGCGAAAGTGATTTGTTTGACTCAATATTATTAAAATTAATTAGTGTTGGATATTTTAATGTGGAAAAAGTTTTAAGAAAATTAATTTCTAGAGATTTGAATTGATTAAACCCATCGAATAGAATAATTGTATTTTCAGGGATAAAGTCTTGAAATGATTTTGAATCTTGAAGTGAGTTGGTTACTTCAGCAAGTATTTTAAATTTGTCATATATTTCATTTTTTATGTATGTTTCATAATATCCAAATATATCTATAATATCTTGATATTTATTTACATCAGTTATTTCTGAATGTGAAGTATCAGTTTTTTTCTGTGTATTTTTGAGTTCATCGTTGAGTTCTGAAGAAGTAAAACCTTCGGATTTGAGTGAAAGGATGGTATTAGTAATTTTTCTAATCACTGATGGGTTAATAATTTCTGATTTATAGAAATTGAATGTATATTCTTTTAGAATTTCTTCTATAATAGAGTATTGATAATTTTGTGAGATTATCTTATAGTTTAGGTTAGGAAATGAATTTTTAAAAATATATTCAGCAAATTCGTCAAAAGTGAAAACTTTTAATTTCGAGATTGGTTTTTTGTGTTTCTCGAAGTATGAGCGTATGAAATTAAAGGAAAAGTACCTTTTTTGTTTTCCTGTTGGGAGGATTAGGATAAAATCATTAGGAGTATTATTATTTATAGCATAGTTTTTTAGCTCATTAGAGTTTTTAGGGCGAGTATCTAATGAGAAAGCTTGGTTAAAAATTAGAGTGGACATAGATTATAGTTAGCCTTTACCGAAATAAATGGTATTAATTATATTAAACATAGTATTGATAGAGTCAATACATGGATGATTTACTATATCTTCAATATTTTTAGTTTTTTGAGAATAGTATTCACAAATATAATTATTTATTTGCTTAACGATAAGGATTTTATTGTGGTAATTGGTATCTGCTTCATTGTCGTTGAAATGTAATTTATTAATTTCTTTGACAAGTGAGATGGTATCAGCTTTTCTGTCTTTAGAATAAATTAATTTATCGCCGGAGGATTTGATAAATTCTTTATCAATCTCTGCTAAGTGGATTGCGTGTGCCATATTATTTAACTCCGGAACAAATAATGATTTAGATGTATGCGCTAGGGCAAAGCGAAGTTAGGCGGCATTGTGAACATTTTGCTTTTCTGGCAGTACAAATTTCTCTTCCGAGATAAATAAGATAATGAGTATAATCGACCCATTCGTTTTTATTGATGATTTCCATCAATTTGAATTCGATTTTGACTGCATCTTTTGTATTAACAAATCCGAGCCTGTTAGAAATCCGCGTAACATGTGTATCAACTACTATGCCTGGTGTATTGAATTTATGACTGAGAAGGACATTGGCAGTTTTTCTACCTACACCGGGTAATGAAGTTAAGTCTTTCATATTGCTCGGAACTTCGCTATTGAACTTATCAACAAGCAAAAAGCATGCCTTTTTTATGTTATTTGATTTGGCTTTATAAAATCCTGTAGAGAATATGGCCTTTTCTATATCTTCTATTGGGGCATCAACAAAGTCTTGTGGTGTTTTATATTGTTGGAAAAGAGACTTAGTAACTATATTGACTCGTGCGTCGGTACATTGAGCGGAGAGCATGACTGCAATTAGTAATTCAAAATTATTAGAGTGGTCTAATTGAATTTTAATATCTGGGTACTGAGTTTTAAGAATATCAATAATTTTTTGAATTCTTTCTTTTTGAGCTTTTTTGGACTTTGGAAATTTATTCAATTGATTTCAATCAGAGGGTTATAGTTTTTCTGAGTATTCTTTCATAAAGTTTTTTTCACTTGTAGAAAGAGAGTCTTTTCCTTTTTCTATAATTTTGTCAAGGATTTGGTTCATACGGTCTTCATTTACTTTAGGGTCTGTAGTTAATTGAAGAGTCTCATCGAATTTTTTTTCTGCATTTTTTCTTATTTGGTTTGTAATAAGAGCTAAATCTAAATTATCTTCTTCATTTTGTTGGTTTCTATTTTCTTCTTTTAATAACTCTTCGTTTAATAGTTGAAGATTTGATTTGTGAATAAGCGGTAATCTAAGCCTTAGGACTAAGGCAATAAGTCCTGCAAGGCTTGTTGCAATAAGGGGTGAGCTAACAAGTGAAAGTAGTGCATAGTTTTCAAATTGGAATCCCTCTAAAATATTTGTTCCGAACCAAATCAGAACAAAAATACTAGCAAGTAAGTAACCAGAAATCTGTGTAATATTAAAGAGTTGAATTTTTATACGTGGGTTCAGAAATAGGAAAATAGCCATTGTAAAGAATGAAACTACGTCCATTCCTTGGAATGAGAAGTCTGAAAAAAAGAAAAATAGGCAGTTTAATGCACCCGCTAATAGTGTCGTAAATATCAACAATATAGCATAGTTAATAATTTCAAGGTTTAATTCTACTTTTGGTCCGAAAAAGGTTAAAGTAAGAAAAAATAATAATAATGATGCTATGTTCCCTTGAGCGAATGGGTATGAGATAATTCTCCAATACTCTGCATCGTTGAGGAAGCTGTTAGGTGTTAGTTGGAAATAGGCTGTCAATTGACCGCCCATAGCAATATCAATTAAGTGGACAAACGCTACGAAGTAGAGAAATTTCCATGTGAAAAGTGATGATATGTATTTTTTATTTTTCATTATTTAATTTATCGAGTAAACTGTTTACTTGGTTTATATCGACATTTTCAAAAAATTCTTCATTAATTGCAATCATCGGTGCCCCGCCACATGCTCCCATACACTCTACTTCTTCTAATGAGAAGTTTTGGTCTTCAGTTGCTTCATTGTGTGAGATCCCAAGTTTTTCGGAAACATGGTCAAATATTTCATCGCCTTTTCTGAGCATACATGACACGTTTGTACAAACTTGAACGTGATTTTTGCCCATAGGTTTTTTGAAATACATTGTGTAGAAAGTTGCTACTCCATATACGTGAGAATATGGGAGGTCGAGTAAGTCTCCGACGTATTCCATAACTTCTTTAGAAAGCCAGCCGAATTTTTTTTGAGCCATCCAAAGGACTGGCATAATTGCGGATTGAGTAGTAGGATATTTACTTTTGTGGTATTCTACTTGTTCTAATTCTTCTTGGTTAAATTTGATTTCCATATTTAATTGACCTATTAATCTTTTTTTTAGGTTGGTAATATTTTACAAATTTACAATTCTATTGGCAATTTTTCTAAAAGAATTTCTATTTATGTATGTCGCTGTATATATATGACACTTGAATAGGTATAAAAGTTGCAAAGAATTTGTTAATTTTTTATTCTATTTACGAAAAGTTTATTATGAAGCCAATGCCGTAAGGCTATCATTAATTTGTGAGATGTCGATACTTTAATTTTTTTATCGAATATATTATAGTCATTTAGTTCTATTTTTTCTAATAATCGGAAGTAAATAGAATCCATTATTTCTGCTGCAAGAAGTCTGCTTTTTTCATCTGGTCGCAAAGAAGTCCTTGCTAAGTGATAAAATTCTCTAGCTCTTTGGACTTGGAAACGCATAAGCGAGCGGAAATTGTCGTTATACACTTCATTTATTAAGTCATTTTCGGTGTAATTAAATTTTTCTAAATCTTCTTTTGGGAGGTAAATAAAACCTCTATCTTTATCTATTTTTACGTCGCGAATGATGTTCGTGAGTTGAAGTGCGTAGCCAAGGTTGATTGCATAGTTTTTTGTTTCTTCGTATTTATAGCCGAAGATTTCTATGCAGGTTAAGCCTACGATGCTGGCAACTGAATAGCAATATGATTTTAGTTCGTCAAATGTTTGATAGGAGTTTTTTATTAGGTCAGTTCGGCAACCATTGATTAAAGTTAGAAAGTATTGTTTCGGGATTGCAAATCTTTCTATGGATTTTACGAATGGGTTGAGAAAGTGATTTTGTTGTTTTGAGTTATAGATTTTGTCAATTTCTTTTTCCCACCATGCAAGTCTTTTCATTTTTTTTTGGATAATTTCTTTGCTTTTATCGGGATTAGTATCTACAATGTCATCGATATAGCTAAAAAAAGCGTAAACTGAATTAATTGCACTTCGCTCTTCTTTTGGGAGAAATGAGAATGAATAAAGAAAGTTTGAAGATTCGACTTTTGGAATTTCTGCTTTTTCGTATTCTGCTAATTGTATTTGTGTTAATGATTGCAAGGTTTGAATGGCTTAAATTCAGAAAATACTTTTTATGATTATTGACATGTAGTCCAATTTATAAAGTTTTGGTCTTATTTCCAAAATATTATTATTTAGTTGCTTAATTTTTTTTAATGTTAAGATGCCTGCATTAAGTGTGATTGCAATTTCGAGTTTTAGTCTGTACGGCTTTAAGTGTGGAATTAAGCTTTTACCTTGTTGGAATAATTCTTGGGCATAGTCAGTAATTTGGTTTAGTATTTCATTTTTCTGCTGTGTGTTTAGATTGTAAATATTTACTGTATTATAGCTTTTGAACAGTGATTTTGGGATATAGCTTCTATTTTTAGTTTTGTCTATTGAAATGTCTTGCCAAAAATTTGTAAGTTGTAAGGCTGTGCATATTGAATCACTATAATTTAATAACTCAGGTTTTTTTATGCCGAATATTTCGAGTATAATTCTGCCGACAGGGTTTGCTGATTTAGAGCAATAATGTAATATATCTTCCCATGTGTCTGGTCTTTTAAAGTTTATGTCTAAATGAAATGCTTCTAATAATTTATAAAAATTATCTGAGCTTAAATTTAATGATGTGATAGTGTTTTCCAAAGCGAGAAAAATGGGGTTTGATAAATTATTTTTTGAGAGATTACTTTTAAATTGAGCCAATAAGTTCAGTTTTTCTGTTTTGCCTTGTAGTTCATCTGCAATATCATCAGCAATTCGAGCGAATGAATATACAGCATATATAAATTTCCTCTTGTTTTTGGGGATAAGTATGCTTGCTACTGGGAAGTTTTCGTAGTGGGAGTTGGTTAGTTTTTGACAGAATAGGTATGCTTCTTCGGTGGAATTAACTTTATATTTACCTCCATTTGGCTTGGCGAGTTCATATAAGTCGTAATTATACATTTGGTCAAATTATTATTGGTCAAATTGATTTTTGCAAAGAGTTCAAGGAGTTGTTTCTAATTCTTGTTTTGGCTTAATTGATTTGATGTTTTCTTTGAAGAAAAACAGACCGCCTACGATAAGCTGTAGAATGTAGTTAAGAGCATGAACAACAGTAGCATAAGCTAGCGCCTCTTCCCTATTCAGTCCTTCATAAAGATTCACCATTGCTATAGAAACTGCGAGATGGTAAACACCGACTGCACCGGGTACTGGGGCAATAGTTACTGCTATGCCAGCTACAATGACAATCATCATTGCATCTTTCATTCCTAAGTTGAATTCTGCTTGGAAATCGAAAGCGTAGAACATTATGAACATTGGTAGTGCATATAAGAACCAAATTATAGCAGACTCGATGGAGAGTTTGATATACATTTTTGGTTCTTTTACAATGGCGAAACCTTTTTTAAATCTATCAACTATTCCGAGCAATTTCTCATACAGTTTTATTGATAGTGGTTTTACTGTTATTTTTAATATCCAGTTGATAAAAGGTGGATAGAGGTTTAAGAGTGCTATTACTACTAATAAACCAATTATTGTTAGTAGTGAATTTGGGTCCAAATATGATTCGCCAGCATCATTTTTTGGTAATATATTTAGAATTTGGTCGCCGAGAAGTACAAAAGTAAGTCCGAAAAGCAGTACGAGCGTAATTACGTCTATTACTCTCTCTAGGAGAATAGTTGCGAGGGTTGAGGAGTATGAAATATTTTCTTTTTTACTTATTATATATGGTCGGAGGAATTCCCCAGAGCGAGTAATAATATTATTAGCAGCGTAGCCTATCATAACAGACGAGAACAGGTCCCAAACTTTTGCATCTTTTACTATGGGTTTGAGCATGGTGTTCCAACGGAATGCACGCATATAGTGTGAAAGTAAAATGATAGGGATAGGTAGGAAAATATAAGTATAATCGGCATTGAGCATTGCTTGTTTGAGAGCAACGAAATCAATACCTTGCAAAGTAAAGTATGAAGCAGTGATTAGGAAAATTAGTCCTACAACAATTTGTAATAATTTTTTAACGTTATCGCTCATCAAATGTCAGATTGTGTGTAAATAAATAGAATGCAAATTTAATTAACTATTGGGAATAATTAATTATAAACTCAATTTTTTAAAAATAGATTCGGGAATAGAGCGGATAATGAACATTATTAATCTCCAGAAGCCTGGTATATACGAAACATCTTTTTTGGCTTTTATTGATTTGTAAATTAGTTTTCCGACTTTTTTAGGGTCAGCAAATAAAGCCCCTTTGGGCATGTGTGCTGTCATTGGTGTAGAAACCATACCTGGTTTTAGTGTGATTACATCTACATTTTTTGAGTACATTCGGTTCCGGAGTCCTTGGAGGAAAAGCGATACAGCACCTTTTGCAGAGCCGTATATGTAATTTGATTGTCTGCCTCTGTCTCCTGCGACGGAGCTAATCACTGCGATTGTACCAAAACCTTGTTGTTCCATATAATTTGCGGCAAGCGTAGAAAGTGAGATTACGGAATTACAGTTTATATTAAAGTGGTGAAGAGTTTGCTCAACTGAATATTGTGTTTGCTCTTGGTCTGGGAGTGTTCCGTGTGCTATAAACACAAGGTCAATACCTTTCATTTGGTAAGCAGCATCTGTAAAGATTTTTGTATGATTTTCGAATTCAAGTGCATTTGCTTCTTTGAGGAAAATTTCTAAGTTTGGAGTGCGGGCTAAGAGGTCTGCTTTTATAGTTTCTAATTTACTGAGAGTTGAGCCACAGAGGTAAAGTTTCGTTTTGTCTTGGTTGAAGTGTTTTAAAGTTTCGAAAGCGAGTGCGGAATATGCACCGAATACAAATATTTTTTTCATATAAATTTCTTAATTTGCAAATAATTAATAGTAAATATAATAATAAAAAAGTAAAATGGAAGTTAAAATAATAGAATGTCCGAGAGATGCAATGCAGGGTTTGAAAAATTTTATACCTACTGATGTAAAAATAAAATATATAAATCAACTTTTGAAGGTGGGTTTTGATACTATAGATTTTGGTTCTTTTGTGTCTCCAAAAGCTATTCCACAGTTGCGAGATACTTCTGAGGTTTTATCAAGATTAGATATTAAAGGAAGTAAGTCTAAATTGCTTGCCATTGTTGCAAATAGACGTGGAGCTGAGGAGGCTGCTAAGTATAAAGAAATTAGTTATTTAGGATTTCCATTTTCGATATCTGAGACTTTTCAGCAGCGGAATACTAATTCTTCGATTGAGGAATCCCTTGTGAGGGTTGAAGAAATTCAGAATTTGTGTATCAAGAATAATAAGGAAATGGTTGCATATATATCCATGGGTTTTGGTAATCCTTATGGTGATGAGTGGAGTTCAGATATTGCTATTCGGTGGGTGAATAAACTGAGCGAGATGGGTATTAGGATTATTCAGTTGTCAGACACTATTGGAGTTGCCCAGCCGGATTCTATTTCTTATTTATTCTCACATTTAGTACCTGAGTTTAGTGAGATTGAATTTGGAGGACATTTTCATAGTACAGCTGATAGTTGGAGGGAGAAGGTTGAGGCAGCTTATAATAATGGTTGTCTTAGATTTGATGGTGCTATTCGTGGTTATGGAGGATGTCCAATGGCAAAAGATGATTTGACTGGGAATATGGCTACGGAGAATTTGCTTTATTATTTTGATGAGTTAGGTGTTGATTTGGGGTTGGATATTAGTAAGTTTTTGAGTGCTGAGGAGATGTCTTTGGAGGTATTTGGGGCTGGGTGAAAATTATAAAAAAAGTTTAAGGTAATAATATAATGTCCAGTTTTTTATTTAATAAACTGGACATTTTTTATTATATTTGCAATATGAAGAATAGAACTAACATAACGGATATTCTTAGAGTTACTATTGACCGAATAGAAAAGGGTATAGTCTTCACCTATGAGGATTTTATTGCCAAGGTAAATAATAAAGAAGCCATAATAAAAGCTCTTAATAGAATGGTAACTAATGGAAAAATCAGAAAGTTGTCTAAAGGCAGGTATTATAAACCTGAGATAAGTAAGCTAGGTGAACTTCAACCAAGCAATTACCAAGTAGTTAAAGACTTGTTGAGTAAAGATGGTAAAACTATTGGTTATCTAACTGGGTATAGTGTTTATAATGAACTTGGTCTTACTAATCAGGTGAGTAATATAATACAAGTTGCTAAGAATGATACGAGACCTTCTATGAAAAGAGGTAATTATAATATTTCATTTATTAGGCAGAAGAATACTATTACTAAGACAAACATACTTCTGTTCCAAATATTAGATTCAATTCGTTATATAAAGAAAATACCAGACTCTTCACTAAAAGTAATATGTACTAGATTATTGAGTATAATTAATGATTTATCAAAAAGTGAAGAAAAGACTATAGTTAGATTATCTCTAAAGTATCCACCTGCTACTAGAGCATTATTGGGAACATTGTTAGAGGAACTAAAGCGTACAGACAATTTACAACTACTTTTGGAATCACTTAACCCAATCACAAAATACGAGTTGTCTGCAATAACCGAAATTTTACCTAAGAGTAAAAATTGGAATTTTGAATGAAGTTACACGAAGATAAAAAACTATTTGAAGAAGCGGTTAGAATTACAGCACTGCAAAAGGGAATTCAGCCTATTTATATTGAGAAGGATTATTGGATTGTATATGTACTTTATCATATTTTCAATTCATCTATTGGAGATAGTCTTATTTTCAAAGGTGGTACATCATTATCAAAATGTTTCGATACAATTGAGAGATTTTCTGAAGACATAGATTTGATAATTGTAAAGAACAAAAGAGATAATGATAATATTTTAAAGAAGAAAATTAAAGCCGTTGATAAGCTAATTTCTGAATTATTACCTGAAATCAATATTGAAGGAATTACTCGTAAGAAAGGAAAATAAGAACTACGGTTCATTCATACCCACAAATATTTTCTGGTAACTTTGGTCAAGCTAAAGATAAATTAATAGTAGAGACTTCTAGTTTAGGTTATCACGAGCCGAATGTAAATAATAAGATAAATACGTACATTTATGAAGCTGATAAAAATAATATTTTATATGAATATAATCTTGAACCATTTGAAATAAGTGTTCTTGACCCAAGGCGAACTTTCTGCGAAAAGATAATGAGTTTGGTTAGATTCTCGTATTCTATAAATCCAACTCAAGAGTTAAAAAGAAAATACGACACTTTTATGACTTAAATATGCTGATGAAAGGTTCAGATATTATCACATTTTTCAACTCTCAGGATTTTGAAGTGATGATGTATGAAGTAGCAAGAGATGATAAAGAAAGTTTTAAGAATCAAAATGATTGGCTTAACAACCACCCAAAAGAAAGCATGATCTTTAAAGGTCAATTTAAAGAACTATGGTCAAATTTGACGGTAACATATAATTCGGATTTCAGAGCTATGGTATTTGGTGAATTGCCAGATGATGATAAGATTATTGGCAGTATGGAGTTGATACAAGAACGAATGAATAAATTGGATTGGAATTTTACAAGAGATAATTAAAATAGAGAAACTTAGATGTTATATTAGTTGTTGTATAGAATTTAAAGTTATATACATTAAAACAAATAAAATAGTCATAAAGAAAAAGCCTCAAGAATCAATGTTCTTAAGGCTTTGTGCTTCTTAATGGCGGAAGATGAGGGACTCGAACCCCCATAGGCGTGAGCCCGGCAGTTTTCAAGACTGCTGCAATACCAATTATGCGAATCTTCCTTTGGTATTTCAGTTCTTGTAGCAAGAATGAATACAAAATTAAATAGTTTCTTTTTAAAAAGCAAGGAAATAATTATAGTTTTATGTTTTTTCTCTAAGTTTTTTTTAATTAGATATTTATCATATTGATAAATATGATAGTTAATTATTTGGGTTAGTTTATTTATTTTTTTTAACATTTGAAATTTGATTGAGAGTTTTATTAGTGGAAATATTATTTTTGCTATAAACTTTAATTTTCAACATCTTATATTGTTTACTTAAATTTCACATACTTAGATTGTTTACTTATGTGAAGTATTTTTATAAAATTTTTTTTAATTTTTTAAAATAAAACTTGCAAATTATTGTAAAGTCTTGTACATTTGTCATTAAGTCATACGACAAAAGCAGCATAAGGATAAATTCTTGCCAAAGCATTTCTCCTTTTATAAAATAAATAAAGTTAAGGGTAAGTTATTGAATGATTAGACTGATAGGTCTAATTGCTTGATAGTTTAGTATTTTATTATGTCTTATTTTCATTTGATAAGAATTAATAAAGTTAAATTATTACTTATTCTTTCCGGGTTGTTGATAGCGATTTCTCTTCTGATAAATTATTCGTCAGAGTGGGATAGGACGCAGATAATCAACGAGTTGGAAATGGTCGGTAATAATTATTTGAAAGAAAATGAAATATTGTTTTACTTGAAAGACAGTATTATAGGTCAGGAAAAGAGCAGTATAGTCCTAGAGGATATAGAAAACGCAATTATTAAAAATCCTTATATTAAACAGATTTCGGCGAGTTTTCAAACGAATAAATTAGTCAGGGTCAAGGTAGAAGAAAGGGTTCCGATAGCGTACTTGGAAAAAAGGGGAGACATTTTATATATAGATGAAGAATTTAAGATTCTTCCGTATAGGGTGTTTGAAGTTTATACTGATTTGCCTCTTTTTTATGGTAATACTGAGGATATAGGATTACAAAAGTCATTGGTTGAATTGATAAAGATGATTAATGATGAAGAAAGTGGAATTTTGAAATTATTAATTTCTGAGATTCATTTGAAAAATGATAATTTGATATCGTTGGTTACAAATGATGGGTTAAATATTAAGTTTGGTCGGATTGAAAATATTAATAAAAAGTTAGAAAAGCTTTTGGTTTTTTGGGAAACTAAACTTTTACGAACTCAAATAAGTAGTATTGAATATATCGATATAACTTGGCTTAATAAAGTAATAGTCAAATCAACTTAAAGTATAAATTAAATAAAGGGCAAAGATGTCTGAGGTTAATAGAAATAAATTCGCAGTAGGCTTGGACTTAGGCACGAGCAAGATTTGTGCTTTGGTTGCATCAAGAGATAATAATACGAATAAACTTGACATATTGGGAATAGGAAAGGCAGACAGCACTGGTCTTAGTCGGGGTGTAGTAGTTAATATTGAAAAAACTTCAAACACAATAAAAAGGGTTATTGAACAGGCTGAACAGCAGTCAGGTGTAAAAGTCGAAGAAGTAGTAGTTGGGATTGCTGGTGACCATATCGAATCATTTCAGACACGCGGAATAGTTGGAATTTCGAGTGATACTCACGAGATTACTCAGTCAGATGTTGATAGGTTATTAAATGAAGCAAGCCATGTAGCTATACCTGCAGAGAGAAAAATTATTCATGTAATGCCACAAGATTTTATAATCGATGGACAAGATGGAATAATTGACCCTATTGGAATGAGTGGTGTAAGGATGGAAGCAAATGTACATATCATCACAGGACTTAAAACTGCTATTCAGAATATACATCTTTGCGTTGAAAGATGTGGTTTAAAAGTTAAAGATATAGTTTTAGAGCCGATTGCTTCGAGTTTGGCTTTGCTTAGTGAAGAGGAGCAGGAAGTTGGTGTGGCAATTGTAGATATAGGTGGTGGAACAACTGATGTTGCAATTTTTGAAGAAAATATTATTAGATTTAGTTCTGTATTTGGACTGGCTGGGCGACATGTAACAAAAGATATTAGTACAGTATTAAGTATAAATTATCAGAAAGCAGAGGATGTAAAGCGAGAGTATGGACATACTTTTTTAGATTCGATTATGCGAGATGATGTATTTATGATACCTGGCATAAATGGTAGAAAACCGATTGAGACTAATAAGTCTTATTTGTGTCAGATAATACAACCGAGGATGGAAGAGTTATTTGAGTTTGCTTTAGCAGAGATTAAACGTTCTGGTTTTGCAGATAGGTTGGGAGCTGGTGTTATAATAACTGGTGGTACAACTTTGCTTAATGGTACTGAAGAATTAGCACGCAGAGTATTTAATATGGATGTAAAGATTGGTATTCCCACAGGGATTTCAATTTCTGGATTAGCACCAGAGGTCGAATCACCGATATTTTCGACAGGAGTGGGTTTGGCGATATATGCACTTAATAATAATATCGGAACTAAAGACTTAGAAGAAGAATTAGAAACAGCGGAAGAAGAAATTAAGTCAGAAGAAGCAACTGATGAAAAAAATGCTTCAAAACAGCAAAAAGAGAAGAACAAGAAGCCTAAGAGTAAAGTTGCTATAGGTGCCAGGTTCAAAAAATTCATAGAAGAATTATAAACTAAATTTTCATATAACCGGGACATAATTATGATAGGTTTAGATACTACCTCAACTGACGGAGCTTGCATCAAAGTAATTGGTGTTGGTGGCGGCGGTGGAAATGCAATCAACAATATGGTAAAGAAAGGCTTAAGTGGAGTCGATTTTATCGCTTGTAATACAGATAAACAAGCGTTAGACCATAATTTAGCTTCGATAAAGATACAATTAGGAAAAGAAGCAACACGTGGATTAGGAGCGGGAGCTAATCCAGAAATAGGAAAGTCTTCCATGGAAGCAAGTGAGGATGCAGTCAAAGATGCCTTAAAAGGTGCGGACATGTTGTTTATTACTTGCGGAATGGGTGGTGGTACAGGAACAGGTGGAGCACCTATTGTAGCGAAGGTTGCAAAAGAAATGGGTATGCTTGTAGTTGCGATTGTTACTAAACCATTCAAGTTTGAAGGAAGAAAACGTAATGTAATTGCTGAGCAATGGTTGAAAGCATTGAAAAGTCATGTTGATGCTTTGATAGTTATTCCAAACCAAAGATTATTGGAAATTATAGATAATAATACATCATTTACTGAAGCCTTCTTGAAAGTAGATGAGGTATTATATGATGCAACACGTGGGATATCTGATATTATATCTTGTCATGGTGTTGTAAATGTTGATTTCGCAGATGTAAAAGCAATTATGTCCAATATGGGAGATGCTTTAATGGGAATTGGATTAGCAAGTGGCGAGCATAGAGCTACTGAAGCTACTCAAAACGCATTAAATTCACCATTATTAGATGGGATTTCTATCCATGGAGCACAGGGCTTACTCGTTAATATAACAGGTGGAAAGTCTATGACGATGATTGAGATTTCCGAAGCTGTTTCAATAGTTGAGCAAGCTGCTGGAGGAGATGCAGATTTGATACATGGTGTAGTTTATAATGAAGATTTACATGATGAGATAATGGTAACTTTAGTGGCAACTGGATTTAATCCCCCGAATGAGGAAGAAATTAGTTCAGATGTTGTAGAAAATACTTTACCCTTTGATAAGCCAATAAATGAACCAGTTAAAAACAATGAAAGTAATGAAAAGGTAAATAATTCTATTAATTCTCCTTTTGGGGCAATTAAGTTTTCGGATAAAGCAAAGGATTACATTGCTTCGCCGAAAGGTCCGAATCAATTAAATAAGTTTGACAAGCCGGCTATTTATCGCAATCAGAAAGATAAGGCTATGCTTGGTGAACAAAATAATGCGAGGCTTAATCAGTTAACGAATAGAAAGACTTCGTTCAATCCAAACTCTAAGGAAGTACAGAATGAAGCCGCTATTTTTAGGAAATTCTAGTTTATACAATTGAAAATTATGTTTTATAAAAAGTACGTGGGTTTTAGTTCATGTACTTTTTTTTGTTATGTTTAATTGGATAAGATAATTACCATTGCAGGTCTTTTAGGGCTTTATCTGTGCCTGATGAAACTTCTTTGTAAGTTTCACCGATTGTTGTAATGTGTCCCATCTTTCTTCCTACTCTTGAAGAGGATTTTCCGTATAGATGAAGCTTTGTTTTGTTTTTTTTGAAGAAGTTTTGGACTTTAGACGGTACTCCACTTCCTTCCCTTTCTCCGAGTGTGTTTATCATTATAGCAACTGGTTTTATCATTTCTGCTGAGCCGAGTGGCAGGTCTAAGATTGCTCTTATGCAGTTTTCAAATTGTGAGGTATAACATGCTTCAATTGTGTAATGTCCAGAATTGTGTGGCCTTGGGGCTATTTCGTTTAATAAAATTTCATTGTCAGGGGTTAAGAACATTTCAATGCCAAATACTCCTATACCGTCGATTGCTTTGACTGCTTGAAGTGCCATATCTTGGGCTTTTTGCTTTATTTGTTCATCTATTTGAGCTGGTGCTATTACTTTATGACAAATATGATTTTTTTGAATTGTCTCTACGCAAGGGTATGCTTCATATTCTCCGTTTGGCCTCATTGCAATCATAACTGCGAGTTCTTTTGTAAAGGGTACAAATTCTTCAGCGTATAGTGTTCTTTCGTTATCGTTTGAATTAAATTTTTCCCATGCTTTTTTCATTTGTGCAGGGTTGTCAATTTTTTCATTCCCGTATCCGTCATAGGAGAACTCTCTTGCTTTTAAAATAAATGGGAAACCGAGTTTATTTCCAAAATCAATCCCATCTTCAACAGAGTTTATAGTATCAAATTTAGCTACTTTTATATTTGAGTTTTCAAATGTGGTTTTTTGGATATATTTATCTCTAACTAATTTCATAGTTTTAGAAGTTGGATATACTTTTCTTTTTTGCTCAATATATTCAAGTATATCTATATCTATAAATTCGTTTTCTAAAGTTATAATATCAGAAACTTCTATGAAAGCATCTAAGTCATCTTTATTTTTCCATCCATTAGTAAATTCGAGCTGGGTTAAGTTTCCTGCAGGAGTATTTTCTCCATTTTCGATTATTGCAAAATTTAGCCCCATTGGATAACCAGCGATTTCAATCATTTTTGCTAATTGGCCGCCACCTAATATTCCGATTGTTATTGCTTGGTCTTGATTAATTTTTGAAGATATCAAAATAATTCCTTTATATAAAAATAAATGTGTTGAAAAATAATATTGAAATTAATTACTTAGAATTAGCAAAAATAAAATTTTTTTTTATAATTTACATTAATATAAATAAGTTTAGTAAATATTAAATAGGAGAATGTCTTCGACAGCCTGCTTAAACCTACAGAATTGAATGATAATTTCTTGCTCAGCGGTGAGGATTATGACTACGGATTAGATGGAAGGGTATTAGTTTTAAATCAATCTTATGAGCCATTGACTGTGTGTTCACCAAAAAAAGCACTTGGTTTGTTGTTTTTATATAAAGCTGATATGGTAGAGGTATTGGAAAATAAGTTTGTGCGAACAATTAATAAGGTGTATCCGTTTCCGAGTGTGATAAGGATAAATAGATATATTCAATTGCCCTATAGGAATGTTGAAATAAGTAGAAAAAATATCATTAAAAGAGATGGGCATTCATGTCAATATTGTGGTTCTAGAATATCTTTGACTGTGGACCATGTAATTCCTAAATCACGTGGTGGTCAGGAAACTTGGGAGAATTTGGTGTGTGCGTGTTTGAAGTGTAATAATTTAAAAGGAGACAAGACACCGAAAGAAGCAGGAATGGAGCTATTAACTATTCCAAAGAAACCTAATTTTTATTATATTTTTAAAAAATAATATTGGCGATGTAAATGAAAAGTGGAAACCGTTTCTATTTTATTAAATATTTTGCAGTTCGTTTTAATTTAATTATTGGTTGAACAAATAATTATAATAAATATAAATAATATTTATATTATTCAGATTTCAAACGTCTTTAAACATCGTGGTCGAAAAGGAAGTGAAGTGCATTATTCATATTTTTCTCGTATAGATTTACTACACCGTCGGCGTTAATTACTTCGTTTATTTGATCGAAGAGGTCAGCGAGGTCTTCTTTTGTAGTAATATATTTTTTCTTAAGTTCGAGTATGATATTGATATTTTCGGTATCGTGGTTACCACTAGCAAATTTTAATAATTGCTTATACTCTTGCTCCCCTACTTTGCCAATGATTAGTTCTTTTTCGTCCTCTACAATTTCGTAGTCGGCGTTGGCAGCGTAGAGCATAACGAATGCTATAAATTCGTCATAATTCCATTCTTTATAATTTGTACCCATTTTGGTAATTCCTATATTTTAATTTTCAAATAAAAAATCTAAAGTTTCTTTCATTTGTGATTCGAGAACGTTTACAATCCCATCTGCGTTTATAATATTATTTACGTATTGGAAAAGTTCGGCTTGCTGTTCTGGCGTTTCAATATATTTTTTTTTCAAATCAACAATGATAGCTATATTTTCTGCATCTCTATTTTTACGAAAAAATCTATAAAGCTCTATATACCTATCTAGTCCTATTTTATCTACAATAATATCTTTTTCGGCTTCTACAATTTTAAAGTCTGCGTATGCGGCGTAAATCATTACAAAAGTAATGAAGTCATCATAAGACCATTCTGTATCGCTCATAATTACCTTTCTACATTTCTAAAATAAATTTCAAATTATCGTACATTTCTTTTTCTTGTTTATTTACAAAACCGTTTGAACGTATGGTATCAAAAACAGTATTTAGCAAGTTTTTTACTTCATCTTCTGATTTCAGGTATTCACCTTTGATTTCGTTGATAAGTGAGATATTGATTGCATCTGTATTTTTTAAGAAATAATTTAATAGTTTGTTATACTTTTCTTCTGAAACTCTGTTTGTGATGAGTTCTTTTTGTTCGTCATAAATTTCTTCGTCTGCATAGGAAGCGTAAATCATTACAAAAGTTAAAAATTCGTCGTATGTCCAATCTTCAGGTATCATATTGTTTTCGTCATTTGTATTTTGAGATTAATAATTTAATTACTTGTTCGATTGGGTAATTTTTGTTTATTAAGTAGTGATTAGAAACGCCATCGATTGTTGCAAAAAGGAGTAAAGCTTCTTTTTTAGGGTCTTTCACATTTTTGTTCTCAAGGTATTCTGTGAGGATATCTACTATATAGTTAGTGATATCATCGAGTTCGGTTTTAAATATTTTTACTAAATCTTTTTGCATTTTAATTGTGTGCATGAGTTTCCACAATTTAGAATTTTTTCTAAGGACTTCAAAAATATTAACAATAAATATTTGTAAATTCGTTGATTGGCTGTCCATAGTTTCGAAAGTTTCTTTGATTTTATAGGAGCCTTCGATGAAGATATTTTTTAATAAATCGTCTTTATTATCAAAATAATTATAAAGGAGTCCTGTAGAAATATTTCCAGCGTTAGCAATATCTTTGACAGAAGTATTATAAAAACCATTTTCACCAAATAGCTTCATGGATGTATTTAATATATTCTTTTTGGTTTTTTTTGTTTTTGATTGAGGCATTTTCGTTTTTACAAATATTTAATGAACGATTGTTCAAATTAATAAATTTTGGGATATTAAGCAAGTATAAATTATATGAATAAAAAAAATATTGATAAATTGCTGGAAAGTCTTTTTGCTAAGACACGGCTGGGAATTAAGCCTGGGCTTGAACGGAGCAGAATTTTAGACCAGGAGATTAGTTTTCCACATAAATATTATAAGAATATACATATAGCTGGGACTAATGGCAAAGGCACAGTTGCTTCTATTTTGACTTCTTATTTGATGGAGAAGGGTTTTAAAGTAGGTCTTTATACTTCACCACACTTGAATATATTTAATGAAAGGATTAGAGTAAATGGTGAGATGATTTCAGACGATGAGATTATTTCTATATATGAGCTAATTGAGGATAAGTCGGAAGAAATTGGAGCTACTTTTTTTGAAATTACATCTACCATTGCTTTCCAGCATTTTAAAAATTCTGGGGTTGATTATGCAGTGATTGAAACTGGTATGGGAGGTCGGTTCGACTCAACTAATATTATAACTCCAGAATTATCGATAATTACTTCTATTTCGATGGATCATGAAGAATATTTAGGAAGTTCTATTAAAAACATTGCTAAGGAAAAAGCCGGAATTATCAAAAAAAATGGTCATTGTATATATTCGGCAACTGATACTGAAGTAAGATACGAGATTGAATCAATTGCATTAAAGCAAGATGCCACTACTTTTAATATTGTTAATTCTACCGAGTTTCATAGCCATAGCCGAAATGGACGGCTCTCATTTATTATAAATGGAGTTGTAATTAATACCCCATTCATTGGTAAGTATCAGATGGAGAATATTAGCATCGTTTTACAAACAATTAATAGGCTATTCGATGGAATTGATGAGAATATATTAAATAAGTCTTTGGCTAAATTGAAAGAAAACACTGGTTATAGTTCGAGAATAGAGTTAATAAGTAATGAACCAATAATATTAAGAGACGTTGGGCATAATCCTGCTGCTTTTCAATCTCTGAAAGATACAATTTCTGAGGCGTTTCCAAATCAGAATTTTAATATAGTTTTTGGAGTTATGCACGATAAAAATATTGATGATATGATTAGAATTATTAAGCCGATATGTAAGAAGCTTATATTAACTCAAGTTGGGAATGAAAGGAGTATGAAAGTGGAAATATTAGAAGAAATTGCAAAGAAAAATAGGATAGATTACATTAGTTTCAAAAATTCTAAAGAGGCTTATGATTATGCTTTAGAATTAAATGAGGCGACTTTGGTTTGTGGCTCTTTTTATCTTATTGGTGAGATTTTTAGCGATTAATATTTTTTTGAAAATAAAATATATACTTGAAAAGAAAAAAACACTTATTTAAAAATTTTAATAAGTGTTTTTTTATAATTATGTTAGACTAAATATTTTTTCATATTTATTCTAATATTTGATTGATTGATTGCATGAATCCAGCTTTAGACTTTCCGCCTCTAATTACTTCTGCAACTTTGCCGTCTTTTCCAATCATAAAAGTAGTTGGGACAACTTCAATTCTTAATAAGCTAGCTAATTCTTGTTTGTTGTCTAATAAGTTTATGTAGTTAATACCCGCTTTTTTCACGTAGTTCGATACTTTTTCTTTTGCTGTGCTTACTTGTCTTTCTGAAGCAATACCTATAATTACAAAGTCTTTGTCTTTTAAATCTTTTGCTATTTCAATAATGTCTGGAATCTCTCTACGGCATGGTCCACACCATGTACCCCAAACATTTAGGAATACAACTTTCCCTTTAGTAAATTCTTTGAATGAAACTTTTTTTCCCTCTACTTCCCAAGTGAAATCAGGGAAATTTGGGACTTGTGATACGGAGCTAATTTCATAAACACCACTGGTTTCACCGGCATTAGATTTTTGGCAATTCGAGGCTAAGATACCTATACTTATGATTAAGAATAGATAATTCATTTTCGTTTTAAATATCTTCATATTTCCTTTTATAATTAAATTGATATATTTTTGAAGTATTGACTAATATAGACTAAAAATATTATGATTTTTATTAAATTGCAGGTCAATTTTATTTAGAACAGAATTATTAATATTTTTATAAGGAAAATCATGCCTGTATTCAGACCTTTCAAAGCATTTAGACCAGCAGCTGGTAAAGCAGCAGATATAGCGGCATTGCCCTATGATGTTATGAACTCAGATGAAGCAAGAAGTATGGTTGAGGGAAAGCCTCTCTCATTTCTTAGAGTTGGAAAACCCGAAGTAACTTTAGACAAGGGAGTTGATGTATATAGTGAAACTGTGTATAACAGAGCAAAAGAAAATTTACAGAAGCTGATAGACGATGGTAATTTGGTGAAAGATGACGAAGATTATATTTATTTATATGCACAAACTATGGACGGAAGAACTCAATACGGATTAGTTGGATGTGCAGCAGTAGAAGATTATCTTAATAATAAAATAAAGAAACATGAATTTACGAGACCAGTAAAAGAAGAAGATAGATGTAACCATGTTAGATATACTAACGCACAGACTGGACCTATTTTTCTAACCTACCGAGATATCGAAGAGGTTAATCAGTGGCTTGAACCTATTAAGAATTCCATACCTGATAATGACCATACTGCAGAAGATGGAATTAGACATACTTCGTGGGTAATTAGAGACAAGGAATTAATAAATAAACTGCAGACAAGAATGGCTGAAGTTGATTCTTTTTATGTAGCTGATGGACACCATCGCTCTGCTGCCGCAGCTATTGTAGGCAAGGAAAGAGCTGATGCAAATCCAGATAATAAGGGAGATGAAGAATATAATTTTTTCCTTTCTGTATTGTTTCCAGCTTCAGAATTATTTATAATGGATTATAACAGAGTTGTTAAGGATTTGAATGGCAATAGCGAAGAAGAGTTTTTCGAAAAGTTAAAAGAGAATTATAGCATTAGTAAAATAGATGGACAGTATAAACCAGAAGAAAAATGTAATTTTGGTTTGTATATGGACAATCAGTGGTATAAGCTTGATGCTAAAGACGAATTGAAAAGCATAGAAGACCCAGTAGAGAAGTTAGATGTGGCAATTCTGCAAAAAACTGTATTAAGTAATATTTTAGGAATTGAAGACCCTCGTACTTCAGAGCGAATAGATTTTATTGGTGGTATCCGTGGGCTTGGAGAGTTGGAAAGACGTGTAAATAGCGGTGAAATGAAACTTGCTCTATCTATGTTCCCTACTTCAATTGAAGAGTTGATGGACATAGCAGATGCTGGGGAAGTTATGCCACCAAAATCAACATGGTTTGAACCAAAATTGAGAGATGGATTATTTGTTCATTTTATGGATTAATTGAAATAATTTAATAATTATCTCGATAAAACTTTCTAAGAGACTGAATTAAATACTCAGTCTCTTTTTTTTATAATTTTTATATTTAACTATTAAATTAAATATCAAATTAAAAACTGTTATCATCTTTTATATTTACTATTTAACTATTACTCCCAATGATAGAATAAACTATAAAATTTTATTTAATTGTTTTTCTATTAAATATAAATTGTAAATTAGCGGTCAAAATTAAGGACGGAAATGAAAATTTATAAAATAATTTTACAATTCACATAGTTAATTTTCGTTTCAGGTCAGAATTATCAAAGCAAAATCTAAAAATTAAAACTTAATATGGCAAAATCATTACTCATAGTAGAGTCTCCGGCAAAAGCAAAAACAATAGAAAAATATCTTGGAAAAGATTTTAAGGTTACATCAAGTATAGGTCATATACGTGATTTGCCGAAATCTGATAAGGCAATAGATATTGATAATGGTTTTAAACCTACTTATGAGATTAGTGAAGGAAAGAAAAAAATTGTTACTGAACTAAGGAAACTAACAAAAGCGGCTGAGACTGTTTGGTTGGCGACTGACGAGGACCGAGAAGGAGAGGCTATTGCCTGGCATTTATACGAAACATTAAAATTAGACAAAAAAGATACTAAAAGAATTGTATTCAATGAAATTACTAAATCAGCAATATTAAGAGCTATTGAAAACCCAAGAGAAGTAAATAAAAACATTGTAGATGCGCAGCAAGCGAGAAGGGTTTTGGATAGATTGATTGGTTTTGAATTGTCTCCTGTATTATGGAAAAAAATCAAATATGGGCTATCGGCTGGTAGAGTTCAATCGGTTGCAGCACGTATTATCGCTGAAAGAGAAAGAGAGATTGATTCATTTGAAGCACAGTCTTCTTTTAAGATTTCTGGGTTTTTATTAAATAAAGAAGGAAATTCTTTTAGGGCAGATTATGCTTCAAGGTTCAAAGAGGAAGATAAAGCAAAAACATTTTTAGATGAAGTAAATGAATCTGAATTGACCATATCAAATTTGGTTAAAAAACCATCGAAACGTTCGCCGGCACCACCTTTTACTACTTCGACTTTGCAACAAGAAGCATCAAGGAAGCTAGGGTTTTCTGTGAAGCAAACTATGGTTGTAGCTCAAAAATTATATGAGACTGGAAAAATAACTTATATGAGAACGGATTCTTTAAATTTATCTGATACTGCAATTGGTCTCGCCAAAGATGAGATAGTTTCTGAATATGGTCCGGAGTATTCAAAAATTAGGAAATTTGTCAATAAATCGGCTGGTGCTCAGGAAGCACATGAGGCTATTCGACCTACTGATATGAAACAAAAGGCTATTAGTGGAGACAGTGGTCAACAGAAGTTATATAGTTTGATTTGGAAACGAACTATTGCTTCGCAAATGGCAGAAGCTGAGTTAGAGAAAACTACTGCAAATATTAAAATTTCAAAAAATGAAAAAGAACTGGTTGCAAGAGGAGAAATTATTAAATTTGATGGTTTCTTGAAAGTTTATCTTGAGGGTAAAGATGATGAAAATGGTGATGATGAGAACAACAAATTACTTCCACCTTTATTTGTGGGAGATAAAGTAAGTTTGAAGGAAATGACTGCAAAGGAAACTTTTACAAGACCTCCAGCAAGATATACTGAGGCTTCATTAGTTAAGAAATTAGAAGAGATGGGCATTGGTCGTCCTTCAACTTATGCTCCTACAATTTCAACTATTCAAGATAGGGGTTATGTTGAAAAAGCAGACAAAGAAGCTGAAGTAAGAAATATTGTGCTTTTCACCCTAAAGAACAGCGAGGTTAAAAAGTCAAATGAAGTAGAAAATTTTGGAGCAGAAAAGGCAAAGCTATTTCCAACAGATATTGGGTTTGTTGTAAATGATTTCTTGGTCAAGTATTTTCCTGAGATTGTTGATTATAATTTTACGGCAAAAGTTGAAGAGGAATTTGATGAAATATCTAAAGGAAATAAGGTTTGGAACAAGATGATTTCCGAGTTTTATGCTCCGTTTCATAAGACCGTTGAAAATTCTGAGGATATATCAAGGGAAGAAGTTAGTAAGGCAAGAGAATTGGGTATAGACCCAAAGACAGGGAAAAAGGTAATTGCGAGGATTGGCAGATTTGGACCTATGGTGCAATTGGGCGAAACCGAGTCGGAAGAGAAACCAAAATTCGCATCTATTCCTAAGGAGTTTAGGCTAGATACAGTGAAATTAGAAGATATTTTATATTTATTTGATTTGCCACGAGTAATTGGACAGAATGAAGCAGGCGAAGATGTGATTGCACAGATTGGTAGGTTCGGACCTTATGTAAAATCTGGGAAAACTTTTGTTTCAATAACCGATGAAGAGATATATTCTATTAATATCGAGGAAGCATTGGCAAAGGTTAAAGAGAAAGAAGACGAGAAAAGAAATGCTATAATAGCTGATTTTCCGGAAGCTGATATACAAGTTCTAAAAGGGCGTTATGGTCCATATATTAAAGCAGGCAAGAAAAATGTAAAGATACCCAAAGACAAGGAACCTGCAGAACTTACTTTGGAAGAATGTCAGGAATTAGTAAAGAATGCACCAGCGAAGAAGAAGAGAGCAACTAGAAAGAAAAAATAATCTTCAATTAAATAAAGCCCTATATCATATACTTCATTTTTAAACTGATTGTTGTTGGTTTATCTTCTATTCTTTTTTTCTAATGGATAAAATTGATATTTTATAGGTTCGTATTGTATATCTCCCCATGTTTTCTTTTCTTCATCCCAATTATTATACATCTGCAATAGGGTGTCTGGATATGTTATTTTCTTATATTTTTTAACTCTGGTAAATTCATCAAGCCCTGCTTTGTATAACATTAATGAATCTACTTTTCCGTTTGAGGATTCTTCATATGCTCGAGCTATAAATACAGGGAATAAGGCATTTTCTTTATTGAAGAATTTATTTAACTTTTGTTGGTCTTTTTCACTATTTGATGTTTTAATATATGCTATTGTTTTAAGTGAATCATAAGTTTTAATAATTTTATTTCGCCATTTCATTTCTATTGCTCGGCTGGGTTTGTATTCCCTAAAATAGCTTGTACCTCTTGCCATAATAGTACCTTCGTCTAATATTTTATTTGTGGTATAAGTTTCAAATGGATATAAAGAATCAACTCCACCTAATCCTTTAATAAAGAAAGAACCTTGCGTCCAAAACTCTGGGTCACCAACATTATAACCAAATTTTATTGATCTATTATATTCATTGTATCTGGAAACATTATAATTAATTGTATATCTGTCCACATCATAGCCTCGTTTTTTAAATTTTTCTTTATCTTTTACGTAAAAGTAGAAACCTCTATTTTCTAAGTATTCTGTATAACTTTTATACATATGTTCTCTTAATGATTCTATATTTCTATATAGGTCACCCATACTTATATTAAAGGGATATACCTTCCATGGTTGGGTCAAACTGTCTCGATACCCTATTAGAGTATACCCTGAAAAATATAGATAGTCTTTAGGGTAGTTGGCATTTTCTATTAAAGTATGACTTGTAAAGGTAACAGTAACAAATTTCAGCTTATCTGGGCTGTAAAATATACTATCTACTGTAATCAGATATTTAACTTTGGCTCCTGTTTCAATACTCATTTTATGTAATTTTTTATAATACTGTTCGATCTTACTATCTTGATAAAAAACATCAATTTCATATTTCATAAATTCACTTACAGTATGGCAAAAAAATATACTATCTCTAAAATACTCAGCTTGTGTTAGATTTTTAGGTGGCTTATAATTTCCTCTCTGTCCAAAACAAGAGCTTAATAAAATAATTGTTATTATTATTACTTTAACCATTTGGTACCTCTTCTTCAATTTTCTTAGTTTCCTTCTTTTCTTTATTTTTTTGGAGTTGTAATTTATAAATTATTTTAGTAAACATTATCATAAAATTTTTATTTTAATGATTAGTTGCTTATATTAGAAAATTAGATTTTTTTAACAAAGCAAAGTGAAATATGGAATTGTTAAATACAATTTTGAATTATAAGATATTTGAGATTGGAGAGTATTCGTTTAATTTTAGTATCATAATATCACTTACATTGATAATATTTTTTACTAAAGCATTTCTTTGGGGCATAAAAAAAATATTGTTTAGGGCTAAAAATGTAGGAAAATTAGAGGCCGGCAACCTTCATTCGCTTCTTCAAATAATAACATATTTGATTTGGATAATATCAATATTGATAATATTAGATACTATAGGTTTAGAATTAAATGTGATTTTAGCTGGGTCAGCTGCATTATTGGTAGGGGTTGGGCTTGGGCTACAGAATACTTTTAATGATTTTATTTCAGGTATAATATTATTGTTTGAAGGGACTGTAAAAGTAGGGAATATTTTGGAGATAGAGGGTGAAGTAATAAAAATAGAAGAAATAGGATTAAGAACATCAGAGGCTATAACGCGAGATGATATAACAGTATTGATACCTAATTCGATGATTACAACGAGTAAGGTAATCAATTGGAGTCATCAGTCAGAGAAAACAAGGTTTAATATAAAGGTTGGGGTTGCTTATGGTTCCGACGTTGAATTAGTACTGAAATTATTACGAGAAAGTGCTATGGAAGCAAGTAACTTAATTGATGATGATACGGTGAATGCAAGATTTGCAAATTTTGGTAATTCGTCTTTAGATTTTGAAGTTCTTTTTTATAGTGAAAGCATTTTTAGGATTGAATCTTTAAAATCTGATGTTAGGAAATTGATAAATAAAAAGTTTATGGAGAACAAAGTAACAATACCGTTTCCACAGTTGGATTTGCATATAAAGAGTGATGATAGTAAATGATTATTAATTAAAAAAAAATTAGTTCTTTTCTAAGTATGAACAAAATATTAATTTGAAGTCAATGAGTTTAGAAATAGTAAGAAAAAAATAAAATGAGTATATTAAAGACAATAATTATAGGAATCGTAGCAATAATTTTAGCCTATATAGTGATTAACTTAATATTTTGGTTATTTGGATTGGCTTGGTTTATAGTGAAAGTTGTAGTTGCATTATTGATAGCATTGCCTATTTTCTTTTTTATCAAATCTAAGTTTTAAATGATGAAAAATGTACTATTATCAATATTAAGTTCGTTATTATATTCGCTAATAATGTTACAGATATTTTTTTTTATATTTAATATTAATACGAAGACATTTTTTCATATAATAGATGCGTTTGTGAGAAATGAAATTTTATCATTCCTAATATTTGTATTGATAGTTGCTCTATTTTCATTACCTATTTACAAATTAGTTAGAAAAAAATATTTTTACACAATTAAAACTTCAAAGAGGAATATCGAATGAAATATTTACTATTAAGTATGGTTTTTTTGATTAATTATGGACTATTCTCACAAGAGACACAGATTAGTGATGCCGAGTTAGTGCAGAATGAAAAGCTTATGCGTTCCCTTGGAAAAGATATATTTCAGTTAAATGGAGTGCCTTTTGTGCAACCTATGGTAGAAGCAGTTAATTCTATTTCGAACGATGGTTTTTATAATACAGCTTATTTAAAGAGCGGAAAAGATAGTTGGAGCTTTAGTTTTAAAATTCATACTATGTACGGAGCTGTTCCAAATAGCAAACAATGGTATAAGCCTGAATTACCGAGTACGCCGTTCCAATTGTCAGATCCGGAAAATCCTGAGAATGGTCTTTATGGCTATTCTGAAATGAAATTAATCCCACCTTCCTTTTCGATAAAAGATACTGCAGGATTGTATTATTATTTGTTTAAGACTATATTGAATGATGGGATATTGTCTGGTGAGATTGTTCCTCCAACCCGAAGTGCAACATTATTAGGAAAATCGAAAGAGACATTTAAATTTAGAGAAGGACTTTTAGGCGAGTTGGCAAGAAAGCGTGTAGATAGTATCAATCAGATTGGTGAGAGTTTTGGTTTTCAACCAGTTTCAGATTCTCTTACCGAACAAATAGTAAATACTTTAAATGGGTTGCCGAGTGAAATAGCATTGCCCGAAGGTGGAAATATTAATAATATATTTGCAGCCGTTCCACAAATAAATATTGGAATGCCCTATGGGACTGAACTTAGTTTGCGTTATATACCTAAGATAAATTATGGAAAAAATATTGGTGATTTCGGTTTTTGGGGATTCGGATTGAAACATAATCTTTCGCAATGGTGGAACGAAGATAATGACCCAGAAGAATTTCAGGTTGCTTTGCAGTTAGCGATGCAAGGAACAAGTTTGACAAATGTAATGGAAATAACATCAACCAAATTTGAAGCTGATGCAATAATGACTAACTTCAACATTCATTTTAGTCAAAAACTCTTCAAGTACTTAGACTTCTTTGCCGGATTATCTTACGAAAGCATCAAAATTGAAAATAATTATACATATTACTTATCGCACCAAATCCAAGTAGAATTATACGGAAGAGAGGACCAAAGAGTAGATGGTATTCCAAAAACAAGCAAAGAATTTAGCTTAGAAGAAATTAACGCAAAAGCTAATAAAGATACGAAACCACAAACTGATAAAATTACACTCGAAGAAGAACAACTCAAATTAACTTTTGGATTATACAAAGATTTCGATGATTTTGATATTTATTTGGCTTATAGTGTAAGCGAGTTTAGTATCTTTAACTTTGGTATGTCCTATAAACTAAATTTTAGTAACGATTCTGAGAATAATTATAAAATAGAAGAATAATTGAGATAAAATGACTACAATTATAGATGGCAAAAAAGTTTCTACGGAAATCAAAGATGAATTAAGAATAAAAACGAAAAAACTTTTTGAGACAAAGGGCATAAAACCAGGATTAGCTGTTCTTTTAGTTGGCGATGACCCTGCATCTGAAGTATATGTTAATTCAAAACATAAAGCTTGTGAGAAAATAGGTTATAAGTCAATAGTTGAGAAGCAACCCCAAGGTATTAGTGAAGAAGAGGTTATAGAGATTGTAGAAAAGTGGAACAATGATGATAGCATTCATGGAATTTTAGTGCAGTCTCCCCTTCCAAGTCATATAAATGAGAATAATGTAATATTGTCTATCGACCCAGATAAAGATGTAGATGGATTTCATCCAGTAAATGTGGGCAAACTGGTCATTGATTTGCCTGGTCATGTATCCTGTACACCAGCTGGTATTGTGGAGTTATTGAAGCGATATAAGATAGAAACTCGTGGTAAACATGTAGTTGTTGTTGGCAGGTCAAATATAGTTGGGAAGCCAATAACAAATTTAATGTATCAGAAAAATGAGAATGCAAATTCTACAGTAACCATCTGTCATTCTGCCTCCAGAGACATATCACAATATACAAAGCAAGCGGATATTTTGATTGTGGCAGTAGGCCGACCTGAGATGATTAAATCAGATGATATTAAAGACGGCGTAGTAATAATTGATGTTGGAATAAATCGAGTAGATGCTGACAATGAAAAAGGATATAGATTAGTCGGAGATGTTGATTATAATGATGTAATTAGTAAAGTATCGGCAATAACTCCTGTTCCTGGTGGTGTTGGTCCGATGACTATAGCAATGTTACTTAATAATACTTTTAATTCGGCAAATAGCATTAAATAGATGTTTCACAGTAAGCGATTATAATTATGCAAAATAATTAATTATATGCTTTTTTGTTTGATTATATGGATATTTTTTTGCAATTTATTATTTTAAAACACTGATAAATTATAAGACAATGAATAAGCAAATACCGAATCCAGCGGAAAAAGAAACGGATAGTAAAAAAGATTTTGCCTTATTTAAAGAAGAATTAAATAGAGTAATTGAAAGTGGAGATATTACATTACCTGTATTGCCAGAAGTAGCGGGCAAAGTCATTTCACTTTCAAACAATGAAGATGTGTCGATACAGGAACTAAGCGATTTAATTCATAAGGACCAATTAATAGCAGGGCATGTATTAAAAACAGCAAACTCTGCGGCTTACGGTGGAGTAAGAAATATCACATCGTTACAGCAAGCAGCATCAAGGCTGGGGGTTAAACTACTTGCTGAAATTACGGTTGCAGTATCATTAAAATCTAATGTATTTGTAGTAAGAGGTTATAAAGATATAATAAAAAGTTTGTGGAATCATTCGCTTGCTTCTGCATTATTTGGTAAAGAAATAGCACGTTTGAAAAAACTAAATGCTGAGGGAATGTTTATTACTGGGTTACTACATTCTATTGGTATGCCCGTTGTTTTGCAATCAGTACATAAGATTAGTAAACGTGAAAATATAAAACTCTCGGATAGGAATATTAATTTGCTGATAAAGGAATTCCATCTAAGACTGACCAAAGCAATAATGACTCAATGGGATTTGCCAGATATAATCCAAATATCAACTGAATATTATCTTAATTATTTGAATGCACCGAAATATGCGAATGAATGTGCAATGACATACTTGGCTAACAGGCTTGCTATATGGATATATGATGATAAGTATATAAGTGAGGAGAAGATTTTGAAAAATCCAGTGAATATATTTTTAAATTTATATCCAGATGAAGTTCAGAGTTTGCTTGAAAAGAAAGAAGAAATATTAGAACAAGTAAGTGGGGTTTGAAAATGGGTTTTGACTTTGATTTTATTGTTATCGGTAGTGGTCCCGGCGGACAAAAAGCAGCAATGCAAGCGAGCAAATCAAATAAAACAGTAGCAATAATTGAGAAGGACAAAAGAATAGGAGGAACGTGTATTTATCAGGGAACAATACCGAGTAAGACTTTGAGGTCAGCAGCTCTAAACCTTTCATTCTTTAATAAAAAATTAGAGCAATATAAACTTAATTTGAACCAGGAATTTGACAAGAAACTTCAGCTTTCATCATTGATGGAAAAGTTAGACAAGGTATTAGATGCTCAGTATAATTTTATTTCTTCATATTTGAATGATAATAATGCCAAAGTAATTCATGGTAGAGCTGGTATTGTAGATAAGAATACAGTGTCTGTTATGGCTATAAATGGAGAAGTGTCTCGATACACTGCAGAGAAAATAGTAATAGCAACAGGCTCAAGACCAAGAGAACCAAAAGATATATTCGTGGACCATGAGAATATCTTTGATAGTGATTCTATATTAAGTATAATATATATTCCTGATAGTATGACTGTACTTGGTGGTGGTGTGATAGCGTGCGAATATGCGTCCATATTTGCAGAATTAGGAACAAAAGTAACATTAATAGATAAAGCACCGAGACCATTGGGATTTATGGACGAAGAGATTGTTAATGAATTTCTTTCAAACTTTGAGAGTAAGGGTTCAAGGTTTATTGGTAATGCAGAGTATGAAAGTGTCGAATTCGATGGAATTTCAAGTGTTATAACTAAATTGAAGTCAGGTGAGATGATAAAATCAGAAAAATGTTTGTTTGCTCTAGGCAGAGTTGCCAACGTAGAATACCTTAATCTCGAAAATACAGGTATCAATCAAAGCAAAAGAGGATTGATAGAAGTTGATGAAGATTATAGAACAAATATTCCAAATATTTACGCAGTTGGAGATGTAATTGGTTTTCCAGCATTGGCTTCAACTTCTATGGAGCAAGGGCGTAGGGCAGTGTGTCATGCTTTAGATATTGAAGTTAACCATAATTTTAATACAATTCCTATCGGAATATATGCCATACCAGAGATGGCATCGATAGGAATGACCGAAAATGAAGTAAAATCAAAATATGAGAATTACCAAACTGGTAGAGCTGAGTACTCAGAGGTGGCGAAGGGTTTGATAACTGGGAACGAAAAGGGTTTGCTAAAAATAATATCAGAAGGTAATGGCGAGAAGATATTAGGTGTTCATATAATTGGAGAAGGAGCAACAGAGCTAATTCATATTGGAGAAATGGCAGTATTGAATGACAATCCTGTATCATCATTTATAGAAAATATATTCAATTTTCCAACAATGGCAGAGTTATATAGAGTAGCAGCATTAAACTTAGTTAATAAGATTAATTAAATCATTAGAGATAGTCAAATAAAACTTTCAGATTTTTTATTTTCTATTTCTTCAATTTTGATTCCTAAATTGTAAATATCCTTATTTAATTCTTCGATTTTGGCATTGTTTGCCATATTGTCCGCGTTGTTAATCGTAAGAGCATTTTTTAAGTTGTCTTGTTCTGATTTATTTGATTTTAGTATTTCCTTCCATTCTTTTATTTGGTCTTTTTTGATTAGAGAGCGAGACCATCGGTAAATACTTTTACTGGATAGTAAAAAGAGTAAGGCAGAAAATATATATGCTATGTAACCAGCGTATTCTATAGTTTCTTTGTCTATAAATATCTGACTTAATATAGCATTCTTAAATAAGCCAATAGCAAGAAAAATAAAAGCACTAATTAATATTAACATAGCTAAAAAATTATTTTTATAGGTTACGAAAGGTTTCAATTTTTTATTTAATTCCAATATATTATTTTCAGTCTCAATAAATTTATTTTGTTTTAGGTCAATTTTAGAGTTAAACTCTTTTTGTTGTTTTTTTAATGTTTCGATTTGGTTATGTATTTGCTTTATTTCAATTTTAAATAAATCTTTATTTTTGTTTAATTTTTCAAGGTATTCAAACCATATACTTTTAGATTTTGCCTTCATTAACTCATAATTTTCTTCATCGCAGTATTTATTGAATAGAATTAGTTCATTTCTAATTTTATCTGGGATAGAGTAAACAAAGTTTTTTTTGTAAATAATAGATTTATTTTTATCGAGAAAAATGTAGATTTTATCTTTATCAAAGCCAGATATTTTTTCAATTACATTTACCACATCAAACTTAGCAAAATATGATAAAGAAAGAAGTAATTGAAATTCTTCATTTGTATATTGGTCTTTTATTTGTGCAATTTGTTTGTACACATTAGAAAATGATATTAGTTTATCTGCAAATTCTTTTGAATTATAGTTAATTGAAGTATGAATATATTCTTTAATAAAGCTATTCATTTCAATTTTATTATCCTCAATTATAAAGAAGTCATTGCATTTTTTTAGATATTCGTAAACTCTGAATGAATGATTTTTTAGTTCAGGGATAAGCCTAAGTGCTAATTCGTCGAAGCCGTCAAAAAAAGAAACAGATTTAATCCAAATCATCTGTTCTTCGGCAGTATATTTGAATAATTGTTCATCTACTAATGCGTAAATCCTTAGCATATCAAAGCTAGAGGCATTGATTTCTACTGACTCAATTAAAAGAGATGTTATAAATGGATTACCTTTTGTTATATATGCAAAGTCATTAAAATAAGTATCAGTATCTAATGATTTTTGTTTTAAAAGTTCTTTTAGTTCGTCTTCTGAGAAATTATTAACTTCAATTTGATTATTATTAATCAGCTCTTTTTGGAATTCTTTTCTACTTGCAAGAATTATTTTAAATTCAAATAAGTCAGAGACTTTGATTGTTTGATTTTCGTTACTTAAATCGAATGCAAGAAAGTCGGAGAATTTTTTTTCAAGTAGATATGGAATAAAAATCAATGATAAAAATTTTTCCAACTTTTCTTTGATTGGGTCATAGTCATCTATGATTACCATAATTTTTCTTTTCTCACCATTTAAAATATAGTGTTCTAAAGAAGCAAAAGAATCATTTAATGGAAAATATTTTTTTACTAAATCCACAATAATAGATTCAGTAATTATTGAGTTTAGATTATTAATTAGAAAACGGTCTCTTTCATTTGAAATATCATTTTCATCAAAATCAAATACATCTATTTCTGAAAGCGGGTTATAATAAAAAGTATTAGAGCGGACAATTTTACTAAAAATTTTTGGATTGCAAAGTTTTTCTAATCTTGAAATTAAGTCTTGGTAATTAGCTTGTGTTCTGGCAGTTTCATCTGCTTCTAACGGATATTCATCATTAGAAGTATCTCTATAATTTAAAGCAAGGTTAAACCCAAATTCAGAATAACTTATTTTAGTTAATTCTGAAAATTTGAAATATCCATCTATATTATTTTCATTTAAAAGTTGATTTGCTAATTCGATTGCAAGAGTAGATTTTCCTGTACCAAAGCCACCTTTAAGTAATAAAACATTATAATTATCTATAATAGATAAGGATTTATCAATCAATTCATTTCGTTTAAATATCATTTTATCTGAATATTATTCTTTTTCTTTGCTGCTTAGAGCAAATTACATAAAATAATTTAGAATTAAAATACTTAATCATTAACATTAAATAAAATTATAATTTTTTTTAAACCTAAATGAATTTTATAAGTCTAACAATAATTAATATTCATTAATTTATTAATGTATATTATAAAAGAAAATTTTTATAATTTTGAACTATACTATCATATTAAGAAGGCAAAAATGACAAAAATATTAACACTATTCATGATTTTATTATTTTTTTATTATCAAAGCTACTCTAATAAATTAGCTGATAATATGGAAATAATAAATGAAAATAATAAATTAATTCTCAAAGAGAACAAGACAGACGAATTTTATAATGATGATATAATTCGATCAATTTATATTGAATTTGAACAAGATAATTGGCAGAATATCTTAGCTTTGAATTATGATAAGAAGGCTGATTTGATAGGTAAGATTACAGTAGATGGAACGGTTTACGATTCTGTTGGAATAAGATATAGAGGTCAAACTTCCTATTTTAAAGTTACAAGCGATAAGAAATCATTTAATATTTCGATGGATTTGATAGATGAATATCAAAGAATTATGGGATATAAAACCTTAAATCTTACAAATTGTTATGAAGACCCATCTTATATGAGGGAAATTCTTTATTCGGAAATTGCAGGCAATCATTTGCCAACTGCTAAGGTGAACTTTGTGAAAGTATTTGTAAATGGCGAGAACTATGGATTATATGTAAATGTGCAGCAGCTTAATGGTAGTTTTTTTGGTGATTGGTTCTCAGATAATGATGGGACGAGATGGAGAGCTGAAAGACCAGACACAAGTACATATAAGCCACCAAAAGGAGGAGGTGGAGGGAAACCTGACCCAAAAATGTTCGGTGCGGGAACAAGTTCATTAAATTATTTAGGTGATGATGTTTTGCCTTACACAGCACATTACACTTTAAAATCTACGTCAATAAAAAACCCATGGCTTGCTTTAATAGACGCTTGTAAAAATTTAGACCAAGTTCCATCACAGTATTTATATGATTCATTGAAAACCTATCTTGATGTTGATAGAGCACTGTGGCACATTGCTACTGAGAATATATTTGCTGATGAAGATGGTTATTTGAATAAAGGTGGTATGGATTATTATGTATATCATGATTTATTCACAAACAGAGTAATTCCTATTGATTATGATGGGAATTCTACTTTCTCGGATAGGAGTATAAATCAACATCCATATATTAAAGAAAATGATGAATTATTCCCTTTGATAAATAAATTGTTGCAGTCCAATGAATTGAAACAAAGATATACTTCTCATTACAGAGTAATTTTAGAGAACTATTTAAACGAAGAGTATGTTTATCCCATAATTGATAATTATTATAATTTGATAAAAGATACTATTAAACAAGAAGCTAAGTTTATTTATACTAATCAAGAATTTGAAGCAGATGTACTTAAACTAAAAGAATTTATTACGGAGAGAAGGGAATACTTAGAAAAACTTCCAATTTTGAATAGAGACTTACCAGTAATATATAATGTAAATTTTGAAAGTTTGAATGGTGAAAATCAATCACCAAAACCAAATCAAACAGTTAGTGTGAGTGCAGAAATAGAAAGTACAAATGGTATTAGTCAAGTATTACTTTATTATGGTGTGAACATTGAGGGAGTTTTTGAAACTATATTGATGTCTGACGACGGCGAAGGGAATGATAAAGAAGCTGGAGACGGAATATTTACAGCTGAAATACCAGGATATTCTCAGGGTACTTTTGTTCGTTTTTATATTGAAGCAAGAGCGAATGATGTAGAGAATTCTTCTGCATTTAATCCGGAAGGAGCAGAACATGACGTATATATTTATCAAGTTGAGTCAGATTTTAATAATTCGGCACCTGTTGTAATCAATGAGATTATGGCATCAAATGATAATACTATTGCTGACCCACAAGGTGAGTATGATGATTGGATTGAGCTTTATAATCTTAGTGAAAACCCAGTCAAATTAGACAGTATGTATTTATCAGATAAACCTACCGATATAACTAAATGGCAATTCCCTGAAAATACAACTATTGAACCTTATGGATATTTAATCGTTTGGGCTGATGAAGATGGGAAAGCTGAAGAAGGTCTCCACGCTAATTTCAAACTCTCAGCTTCTGGAGAGCAAGTATATCTATACGATACAGATGAGAACAACAATGAACTTTGGGATATGGTAGATTTTCAAGAACAAGAAACTGATATTTCTTTTGGAAGAGTACCTAATGGGATAGGTGATTTTCAACAATTAGAGCCAAGCCCTAACAAAAACAATGAAAGCAAGGGGATTGAAGATAAAACTAATGAATTAAATTTAAAGATATATCCAAATCCAGTTATTGATAACTTTAGTGTTTTGATAGATATTGAAAAATCACAAAATTATAATATCAAATTGGTAGATATTAGTGGAAGAGTAATAACAGAGTTATTTGATGGATTATTACTTAAAGGAAATAGAGTTTTGGAGTTTGATTTGAATTCAATATCTAAAAATGTATTAAATAGTGGCGTTATATTTATCCATGTTAAAGCAAATGGTATAGATATGACAAAGAAATTATTATATCAAAATAATAAGTAGAAATCTTAAGTTAAAATCGAAATTAAAAGGGCTTTTAAGAGTTTGA